>Ga0153950_1001201_pt1 | contig 11544 bp, 11 predicted proteins | sample TSNJ034MetaG_FD_104737 | JGI IMG/M metagenome (GOLD analysis project Ga0153950, IMG submission 104737) | Attine ant fungus gardens microbial communities from New Jersey, USA - TSNJ034 MetaG | ecosystem: Host-associated > Fungi > Mycelium > Unclassified | place: USA: New Jersey, Wharton State... | reverse complement strand
TCATAGCTCCTATCATGACAAACTGATATTCTCCTCAAAGATCGTGTTTTAATCACACCCATGAAGAGACACAGTATGTCCTGAATGGTTCCCTAATCAGTCTATGGTTCCGGTCCGAGGGTCATTCACATCTGCATATCCGAACCAGTCGCTCAAGGCAGACAACCCCTTCACGTTCTTTACGCCATCGTCCGGAGCGCACGACCTCTAATCATTTATGTACGTCAAATCTAGGATCATGTCCATCTTGACCTTCAAAACTCAACAGTTGCACCTTACCCCAAGAGAAATCTAAATAAGAAAACGCCCCCTAGGACACCGAACAAGAAGATGCGGCGGAGGTTAAGCGGTATGACATCCTGGATTTACAAGACCTATAAACTGAACCATGATGTGTTTACCCTCGATCGAATGCAAACAGCACAAGGATATCTCAATGGGTTGGTGGCAGAGAGATCAAAAGCACGTTTGTTGCTAAATAGGCCGGTTTCACCCAAGCGACCAGGGAGATGGACTAGTCTTTTTTGTCGCAGTGGCCCTCTGTCTAAAGATACTGAGCACCAGAATTCATCTTTGGATTCTAACGCCTGTTCCTCGGCATCAATCCCTTCGGAAGAAGTCACTACTAGCCTGGCACAGGGCAGCTCCACAAACATCTATTCGGAGGAGAATATCCAAGGCTTCCATGAGATGGATCTCGAACTCGATTTCCAAGGTTTGCACATCAGGGAGCAGACCGTTGGTATTGAATCAAGCGATTCTTGGTTGACTCCCGGTTCAGCTCACGACGCCGAGGATATCTGTATATCTACACCCGGTAATCCCTGGGTTACGGGAACCTCCCGGAAAAGTAAATGCATTATCACACGTTTGTACCTTTGTCTAGTGTTTCCGGTCTTTCTGCTTACATTTTTCCGTTTTATGGATTTTAATGTCCACCTCAACTCCCCCAAATTGCCCGTTCCTCTGTTATTATTGGATTATATGGACCCTCTCTTGGCCAGGTTTACGACGTGCATTATTGGCAGAAACGCGTGCTCGACAACGTGCTGAACATGAGCGTCTAGAGGAGATGAAGCGTCGAATTGAAATGGAGGAAGTTGTCGCTCAATTGCAACGTGAACGAGAAGAATTGATACAATTGTTGGCAGCTCCGGCTCCGGCAGCCAGCTCACCAGTCCTTCTGCCCAGTAGCCCCTGCATTTCCTCGAGGATCATTATGACATCAACTCTCGGATTTCCGACATCTACCTCATAGTAAGTAGATTCCAGGTATCATATTTAAATTAACCTACATCTCAAGAACAGGCACTGAATTTGGTCTCAATCAACGATATATGTTCTGATCTAGTTCTGATCTATCCAGGAGGATTAATCACGAACATTTTAATATGTATCCGTAATATGATGTACATCCACATCAGAATAGTTACATGATCGAGAAAACTACAGAGCTTGTGGTAAAAATCGAGGGACTGCATAAGTATACAAGGTCTGCCGAGTAATGAAATGAGAAGGAGCACAGTGACGTAACTTTAAGTTTGATATATATACCAATAATCCTGAGGGTAGGAAATTTAGATTAAAATCTGTTCTGAGCCAACAAATCCTGCTTGGCATTAACTGTATGGTTAATGCCAAAGTTCCCCTGATTCGCCTGCTCCCATGTGCTCGAAACTTGTGAGATTTTGGAGATGGCTATAATCCCTGATAGCACCTGCTCCATTTGCGAGGGCAAGTGTTATTTCAGATATAACCTTGTCGGAAGATAGGGGAGGTGTATGATCAAGGGAGGAGGTCGAACCTGGGGGCGAAAGAGAGGAGGAAAGGGAAGACATATCGCTATCGGGGTGTTGAAATTGAATGGGAGACGAGAGCAAAGATGGATTGGTAGACGAGAAGGAGAACGCCGAGGAGGAAAGAGAAGAATCAGAGATAGTTGGTAGGGAGTTGCCTTGAAGCATCGTGGAGGGTGGCTGATTTTGATGAAGAAATTGATTATACTCCTGCTCGCCACTTGTCAAACGGTGATATGAAACATTGATTGATGTAGACTGTTTTCCATGGCGAGGGGAGTTGGAGCTGGGAATAGTGGACAAATCCCCGGCGAGAATCTGGATGTCCTCCTCGTCATCGGATTCATCAGTATCAGCAGTATAAGATGTGTGTGGAGTAGTCTGTGGATGAAGTCGTTTGCGTGGTCGACGAGTAGGCTCAAGTGATTGGCACGAGCGGACATATTCGTAGTCGCGCATGCGCTGGACGAACCCCTCTCCATTCTCTGTGATGTTCTGATGCAACTCCCAGAATGCACTAGAGCGAAGATGAGTTAATTCAGATTGACTAAGCGAATTTGAAAGCCCCGGTTCAGAGCTAGGGAGTGAATAGCTTGCACGACGCTTTGAAGATCGATTAGACTTAGGAAATAAGTTGAAGTCAGCAGACGATGAGGGTAGCGTAGACCCTGAGGGTACAGTTGTACAAGGAAGCTGCTCCGGGACCTCAGGAAAACTCATGCTAGTCTCTGGGGACTGACCATGGACGTCAGCAACGAGGATAGGCAAGAACAAGTATGAGATCTACCGAAATACCGCAGCGCTTCCGTTTTCCGTGCCTCCTATTGATGTCCCAGCTATGTGGCAGCGAGATATTACATGGACCAAGGATGGGATATACACGCTTGGCTATCCTGAGAGAAAAATCGGAGGAATGACGGACAGTGGGAGAGAAGACCGAAGCTGAGCGAGATCTACGACGACGAGCTCCAGAGCGCGCAAATGCCATAACAATGGGGACCTTGTTTCTTGATCCAGGGCCAGCTGCTATATATATGAACACTGACGCCAGAGCCCACGTGATCGAGACTCATACTCCACCTGTGATGACACAAAAGTATTTTGCTGCATGTCGACGTAATCAAGGCTGGTGCATCCATGCACCATCTTCGTCACTGTATATAATTTGATGCATTGTATTCCTCATCTTACAATGAACTTCACTTTTATAATCTACAAACATATGGAAAAATGTAAATAATCGGAGTGTTTTTGTAGGGGTGGCGCAAATGGCGCGTAAGCCACTCATGCACCATTCGAGTTGTATCGACGTCCAGAGAACTCGCGATTCGAGGAACTCAATGCGATTCAAACCTTCCCTTGAAGACTGGCTACGAAACTTGCGCGCCCAGATAGACATAACGCATCACACAAAAATATCTCATCCAGAGTGACTTCAAACCTCCCATTGGTTCGAGACACTTGGACCAGTGAGTTGTTTGACTAGGAACATTCCTCTCCCCTCGTCGATGCTCTTGGAATTCCGCATACCTATGGCGCTCTTGGGCCTTACTTGAATGCTTGTATTGTACTGTTTTGTTGGGCTCAAGCTTCTTGTAGTACTGATTGAACCACCTGTGAGCTGTTTGAGGAGACCAGGCTCGGCTCCAACACCACCCCCTAATCCTGTGAATTGACGAGCGAGTGTAGTGCCGCTAATTTGTCGTGAAATTTTTCCATCAAGTCCAACGGGAGTAGACATAGCATATGTTTGTTGTAGGCCTCCGACTCCAAGCATTAACTGAAGTCACAATTTTAAAATCACAGTCGTTGGCAGAACCAAAAACTCACCAAACATTCTCTACACCAGATGCGGCCGTTTGCATCGGTCTTCGCGGCACTATCAAGCTTCTTTCCACACCCGGGTCCTTTTTTCTTTTCTTCCCCTCGACCCAACATCCAAGAATTAGACTTAGTTTGAAGCTGTTTTCCGCCACAAACCAAACAATTGACGTGCCATCTCGAGCCCTGAGGACCCGGTATCACCCCTCTTTCCATCAGAGAAACTGACTTGAGGCATCCTGGGCACGACGTCCGACTACCGAAGCGAGGGGATGGGACTGTGTTAGTTCCTGCTGAAGTGGGACGTTCATAACGACTAGAACTTCCAGCTTTCCGTGGTTGAGAAGGCAAAGGACTCGTGATGTTGTTGGTTTTGAGAGGAATTCTCTCACGTGAGAATGGCAGAGAGCCAACACTTGGAGACTTATGAACTGTAATCTTTTCCGGGGGTGAACACTTTTCATGCCAATCAAATTTCAACAACTCGAACGACTCAACAGTGACGCACCTCGACATGAGCGGGTCCAGCATGGGATTTCACAAAGATTGCCTGACCAGTCGTGCTTTCGCTGAATACGCCATCACAAAAGGTGCATCGAAAGCAGTCCCGATGAAAAGTCTGAGATACGTCGGAGCCATTCTCTCCGGGAACCGTCACAAATTTCCCTCCTTCCCTTAATGTGAATAATTGCTTATGGCATTTCGCACAAGTGCTTGATGCCGATACATAGCCAAAAATCTTCCCAGATGTCTCAGATGGTAATTTCTTTTCTGTTTCTGATGTTCTCGACCGGAGTTTGACAGTGGATTGAGGGCTTTGATTGAGTATATTGGCCTCTTCATCAAAGATAACGTCTTCAGGACTCATGAGAAGTTCATGACATGATGAGTGACTGGGCAATGATTCATTGATATTGAGAGGTGAGTCTATCCCTGAAAGGGACGATTGAGTTAGAGTATCGGAGATATCAGACATGAAATCGGGTGTCGAGGAAGAGGAAGAGGAGGATGCAGATGCAGATGCAGATTGTGTTTGTGATACTGGCATCTTGGAACTGAAGCTAGATGTCCCAGTATTTGATGGAGGAAGGGGGGAAGATAAAGCCAGTGAAGACTCAGAGAGTGCTACCGTTGATAAAACAGGGGATACAGTTTTGTGACGAAAAAATCGTTTCTTCATTTCATCGATAGCCTCTATTGTAGGTGCAGGACTACCAGAAAATTGACGGTGATTACCGAATACCGAAGATGAACCACCAGGTGATTCGTCGGGCTCGGGACTCCGAAGACGCTCTAATCGACGAGTGGGACTTGGACTGCCCTCCGCACGTCCGTAACGTGACTGTAAGGGACTTGAAGGATTCGAATATCGGGGCTGGTGGTTCCTACCAATCGAACTTAAGCGCTGACTGAGTTCTTCGATTGCAGGACTACTCTCGCGCCTCTTCCCAATACCTAGTCGCTGTTCTAACTCCTCGATTGCTGGGCTAGAGTCCTGAAACTTATTCGGCGTATTTGTTGATGAATCCCAACCTTTAAGATCACACCTCTCTGAGGAATTGTTCATTTTTCTCGCGTTCTCTATTGTCTGCTTGGGCGTTCGAGGCTCGCGAGAAAGGCAAGTATCAAAACATTCAGGGCAGGAAGGACGCCCAAGTAAATCGACCATGGGAGAGTTACCTATGTTCTTTGAACAACCTTCGCAATTGAAACACTTCTTATGCCAGTATTTGTCTGTAGCATAAACAAAACCGCCCTCTGCCTTAAGGATCGTGACTGGCTTGTTGCAATTCGGACAAAATCCTTTCGAGCCTCCATTAATGATGAAGCATTGGCGACAAAGGAAACGAGGTTCATCGGAATCAGATAGGGAGGGGTCAGGGTATATGGTAGCATCGGGGAGAAATGGGGTTGCACAAGTAGCACAAGAGTGCGTCACGAGTGACTCTTTCGGTTGTAATACAGATCCATAAACTTTGGATAGTGCCGTTTCGTTTGGTGCCAAAGATGGCAAAATACCGGACTCGGGTTTTGGTCCAGTGATAACGGGTTTGAGAGCTAGGTAGTGACTGACTTGAGAGGTACTTGAGGCAATGTGATCCGTAATGCGGTTGTTAAGTGATGTTGAACCAGTAATTTGAGCATTGATGGCCCTGGGGAAGCGGCGGCTGGAAGTGGTGTCCAGACGGGTAGGGGAAGGAGAGACATTTTCTGATGGTCCCTGACTCTTGGGCCGGACTGGGGAGGTCGACCTCTCACGAGACACGTAAGTTCGAGACCATTTGTCCTGATCTTCCTGTGAATCGGTCTGAATCCAGGAAATAGTAGGAGCTGCATGGAGTACAGATGATCAGTCGGACTGCAATACTCCACCGGGTGCCTGCTCACCAACTACGGAACCTCCACACTTGTTGCATCGCTTATCATTAACGATGTCACCGCATCTACGGCAGAACCCCATACGAGCAACCAGCCAGCAGGCCTGAACTAAAGGAATGCCATATAGAGAGGGAATAGCAACTTCAACCCTGTCTGTCACGTGACCTTAATTAGTGACCCGAAGTGCCGGATTTTCTCTCATGCTCTCTCCTTATTTTTCCCTTGATAAAAGACATGGGGTACGCCGCCTTGTGAACGACATTTCAACCAAAAATACCAAAAAAGATCAAAACAAAAAGCTTAATTGTCAAGTAGAACCCGTCTTCGACCATTTTTCCCGTCACGATCCCCTCTTCTGCTTCTACTTTCGCAAGTTCCTCGATCTCTATCAACTTCTCTCCGCTCTCAAACCGATCCTTATCCAAGGTATTTAAATTCTGATATTTATCGCCTTAATATGAATCTTCCCTTCTAGAGTCTGTTGCGGGCAATCCATGGAAATTACTGGTGGCCGTCACTTTGCTCAACAAAACTACCGCCAAGGTCGCAATTCCTGTGTTTTGGGATTTGATATTGCGCTGGCCGAATCCATGGGCTATGTCTCAAGGTCAGGAGCTCAGCATGTCAATGTGTAGTGTTCGTTCAACGATCTGGACAAAAAGCTTCCGAAGAGGAACTAAGAAGCTATCTTTACCATTTGGGAATATACAATGTTCGGTCACGAAGGTTGATCGAAATGTCGAAAGCGTACATTGTTGATCCACCCTCCGAAAATGATGCTCGCCCTCCCAGAGCTGCCCTTCGAATAAACCAGCACACGAATTCACTACACAGCAAGAGTTATCTCTCAACCCCGATTTCGCATTTACCAGGCACGGGGCCCTATGCATTAGACTCCTACCGTATATTCTGCCCAAGTCATCAAAACTTATTTTGCGAAGAGTGGAAAACGGTACAACCTACCGACAAGGAATTGGTGCTCTACCTGGTAAGCTCGCTCGTGCATCTCAAACTTGACTCTTAACGTATCAAAGCGCTGGAAATGGGCATCTGAAGAAAGAAAGCAGTGGTTCCCGTTGACGGGTCGTGTCATACCTGCAGATCTTGAGTACCTCAACTCACTAGCGAATGAACTGACTGGGTATCATATCAAACAAAAGCAGTAGTGAAGGAAAAGATATCAATATATCTCAAGCATTGTAGTATATCATGAGACCTTGGAGTTTCCTGTACATAAGATTTCATAGCTTAGTTACCAGTCTTGGCTGCCAGTCGACACGTTCGACCTGTGAAGAAACATAACCCGTGCCTCTGTGATCGTATATACAAGTGTACTTACCATTTCAGGGCGTAAATCTTCTATAGTCGCTGCACCAACAAGCCTCATGGCTATAACAATTTCCCGACGAAGAATCTGGGTAATTTTTACAACGCCTGCGACCCCATACGCCTGATGCAGGTTTGTCGCTATTGATTATCTACGAGAGGACAACACTTACACTTTGAGCATATAGGAAAGGCCGCCCAAGCCCCACCGCCTTAGCCCCGAGGCACAGTGCTTTAATGACATCTGTACCCCTGTGTATCCCGCCTAATTTTTTTGGTTACTGAATTCCCTGTAGGGCGTTTAAGCCACATACCATCAATGTACACTGTATTATATTGATCAGCTCGGGACCTAGACTCAAATGTTTAATGCACACCTTCTACCTTGTCGAACACATCAGGACGCTGCAGGCGGAGCTTATATAACACCTCCAGTGGTGGAAAGGAACTGTGATCAGTGTCAAGCCCCTACATCTTTCCTTGTATCCACTAGGTAGCACAGTAAACCACTTACTATTCCAATTGTCGTCCTAGGTGAAATGGGATGGGAATCGAAGAGAAAACTACGATTGTATAGACATACCTCCGTGGTTTGAAAGAAGGATTCCCTCAACTCCGGCATCGACTGCAAGAACTGCATCCTGTAATAGGACAAAATGAGAAGCTACTCAGTTGCGACAGATGCGTTTTACCTCAACACATTGGATGCCTTGTGATTGTCAAGACTACGTGTAATCATGAAGCGTGCCCACTCGCCTTTGATCACTATCGGCAAACTTGTTAAACCCCTCAGCCATGGAATTGTCTAGAGCTCAATGTCATAAGACGGAGGCAAAATGGCTTTATGACACACCTTCTCCCATGTCATATTTCGATCATCATTGGCTATTAGTGCACCAGCTGTACCCATTCCATCTACTTCTTCCAGATCATCACTCTCCGACCAGTACGTCGGAGTACCCTTCTCCTCATCTTCCGATTGCCACGGATTACGGATATCTCTTTCACGATTGCCAGCCACAATTGCGTCAACCGTCAGAAAAATAGCTTTGTAGCCAAGACTGTCAATTTCCCGAACCCGCTTTTCAGCAACCGAATCTTTAGCATTTTTGTAAAGTTGGAAAAACAAGGTCTGGGACGGGATGGCAGCACTCATGATCTCACTATATGATAGTGATGAATTTGAAGACACCATTTGAATAATCTCGGACTGTGCTGCACCCTTTGTTATGTTGACTTCACCTACAAGGGTATCTCAATCATCGAACGTCCCCGAAGTATAGAAAGAACAAGACTACCGTCTGGATGACCAAGTTTTGCAAGTCCAGCTGCACTGACGAAGACAGGGATAGAAGATTTGAACCCAAGAATACGAGTTGAAGGATCACATCTTGCGACTGGTCGCATCACTCGAGCATTGAAGAAGAAACGTGAAAATGCACGGGCGTTCTCGGCGTGGGCTACTCGTTTAAGATGATGAGCTCATTTGGATGGCTTCGCTAAAAGAGGAGATATTACTTATTTCGTCGTCCGAGGCAGAGGTGTAGTAGGCCCTAGCTTTACTGGAGAGCGTCTGACATGCAACAACCTGAAGATACTGGTTGGTGACATTACAACACACTTCCATGTTAGTTTACCTCCATGTCTCTGAGACTGAGGATTCTGCCCAGAGGCGGTCTTTTTTGAGTTGCCTCTTCAACGCGCTGTTCATCTTTTGTTTTCTTGCGATTTTTCTGCTTGTCACTCAGGATCTGAATGGCTTGAGCATTCAGTGGGCCGAGATGCTTTGAAGAGGGTAGGTTCTTCTGCAGGGCATCGGGCGGATGAATAGGTACGTAGGCGGCGGTTGCATCTTGTCCGGCGTATTTGAGTATGATTTTCGCTCCTCCCGGGTGTTCCTTCCAGCAAGTTAAACTCGACCAGGGTAGGATACACGAGCAGGAAGACGAACTGGGAGGAATTCGGTCACGTCATAGACGCAGTTCTTGATGATAACCCAACAAGACCTATCCATGCATTATAGATCAAGTCATTCATATTCACATTTGAAAACATACTCCAAAGAGCCATGTTGAGCGACCTGGTCTAACGTCCAAGCTGGCATGATGGATGGAGAGGAGGAAGAGGATGCGTGGAAATGAATTAAATGACCACAGGCGGACGATGATTAACCGCTTAGATTACCACCGGGCCGTCCAGCTATTTTCAAGCTGAGACGACCCGAGCACTGAAAATTGCCACATAAATTGTAATTCCCCATTTGAATGATTTGACTACGATGGATGCTTTACCACTAAAAGCGATCTAAGGAATTACAATACCGTAGGTGCACCTTGTTGTGGGGCACTCAACACGTGACTGCGCGTTGTTTGCTTTTGTTGAGAAGCAACCGCGCTCTGACTGTTATTGTCATTGTTTTGTCCTGCTGTCCTCAATGCCGACTCTACCGACCTTACAGGAACTCAAATCAATGAAGTACAGAGAATTGCAGAAGACATGTAAGGTGTGTCTTTTCCCTCTATCCACGAATTGAATTCATGTTTGCCAAGGATTTCGGTCTTAAGGCAAACCTCAAATCTCACGAGATGATTGGTATGCTGTTGGAAGCACAGTGCGTTTCCGCTCTCATTTGGAATACACAGAATCTGACTTTTACAGATTACAGGCCACTCCAGGACCTGCCCCCACTTCATCACCTCAACCTCCGGTGCAGCCTATATCTTCGGCCAGACTGTTAACAACCAAGGCTGGATCATCACGGTTGTCTTCGGTAATCATTCATGATATACCGGAGGAAATGAATGGACAAGATTCTCATACGGCAACAAGACTGGAAACCGCAGTTCCAGTACCTTTGCCGCCAGCCCCACCTGTTCGGAATCAAAAAGCAAAAGAATTGCAGAGGAGGCTGGGAGTAGGAAGGCCAATTGCGGCCGGTGGCACTGGTGCACGAACGGTGACACAATCCACCGCCTTCCCGAGAGAGGGGATAAGACATAGTCGAAGTGAACAAATGAAAGCAACTATTCCCGAAGGTAAGCTTCCAAAAGTGCTATTGTACCCTCGTAAGCCTCTGAAGTATTATGCAGATTCCGAATCACCTGGTATTTTTGATACACAGCAAACTACTATTATTTCGTCGTTTCAGGACCCATCATCTAGTTTACGAGGTGAAGCAACCCAAGAGAAAGGTGAGACAATAAAATCACCCGATATTGAACGTTTACTTTCTGAATTTGTGAGTTGAGTGATATCATATATATCAGGTATTGACAATGACAACACAGGTCAAACCTCTTCAAGACCAAATAGATACACTTCGAGTCGAGGTGAAGCGGCTGCAAGCTTTGGAAACGGAAGTAAAGACTTTGAATGCCATAGTAAAACAGGAAAACTCTCGGCAGGTCAACAATGAAGCACAAATATGGTCAGCGACTTTTGGCACGCAAAAGCCGTACCTAGCCGAACCCTCAACCCCTCTAACAACGTCCAATGTTCAATTATTGTCATCAAAAATGCTGATATCGGCGGGATATACTCCCGCTTTCCTTGGGAACCGACAAACAAAGTCTTCTATTAGCGAGCCACGGGACGTCCAAAGGGACGACACAGAAAAGATTTCTCTCGATACTTCGAGTCCAGTTAAGAAGCGTCTTAGACTTTCAGGAGAAGGGCCATCTAATAAAGGCAAGGAAGTCGAGCGAGTGGAGAATAGCAGGGATTATACCTCGACCACATTGCCTCCCGCTGCAGGCTTTGTCGTTTACAATGACCCTCAAGGAGAAGAAGAGCTTCTACTACAAACCGATCACTTGCCCGATACCTCGCGATCGAATGGTCCTCGAGGCACAAGGCAGGGGTTCACGACGAGTTCCATGAGTGCGCCAGAGAATCAAAACCCTTTCAGTTACTTCCTCCCAGAACCCTCAACACCTTTGTTTACATCCACATTTCCGTATCCAGAACCTCCACAGTCCCCGACACCCGCAGGATTTAGTCTTTCGGGAACCCTTTCTACTCCGGATGATCGTTCGGACGTGTTCAAGACTTTCGGTTTACCTCCGCCAGAGAGAGCAAGGCCCTTCCCATCTGGATCATCTAACAACCTGGCCGATCCCGCGTTTTCACTTAATCCACCACCAAAGCGACGTCCCCCTTCAGTTGATGAACCTCGCTCTACCTTTGGCCTGATGCCTACATTTGCAGGTCTGGATCCAAAATC
>Ga0153950_1001200_pt1 | contig 11553 bp, 12 predicted proteins | sample TSNJ034MetaG_FD_104737 | JGI IMG/M metagenome (GOLD analysis project Ga0153950, IMG submission 104737) | Attine ant fungus gardens microbial communities from New Jersey, USA - TSNJ034 MetaG | ecosystem: Host-associated > Fungi > Mycelium > Unclassified | place: USA: New Jersey, Wharton State... | reverse complement strand
CGCTGTCCTGGTCCGTCGGGGGTACCAGGGGGCGCAGCCCCATGGCGTCTTTTGGTTACTTTTCGACGTCGAAAAGTAACGCCCGCCCCGGCAGGGGCAATCCCTCCCCATTGCATGGGGAAAACAATCATGCGGCTGCACTGCCGCAAAAAAGAAAAAAGCCCTGCGCCCAGCAGTAACCCCCCGCCGGGAGGAACGGTGTCAGCCCACCTTGGTCACCGCCCCCATCATTGTGCCGTGTTGAACCACCCGGGGGTTGCCCTTGTACTCCAAGGCGCCCATGCCGCCGATGTCCACCGTCAATTCATCGGAACAGCTGATGGTTCCGCTGCCCACGCCGCCTATTTCCACCACGGCGGTTTTGGTTTGCAGCCCAAAGGCCTCGAAGGTACCCACTCCCGCGATGTCAAAGCTTGCGTCGGTGGCGGTGCCGCTGAGCTCCAGTGCGCTGGCGCCGGAGGTGATGGTCTCCAGCCGCTGAACCTCCAGATCCAGCTTCACAGAACAAGCGCCGGAAACGTCCAGGGTAAAGCTGTCGCCTTGGATGGTGTCGGCCTGTTCCAGGTCGATGGCGCCCGCAACATCCAGCTTTTTCAGATGGGGGGTGCTGAGGTAGATGGTGGGGGAGTGGTTTTGCTTTGTGGAAAAGCTCCTGCTGGATTCAATGATCAGCTTTTCGCCCTCCACCGACACGTTTAGGTATTTTAGCAGGTTTTCCTGAATGTCAATCCGGACCACATCCGACGGGGCGTTGGAGTAGACGACTACAAAACCGCCGGTAATCTCCACGGCGTCATAGCCGGTGACCGGATATGTCTGCTCCACCAGGGGGCCTTTTCCCAGGACGCTGCCCCCGTAAAACGAGGAATTGTTGATGCTGACACAGCCGGTCATGGACAGTGCGATTGCCGCGGCAAGCGCCGTCAGCTTTAGTGATTGAATCATAGGTTGATCTTCCTTTCCATCAAATAAGAGGTGGCGCAAAACAGCGCGGCAATTTTCACGAGCTGCAACAGAATATACACGATGGAGCCAAGGCCCCCGTAAATGGATATGGAGATAAAGACTCCGGCTTGCCGCATCGCGCCAAAGGGAACCAGCGCCAGGTCCGCAAGGCTGCACAGGTACAGCGCAAGGACGGTGGCCAAAAAGGCCAGAAAGCCCCTGCCCCGCAAAGGGAAGAATACGCTGTGGCTCAAAGTACAGCCAAAAAACAACGCCAGCACAAACCGGGAATACCCCAACAAAAACGCTACCAGGGACCATACCGCCGGGGAAAGGCCGATATAGCTTACCGTGGGATTGATATCGCTGAGGATCAGCATTTGCACCAGCATGCCGGTGGCGCCCACGGCGAGGCCGGCGACGTCCTGGACCACAATGGGCGCCGCCCGCCCCAACAGGATTTTCCACCGGGGAACCGGCGTGAGAAAGGCGCCATACCCCATGGGGGCGGAAAACAGGTCGCGTATGGACTCAAAATCCGCGATGATGCTCACCACAAGCAGGGCGCACAGGGACAGCGAGGAAAGGACTATGGCGGCAATTCCGCCGATGAAATTGTAGGGACCCAGGGCGCCGCAGACGCCGAAGAACACGTTGATGACCACCACGGCGGCAAAGGCGAAGAGCCGCTGCCGCCAATAGGGCCGCGCGGAATATTTAAATTGATTGCGCATGATAAAACACCTCCAAATACTTCTGCTCCACGGTTTTGCCCTCCTGTCCGCGAATCTCCTCGCACTCGCCCCCGTAGATGATTTTGCCCTGGGAAATAAACAGGACGCTGTCGAAGATGGTCTCCACGTCCTTTACCAGGTGGGTGGACAGCAATATGGAGGACTCGGTGAGGGGCATGGATAAAATGGATTCCAGCACCTTCATCTTACCCACCGGGTCGATGCCACCCAGGGGCTCATCCAGGAGGTAGAGCGCCGTCTTTCGGGAAAAGGCCAGCGCCAGCGCCACCCGCTCCTGCATTCCCTTGGACAGCCGCTTGATGAGGCTGTCCCGCGGCAGCTCCAACAGCTCCAGCATGGAGTCCGCTTTGTCCCGCGAGTAGTCGGGGTACATATCCTCGTGGTGCCGCAGCGCGTCCCGCACCCGCATCCAGGAGGGAAAGGCCATCCGGTCGGGCAGCATGGAGACGGTGCCTCTGGCGCCGGCGCCGCCGGTGACGCCGCCGGGATAGACAATTTCGCCCCGGTCCGGGGTCAGTAAGCCCGCGATGGTCTTCAGCAGCGTGGTTTTGCCCGAGGTGTTGGGCCCCAGCAGGCCGATGATCCTGCCGGATTCGATTTGCATATCCACGCCGCAAAGCGCCTGTTTGCCCGGGTACCGCTTTTCAAGCCCCTTGATTGTCAGCAACGTCATTGTTTGCAGCTCCTTCCACCAGCTGTCGGTCCAGCTCGGTTATAATCTGCTCATCCGCAAAGCCAAGGGCCCGCATTTCCTTTAAAAACCGGGAGGTGGTCTCCCGCACCATACGCAGCTTTATATCCTCCACAATGTGTTCGTTGTTCATCACAAAATACCCCGTACCTCTCTGTGAATAAATCAGTTGTTCTCGTTCCATTTCCTGATACGCCCGTTGGATTGTGTTGGCGTTTACCTTGAGCAGCATCGCCAAGTCCCGTATGGAGGGAATTCGCTCGCCGGGATGGATCTCCCCCCGCACCAGGGAGCGGGAAAAGTGGCTGATAATCTGCTGATAAATCGGATACCGCTGGTCAAGGTCGGCCTGCCAGTGTTCTATTGGAAGCATTTTTTGCACCTCCGTCATAGTGTACTACTATACTAGCACACTCCGACTCACCTGTCAATAGCCGCGGGGAATTATTCCGAAATATTTGGGTATATTTACCCGGGACAAAATCCCTAAAAATATTGACTATACCATGAAATTATGGTATATTGTTTTTGCAAACGATTGCAACTTCTGTGGAGAAAAACTATGAATAAAACACTAAAAGATGTAGCAAGAGAACTCAACATGTCGATATCCACCATCTCCCGCGTTGTCAACAATAAGGACAATGTAAATGAGAAGACGCGTGATATCGTAATGGCGTATTTGGAAAAACACAAATACACACCCAACAGGGTGGCAAAATCCTTAAAGGAAAATACCACCAAAACCATCGGGATTATCATACCGGATATTTGCGAGGTGCTGTTTGGGCAAATTATCAAGGGCATCGACCAAATTGTTTCGCAATACGATTACTCCATCATACTGGTGGATTCCCACGAGGACAAGCATAAAGAGGAACGGTGTCTGGAGCTCTTGTATGAGCAGCGCATTGACGCGTTGGTTTTGGCGACGGTGAACAGCAACGGCAGCAAGGTGCTGGAGCTTATCAACAGTGGCCTGGCCGTTGTGTTTATCGACAATCTTCCCAATCTCTCGGTGCCCTACGACGCGGTGTTAATCGACAACACCGCCGCCAGCAAAATGGCGATAAACCACCTGCTGGGCCAGGGGCACACACAAATAGCCTGCATTGTGGGCTCCACCTCCGAGACCACCGGCGGGGACCGCCTCTTGGGCTACCGCCTGGCCCTGGAGGAGGCGGGCATCTCCGTCAACGAGAATTTGATCCGGGTTGGCAATTACAAGGAAGACACCGGTTATTCCTGCATGGAGGAATTGATACGGAACCGGGGCGGGCAGCCCTTTACCGCTGTATACGTTGCCGCCGAGATGATGACCTTTGGCGCCATAAAGGCCATTGGCTCCCATGGCATGTCCATACCGGAGGATATCTCCGTGGTGGGCTTCGACGTCCATGATCGGGCGGGACTGATGCTTCCCAGCATTACCACAATGCGGCAGGACGAGCAGCAGATAGGAAAGCTGGTGGGCGAACTGCTGATGAAACGGCTGAGCGAGCGAGAACAGGCGCAGGGGTCCCCCAAGCAAAAAATACTGATGATGCCTTTTTTAGAGGTGAAATCCAGCACAAAACAAATTTGAGGGATTGCTTTGCAAATTTTTGCAAACGATTGCAAAAAAATAGACAATACCGTGACAAAAACGGTAAAATAAATAAAAAAAGGATGGTTAGAAAGATGAAAAAGGCAGCGTGTACACTTGCAGTGGCATTGGCCCTGGCGGTCTTTGCCGGATGCACAGGCCCCGATCAGGCGGCGGCACAGAGCACCGAAGGAACCGGGCAGACACAGACCGCGGACGCCGCGCAAACCACCGGCGACAAAATCAATATTTTCTTTGCATCCGCATTTATGACCGTGCCCTACGCGGCGCCCATGAACCGCTCCATGAACGAATTCGCCGACGCCAACAACATCAATTTACAGATAGTGGACGGCGAGGGAAATTCCGAAAAGCAGTTGGATCAGATCAAAAACGCCGTGACCCAGGGCGTGGACGGCATTATCTACTGGCCGGCGGACGCCGCCTCCACCATTCCGGTGGTGAATTACTTGGCAGATTGCGGCGTCCCCTTTGTGGTGCTCAACTCCAAGGTGGACGAGTCGGTGCAAAACAAGGTTCCCGCCTATGTGGGCGTGGATTATGAGGTGGCCGGGGCCATCAGCGGCGGGTTGTGCCTGGAGTATCTCAAGGACGGCGGAAAGGTGGCCGTTGTGGAGGGCGTTATGGGGACCGAGGCGCAAATTGGCTATCTCAAGGGCTTCCAGGACACTATCGCCTCCAACCCGGACATCGAAATTATCGCCACGCAGTCCGCCGAGTGGGACCCATCCAAGGCGATGAAAATCGTGGAGGATTATCTCACCACCTTTGGCGACGAAATTGACTTCATCTACAGCGAGGACGACGGCATGTACCAGGGCATCGCCTCCGCCTTGGCCGACGCGGGCAAAACCGATTCCATCAAGGTGGTGTGCAACGGGCAGCTGCAATTTGTGCTGGATTCCATTACAGACGGCACCCTGCTGGGCGCCAGTTCCCAGGACCCCTACGAGGAGGGACAGCTGGGCATGGAGATCATGATGAAGGTGCTGAAGGGCGAAGAGGTGCCGGAGTGGACCAAGGTGGAGTGCCTGCCCATCAGCAAGGACAACGTGAACCAATTTAACGGCTGGTAGTATAGTGAATCAACTTTAAAATCGAAAAAAGAAAGAGGAAAAAGTTGAATTACCATACTTAGTTCTTTCAAAAGGGGTGATGTTGTGGGAAAAAGCGAATATGCTCTGGAGATGATAGGGATCGACAAGCTGTTTCCCGGGGTAAAGGCGCTGGATAATGTGACCATTCAGGTGAAGAAGGGGGAGGTGCACGCCCTGGTGGGAGAAAACGGGGCGGGAAAATCCACCTTGATGAAAATACTCAACGGAGCATATCGCGCCGACAAGGGAGAGATTCTCCTGGAGGGGGAAAGGGTCTCCATTCAAAACGTCAATGACGCGAAGCGGCTGGGAATCAGCCTCATATTCCAGGAAATGAATCTGATTCCCACCCTGTCGGTCACCGAGAATTTCTTTTTGGGGGATTTGAAGAAAACGAGGCTGGGCAAGGTGGATTGGCGCGGCATGGAGCGCGAGGTCGAAAAGGTGTTTGAGCAAATGGACTTCACGGTGAATCCCGGCAGCATCGTGTCAGACATCAACGTGGCGGAAAAGCAGATGGTGGAGATTGCCCGGGCAATCTCCAAAAACGCCAAAATCATTGTCATGGACGAGCCCACCTCCTCCTTGACCGAGAATGAGGTCGCAAAGCTGTTCGCCATCATTGAACATCTGCGCGGGCAGCAGGTTACCATTTTGTACATAACCCACAAGCTGGATGAGGTCTTCTCTATCTGCGACCGGGTGACGGTGCTGCGGGACGGACAGTCGGTGGACACCAAAGCCATTGGCGAGATCGGAAGGCAGGACATTATTGAAATGATGGTGGGCAGAAGCGTGGACATGGACTACCCCAGACGCTCCGTGCGCCCCGGCGAGGTGGTCTTTCAGGCAAAGGGTGTCCGTGTGCGAAACAAGGTCTATGGAATTGACATTCAGCTGCGCCGCGGGGAGGTGCTGGGCCTTGCGGGGCTGGTGGGCGCGGGCAGAACCGAGCTTTGCGAAGCCATCATCGGCGCGGCGCCCATGCAAAAGGGCGAGATGTGGGTAAAGGGCAGGCGGGTTCGGATCCGAAATACCACCCAGGCAAAGCGAAGCTCCATGGGCATGGTCACCGAGGAGCGCAAGGAGACCGGCCTGGCACTGGATTTTTCTGTTGAACGCAACATCTCCATCACCAATCTGAAAAGGCTGGCCCGCTGCGGCGTGTACCTCGACAAAAAACAGGAGGCGCAGGCCGCCGGGGCGTATGTGGAACAGCTGGGGATCCGAACCCCGGGTATCCGCCAAAGGGTGGTGAATTTATCCGGGGGCAACCAGCAGAAGGTGGTTATCGCCAAATGGCTGTTTTCCGATGTGGACATCCTCATTCTGGACGAGCCCACCCGGGGCATAGACGTGGGGGCAAAGTTTGAAATTTACCAATTGATCAACCGGCTGGTGGAGGCCGGGAAATCCATCATTATGATTTCGTCGGAAATGCCGGAGCTTCTGGGGATGGCCGACCGGGTGGCGGTCATTCACAACGGCGTGAACAAGGGGGAGCTGACGGGGGATAATTTGACCGCGCAGGCGGTCATGCGTCTGGCTATGGATGAGGAGGTGCCGGATTGAAAACAGACAAAAAAACACTTCTCAACCTGCTGTGCAATTACGGACTGCTAATCGCCCTGCTGTTGATTATTGCCGCCGCCTCGGTGTTTTCCAAAGAGTTTTTCACAGTGGCGAATATGCTCAATATATTGCGGCAGAGCACGGTGGTCGGCATCATGGCCATCGGCGTCACCGTTGTGATTATCGCCGGGCACATCGATCTTTCCATCGGCTCCACCGTTTCACTGGCGGGAATCATCGCCATTCTCCTCATCAACAACACGGGCAACGACTGGTGGGCGATGACGGCCTCGGTGCTGGCGGGCGCTTTGGTGGGCCTTGTAAACGGGGCCATCATCGCGGGGATCAAGGGCCGCACCTGTGACAGCTTTATCATCACCTTCGGCATGCAGACCGTTGTGGCCGCGGTGGCTCTAATATACTCGGGGGGGAACTTTCTCACCGGGCGGGGCAGGGGTGTGCACAGCCTCATCGGCAAGGGCTATGTTCCCATCCTGATCTTTTTGGGATTGGCGGTGTTGCTGGAGCTGATTATGAAAAAGACGCCCTTTGGGCGCTGTGTTTATTTCATGGGGGCCAACCCCAAAGCGGCGAAGATGTCGGGCGTCAGCGTCCGGCGAAATACGGCTTTGCTCTTTGTCATCGCCGGCGTCTGCGCCAGCCTGGCGGCGGTGGTCATGTGCTCCCGGGTCAGCGCGGCCTCCCCCACCTCGGGAAAGGGCTACGAGCTGGACGCCATCGCGGCGGTGGTTGTGGGCGGTACAAGCATGCAGGGTGGAAAAGGCGGCATACTGCGCACCCTGCTGGGCGTGGTGGTTATCGGCGTGTTGGGCAACGCGCTGAACATTCTAAATATTACCACGTATCCGCAGATGTTTATACGCGGCGTTATCATTATAGCGGCGGTGTTGCTGGATGTATTGGGAAGCAAGCTGAGCAGCGGGGTGGTGTCGAAATGAATAAAAAAACCATTGAGCGCTATGTGCTCCACAACATGGTCCTGTTTATTCTGCTGGCCATGGTGGCGGCGATATCCTTTTTGAATGCCAACTTCCTCACGCCCTCCAATCTCATCAATATCCTGGTGGAGATGTCCACCTACGGCGTGGTGAGCATTGCCATGACGGCGGCCATCATCTGCGGGGAATTTGATCTCAGCGTCGGCTCCACCTTTGCGCTTTGCGCAGTGCTGTTTATCAGTCTCATCGACCATGTCGGCGTGTTTCCCGCAATGCTTGCGGCAATCCTCTGCGGAGGGTTGTGCGGCCTTGTCAACGGCATACTGGTTGCAAAGGCGGAAATGCCGGCCTTTGTGGCGACGCTGGGCACCATGGTGGCGGTGCGGGGGCTCGCCCTGAACTACACCGATGGGAAGCCCATCAGCAACAGCAATCAGCTCATTTACAATATCGGCAATGGTTATTTCCTGCGCATCCCCAATCTGGTGGTCATGTTCTTCATCGCCCTGGTGGTCATGCACTATATCCTGCGCTACACCACCTTTGGCAGAAACCTGTACGCCACGGGGGGCAACCGGGATATGGCGGAGCTGGCGGGAATACGCGTCCCCTTTTACCGCATGATGATATTTGTGATTCTGGGGCTCGCCTCCGGCATGGCCGCCGTGATGAGCGGGTGCAGGATGGCTTCCGGAAACGCGGCACTTTTGGGGCTGGATCTGTCCATGTCGTCCATCGCCGGCGTTGTGGTGGGGGGAACCTCCCTTTCCGGCGGCAGCGGCAGCGTGTGGAAATCCCTGGCGGGCATGCTGGTGATTGGCGTTTTGTTCAACGCCCTGACACTCCTGGGTATTCAGGCGTATTACCAGCAGCTGATACGGGGCCTTGTGGTAATTGTTGTTGTGGCGGCGGACATTTTAATGAACGCCGGAAAAGAATAGCAAAGGAGAAGAAAGAGTATGAGTTATTTTAACGAGCAAGAATCCCGGAAGAGAATTCAAAAGGTCAAGGAGCTCCTTGCGGCAAAGGGACTGGACGCCGCAATCGTCTATTACGATGAGCTCAACATCGCCAACGGCTGGTATTTGACCGGCTGGTGCCCCCAGTTTGAAAAGGGAGCCGTTCTCATCCCCATTCACGGCGAGCCGATGCTGTTGGGGGGGCCGGAGAGCGAGCCCTTTGCCAAGATGAACAGCGCCATTACCAACACCCGCTGTTTCCCTGTGTTCATGGTGCCGGACGAGGAATATCCCAACGCGGCGATCATCGACTTCGGGGTATTGAATGAACAGCTGAGGGAGGCCGGAACCGTCATCCGCAGGCTGGGCTTTGTGGGTACGGCGACCATTCCCCACCAGGTGTACACGCAGTTGGAGGACGGGTTTGCCGGTGTGGAGTTTGTGGACATAACCGAGGCCTTTGAAATTTTCAGGGCCCATAAGAGCCCGTGGGAAATCCAGTGTATGGAGGAAGCGGCCAAAATGTGCGACGCGGCCTATGAAAAAATGAAGGCCAAAATCGGCCCCGGCGTCTATGAGTATGAAATTGCGGCGGAAGGGGAATATATTTGCCGGAGCGCTGGCGCAAACAGCTTTGCGTATGGTACAATAGTGGGCAGTGGCCAGCGCTGCAACGCGGTGGTCCCCACGGCGCTGAACAAGCGGATGGCACAGGGCGAGCTTGTGATGTTTGGCATCGCCCCGCGGTATATGGGATACGCCAACACCTTTGGCGACACGCTGCCTGTGTCCGGCGCGTTTACCCCCCAGCAGCGGGATGGCATGATGCATCTGCGCGAGACCTTCCGGCTCACAAAGGAGCAGCTGAAGCCCGGCAAATGCGGCCAGGAGATCGATGCCGCCGGCAGGGCGTATTTTGAGAAAAACAACCTGATGGACTATCTGGTGTGCCCCTTTGCCCACACCATCGGCCTTATGGAGGCGGAAGCGCCCTTCTACGGCCCCGGAAGCAAGGACGTGCTGGAGCCCGGGATGGCGGTGATGGTGGATATCAGCTTTTTTGGGCACCCCACCCTGTACGGGGCGCGGATTGAAACGGGGTATGTCATCACAGAGACAGGCTGCCGCCCCTTCTCCCCCAAAATGGACGCGTACTTCATGAACGATATTAAATAAATAAGAACCTTTACGGAGAAATGAGGGCTGGCGTATGGAGCTGGGAAAGAAAATTTGGGTCTTCGCCGACGGCGACCTCCCCCCGCAGGGACAGGAAGAGCCCTTGGGACATGAGGCGCTGATAGTGGTCAACAACGGGGAGGCGGACGCGCGCCTGGAGCTGGACATTCTCTTCCCGGATCAGGAGCCCCACACCGGGGTGCTCCTGGAGGTTCCGGCCAGGCGGGTGCGCTGCTTCCGGCTGGACTACCCCATAGGAGAGGACAATTATCAGATCCCCGCCGGTCAATACGCCCTGGTGATGAACAGCAGCGTGCCGGTGGTGGCGGTGTTCGGGCGGCTGGACCGCAGGGAGAACGTGGCGTATTATTGTCTGAGCGGACATGCCCAGTAAAGAAAAGAAGACGAGGGCATTGCTGTTGTGCGCGGTTTCGCTGCTGATTTTTTTTCTGGGAGTTGAAGCGGGCGGCTTCCAGCTGGCGCTGCTGCGAATCGCTGTGGAGTTTAAGCTGGACAGCGTGGCCATGGGCCGGCTGGCCGCCGCACAGTTTGTTCCCATCATTCTGACGCCGCTGCTCATCGGCGGGCTTTCCGACAGAATTGGAAAGCGGCGCGTGCTGATTATCTTTGCCACCGTATTTATCGCGGGCTGCCTCATCACCTCGGCGTCCGGTTCCGCCGCTGTGTTTGCCCTGGGGATTGTTGTGGTGGGTGCGGGCTACAGCATCTGTGAGTCCGTGAGCTCCGCGTTGCTGTCGGATGTGTTTGACAGCAACGCGGAAAAATACATGAATATCGCCCAAGGGTGCTTCAGCATGGGGGCGGTCATCGGGCCGTTGGCCGCCAGCTTCTTTATCAGCCGGTGCGTTTTGGGCTGGCGCATGCTGTTTTTGGCGTGCGCGCTGGGGTATATTCTTTTAATTCCACTCCTGCTGGCGGTCCGCGTGCGCGGTAATCGGCAAGCCTACTCCGGCAGGCTGCCCGTGAGAAAGCTGTTTTCGCCGATATTCAGCCTGCTGTTTTTGTCCATTTTACTGTATGTGGGGATGGAAAACGGGCTCGCGTTTTTTTTGGATTCGCTGTTTACACACAGGCTGGGAGCATCGGAGCTGTCCGCCGCGGCCATATCGATTTTTTGGCTGTTCATGGCGATTTCCCGCTTTTGCTTTGGGATGGCCCGCCGCGTCTCCCCGTGGATATTGACGGCCTGCTTTGGCGCCAGCGCCTTGTTTTTAACGGTGCTGGGCCTTGCCTTGCGGGCGGATTTGGCGTTGCTGTGCTGTGCTGTTCTGGGGGCGTTGTGCGGGCCCGTCTGGCCGTCCCTGGTGGCGATGTGCGCACAAGAGCACCCCGCGCACACCGGCCAGGCCACCGGAATGATGTCCGCCGGCTGCGGCGTCGGAGGGGTGGCGTCCCCGGTTCTCATGGGCTGGCTTATGAACAGGGCGTCCATTGGCGAGGCGTTTGTTTCCCTTGCCGCGCTGGCGGTTTGCGGAGGCGTACTGGTGGCCCTGTCCCGGAGAGCGCGGAGAAATGCGCAGCCAAGGATTTGACAACTTTAAAATAACCATATATCATTATACTAAACACTGACTAAAAAGCGACATAATTTGCGGTCTATTTTCCGCCCAGCGTTGTCATCCTCCTTGCCGGGCGTCAGCTCGCCTGCGGCGTCTTCCTAGCTGGTCGAAAAATATCCTCGCAATTTATTATCACTTTTTAATCAGTGGTCAGTATTAGATCAATAATGGCAATTTTAAAGAGAATCGGTCTTGCCAACGACAAAGGAGAGT
>Ga0153950_1001197_pt1 | contig 11570 bp, 14 predicted proteins | sample TSNJ034MetaG_FD_104737 | JGI IMG/M metagenome (GOLD analysis project Ga0153950, IMG submission 104737) | Attine ant fungus gardens microbial communities from New Jersey, USA - TSNJ034 MetaG | ecosystem: Host-associated > Fungi > Mycelium > Unclassified | place: USA: New Jersey, Wharton State... | reverse complement strand
GGATTATTTACATAGCCAGAACGTACATCATGGTGATCTCAAGGTCATTCTATCATTCCTGCTCTCACTATTGGCGCCCTAACGTCTGATATAGACTGCAAACGTTCTCGTGAATGACAAACTTCATTGTGTGATATCTGACTTCGGCCAAAGCGAAATGAAATCGGAAGCCTTTAGTATCAGTGGTGTGGCGCCTCCTCGTTGGTATTCAATTTCCTCATTTATCTCTTTTTGTTGATACTCCTTGTACAGATGGTACCCTCCGCTGGCAAGCTCCTGAATTGATGCGTAGACCATCACACCTCACTAAGGAAATGGACATATATTCATTTGCTATCACCTGTGTTGAGGTTTTGAATTGGGGTGCTCTACCGTGGGCATATGTAAATGACTTGACCATCCGTCATCTGGTTCTGGGTATGGGTTCATAAGCCCCAAACAAGTACGCTTCGTACTCACGATCTTCATCTTTTAGACAATGATGAACGACCTCCATGGCCCAGCAGCTCCAAGTACGTGACACCTCAACTACAGGACCTTGTGCGGGCTTGTTGGGACCAAGATCCCACAAAGCGGCCCTCTTTCGCTGATATTGTGCCACTTACGCAAGTCATCCGCGAGACCACCCCGTTGTTGATAGAAGATTTCACTCCTTATATATCTGAATTACCTGAACTAGGGCCTGAGGATCCAGTCAGCTCACCCGACATTAGACCAGTTCTCCTTCCTATTGAAGAACTCTCCTGTATGTGGCCTGTCTAAATTGCCTTCGTTTCTTCCCCTAATATCCCATGATAGCTTCTAAGGAGCCTGATGAGCCTGGTCTTGTTGACTCTGACCAACGGCCGCACAAGGAAACATCAGTCCCCACTCCCGAAATAAAGTTCCCTGAACCAGTCTTCTTCTCCCGCACGGGTAACGGGCAGTCTTCTGAGATTGTCTCGCCTTCCTTAGAGAATTCTGAGAGAAGCAGCCAGAACACCTCAGCTCCCATTCAAGATACCCACGCCTCTCCTCCACCAGAGAGCGATATCATTGCCCAAATACGAAATGAGAGAAGGTACCGAATGATTCTCACCCATGAGTACCATCCTTCACGTGAGCTCGCACGTTATCTCTTTCATAGAACCAAATTCATCGATTCGCAGTTGTTTTACCTTTGTGGGAGCCATCCCGTGTTGACGTGGGGGCTGTTGGATATCTGTCCAAACCCCGAGGCGAATTTATCACTTTGTTCAATGCTCTTCATCCCAATAGGTCTTCTCTGAGTACCGTTCGGGCTCTACCTAAGATCGATGGATATGGGCGTGTGAATAGCGGTAGTCAACGGGTCTCGAAGCGGGACCAGTTAATTGACACCATCATGGGCTTCCTCACACTGAAGAGACAAGGCACTGGCATTTTCCCGTATGTTGCATCGTGTTCACTTGCTAGACACATTTACCAAAACTAATTGGTATTAGTCAACAAGTTAGCCGTCGTTATTCGTTTCCGCTCAAAACTGGCCACAGAGCAGCTTTCCTCTGTGCGGAAGCGACCGAATATCGCTACTTGATCTCTGAGGAAGGTGGACAGCTGGATGCACCTAAGCGGTGGTTCAAGGCCAATGTGGATGCCATTATGAAGATCTTCAGTGGTCAACACCAGATCCAACGCGAAGAGCTCTTTCTGGGTAAGTGGCACACCGACATTTTCGCGATCCTTGGATTCTGAACCATATGGACTAGTTGTTGGTACTCTTCGAGCGCCTAACTATGCTCTTTTTGTCAGTCATAATCATCCAGAAGGTCATGTGAGTACTACTTATCATCCTTCGCGTCTCCTTTTCTTAGTTATACCAGGTGCATTTCAACGTATTCAGTTCTCCAAAAAAAGGTAGACCTTGGGGTATTTTCACTACTGACTCAGAATACGAGGGTACTGGTCCCGACATCGATATACCAGATCAATCGTTATGGCAATCAGCCAGTAAGGTCTCTTCTGTAAGTGGAGGCCCCTGGGACACGGTTCTTGTATCTCGTTTGAGGTTTAAACCAGATGGTGTAGAGCCTACAACCCTTTGATGATTTTGTTATTACTCTTGGACTTCTCATGTAGATTCTCCTCATTGTAATATACACAACCAACTCAAACTTTCATGAATCAAAGTTCGATCATATATTAATCAGAAGGCAGTATGAAGAAGTATCTGCTGAACGTTGATCTATTTGGAAGCAGGTGAACCTCGTTGATTTTATTTGCTCCCTGGAGTTTGGCATGCATGGTCTCGCGATCGGACATCTAAATGACGTGGCCCAAAATTCTCTTCACTGGAGGAATAAAAGCTCGAAGGGATTTGCTCGTACACTCAGAGACCCTTAACAAACTTGTTCCAATATGCATTTTTCTTCCTCCCTCTTTGGTCTTGTTGCTCTCGCAACCTTGGCTCTGGCCACATCCCATGCCAATTTTCGTGACGTTATTAGTGATTTGAATGCACTTCGTGACAAAGTAGTGAGTCTCGGCAATCATGTTCATAACGTTGATCTACTTGTGAGGCACATTGTCTTTGACATGATTAGTCGCTCATAAAACCCAGAACATGGTGCAAGACAAGAAAGACATTATTGAAGGTCTCGACCGCATTGCTACGGATGCAAGAGTGAGTAAAACAATGAAAAAGAGGAATAAAGTTAGTTTCTGATTGACTCTGACTCAGGCCGCAAAAAGCTTTACACCCTCAGAGGCCGTCGCGGTACTGGATTCTGCCCGATCTCTAGACAAAGAAATTATCCAACTCTCCAATGAAGTCATTATCAACAAGAACAGCCTCCCGACTCTTCTCCACTCCGCCATTGCGGCTGATTTGCAGACTTTTGGCGTTCATGCTAAAGGGGCAGGAGATGCACTTATCAATGATTTTCCAGTGAGATTATAATCATACTTAACGATTATTGGACGATCCTAATGATATAAAAAGACGGACAAGAAACATGAAGCAGTCAGCATATATGAAGACATGGAGACAGCACTTAACAATGCTGTGAAAGCATATTCCTCCTAGAAAATAGTGGTGGTAATTGTATTGTGGAATTTGTAACTTGTTTCAACAGCAATCATAGAACGAGCAAACAGAGCTTCATGTGTGGTGCATTACTTCAATAATCAGCCTATTTTTAAAACTATCAGAACCCTTTGGATTAAACCGTGGCTTCATTCCATGAAAAATGATGAAGGATGACATGCTTACTCTCACAGTCCCCTTACATCAAAAGAGAGGTCCTACATTGTGATAGATAATGACTCAATGGTTGAATTCTGGAACCGGAATCCATTTGAGCGCACGCTTGTCGGGTATTTCGGTCAAATCTATTCTTATTCCGTCACTATTTTTATGTGAGGGTCTTTATTAGAATTCGTCTCCACACGCATGTCATCAGCAATGGGCCTCGAGACAGTTACTCTACCGGCATTTAGAGGACATGAAAGTGCACAGTGTTTTCCGGTCTTTTGATATAAATACCCTAAGGGGAGATGATCCTCTCAAAGGCAGATTCCGTTTTTGGGCTATTGCCTAGCAACATGGATTAAGGGGCGACCGTGTCAATGTGATCCTCAAAGTAGTTGCTGATTAGTTCGTTGATTGTCAACATTGCGATCAGGATGAGGACAAATATATATTTAAACTGGATTATATTAATTCTCGAGTCACTACAATTTCATTACTGAAGTGGTTGCATCTAAGCCATGGTGCTACATAGCTGTGTGTATTTTCATGAGTGAATTTGATATTACCATACACCTTCAACAAACCTCCGATGACCCAGAAATTTTTATAGCTTTTTTGTGGAATAATTGAGTATGTCAAATATCATGTGAAAGAATTTGATTAGAGTATGGGGTGAGAAAATCCCAGGTCAAATTTCCAGTTGATTGCTGAATAAGCGTTATCGGAACTCAGGTCGAGGGCGATTCCGGACCGTTGGATGTCAAAATTCAATTGTTCCTTCCGCTTAAATAATCTCAATGCTTGTTTTTTTATCCTTGATGAGGTCACTTTAGGTGTTGAGGAATTCCGCTAACTCTCCGGATTCGTGTGAGTCTTGATGTCATTCAGAAGGCACCATATAAATCAAGTCTACAAAATCTCCATGTATCTCCTGTGTCCGAAATGTCGTCTGGGCCAGCCGTTTCATCCTCGTATAATCCATCCAGTGTAACACACCCTGCTCTTCGTAGGTATCATATCTTTTATGATCTCATGGCTCATAAGGGCAAAGATATTAGAAATGCTCATGATGCCCATGTCGTTCTTGAAGCAGTGAGGCGAAACATCTTACCACTGATTAAAAGACGCTTGTTAGCAAGTGAGCGGGAGCAGCTCCGAAGTGGCCATGTTTATGTCTGGCAAGAAGCGCAAGATGATGGTGGTCTCTTGCGATGGACCGATGGTCGTAGATGGTCGTCTTCCACGAAAACTGTTTACTTTTTCTGTTGTGCTGACTATTAAACAAAGGTCTCAAAGTAAGATGCGTGGCGACCACTTATTTTATGAAGAAAAAATTGAGATGACGCAAGAAGAAAGGGATGCCAAAGCTGCGCGACGGCAAGTCAACCTATTCAAGCACAGATTTTGGGAGTGGCACTGACAATCTTCGTTTTGTAGAGCTTATCGGGCATCAGACCCAAATGTAGACATCCCTTTGCCCATCAAGCGAAAAGACAGGCCATCTAAGCCCAATGGGCTAACGAAACAAACATTTTCCGTGACCGTCCACCTGCCAGGAACCAGTGAGACCAGGAAATGGCATGTTGTCGCATACTTTTCGGTAAGTGGATATCAGGGAAGTTGGGTATATCTCCATAACTCCAATAGGAATCTGATTACTTGCGGTTGCCGGTCATCGAGTACTACGATTATCTCCGGAACATCCGTGTGCCGGATGCCATTTTTATAAGTAGCAAGAGTTCGTGTGGAAAACCTGACCGGCCTTCATATGGTTCTGATGACAGCGAGATTTATGATGACGCCCCATTGGCTCATGCCTATTGTCCTCAGACCTATTCTCCGATTTCGAAAGTACAAACGTCAATTCCACCTTCACAAAATCATTATCTAGAACCGAGAATGTCACTGCCGCCTCTCAATTCATCACCACGGGCATCACCACAGGAACCGAAGAAGCGTATTTTACCCGATCCACAAGATATCATCCAACAACAGAATAGATCATGGGCACCGTTGTCTTCTGAAGATCGTAGAGCCCTAGATAGGTTTCGTGTGGTGTTGTAAATGGTCAGTGGTAGTTTCCATTTTACCGTAATACTACTATGTCCCCAAGTCTTGGTACATAATACCTTTTCCCATTGAGTGTAGAGGTAAAGAAGGAAGCATTTAGAATAGAAGCATCGGCACGTATAAATTAACTGTTCCTTATGCGGGACTACTGGAGAAAATCTCATAATTATACCGATAATTTTCCAAAGAAAAATATTGCAGTTGATGTCGTTTCGTATCATCAGAATGTGACAGTGCTACGTGACTAGATTTGCTGAGGGCCACCAACGACGCTGATGAGAGAAATTCTCTATTTTCAACTGGGAAATTACTCCAATTACATTGGAACGCATTTCTGGAATATTCAAGAGGCGTATCCTTCCCAACAACCAGGAGATGAAGGTTCAATCGACGATCAGATCTCACTCACTGAACGACAGAATCCTAATGTAAGACTCTTCAGTTGCCTCTTTATCTATGCCTTTTTTGGTTGTTGAGATTGTTCAAGGGCGTCATGTTCTATCCGAGGGTCCTGATGTTTGATTGGAAAGGTTGGAAACATTATGCGTGTCGGTCAACTTCACTTGAACCTATTCTGGTTAGAGAATTTTGGTACTTTGGCTCGATCCAATGCGGCAACGGGTATCATAGACGATGTAGCTCCCAACCATGGTCTGTGGTATGTTCGTAACAGAACTTCTCTTGCAACTCCTGATTTGCGTGCTCGAGGGATCAACCAGTGGAAGAGATAAGACAGAATGAAGTGACCAAAAGCCCGTATCACATTCAGAAAGATCGAGTTGATCTCCAACTCACAAGTCTCGAAGAGGTCCGGTACTGGTCTGATTTCAGTCATGTTTACTATCTACCTCGCAGTGTTCATCGAGTCAGTCAGCCAATAAATGGTGGGGCAGATGATTGGAAGCAGAGCCAAGATCAATTCCGTCAGTATAATGAAGTAAGTTTGTTCATCTATCGATAGGTGCCATTGTCATCACTGAATCTTTCAGGACAACGATTTGATGGACTCATCTGTTCGGGCATTTCTTGAAGAGAGCGATAGCATCCAGGTTCGTGTTTAGATCTGATTCTTGATGATTGGTCCTAATGGGATGGTAGGGTATTCACCTCATGACCGATGTTTCAGCCTTCGGTGGATTCTCCAATGCACTCAGGGCTGATCTGGAAGATGAATTCTTGAAAACGCCTGCAGTCGTCTTCCCCATACTAGATAGAGCACCTTTTGATGCCAATCATGTGCGCTTCCACATTGTTCAATATAGAGACTCAGAAGGCTAATAACATATCAGGTGTACCGTATACGTCGTCTTTTCAATGAGGCTTTTTATCTGCAGAGCTTACAAGAGCACACGAACCTATCCATACCCATCAATATGCCTCAGGCTTGGCCAAGGAAGGCTTGGGCCGGATCTCCGATGCCAAAGGTGTGGATGATTTTTTGATCTTCTAAATGAAGGATTAGGATATACATCTCCTAGTCGCCTTATTTTTCATCGAGCATCATTGCAGCCCACATGGAAACTGTGACATCTGCCCTTCGGTTCGTCTCGTGTTTATTCGTAAACTATCACCTAGAAATTGACTATGTAGAGCTCGTACACCCCAGCATAGTATAAGTATAAATACTTATGGATCCCACATCGGAATAGGCGGAGATCTCCCTGCATTTGCCGAGATCGGTGGAGTGCTCCCGGTCAACGTTGATACAAATTTCTGCCACAATATAGCAAATTTCACGATCCCTTCGGGACAAATTGAGGTGAACCATGATTTCAGTATCGTATGCTTTGATGCTTCAACGCGCATACCATGCAGAGACGCCTCTACTCTTCACATGATGTCATTCGTGGGTTTGGTTCCCTGGAGCGTCAAAATTACGAGAGCTGGAAAAATAACTTGATCGATAACCCAATCGGAGAAACGTAAGATATGCCTTGAAAGCTGAAATAAGCTCTCAAAACTCAGGTCCCAGAATATCTTTCACTAGCTATCCTCTGATGGAGCCCATGCGCACGGCCATGTCGCCAGGTAGTGTGTCCTTCGCCTTTTTTTAGCACTTACGGTAGCCTCATCAATAGCCCAAGCAACTCAAGATGGTGATGTGCATGTGCTCTCAAGGTTATCCACGAGCGCTGGTTTGGCCCATATGTTCAAGGAATATGCCTCCTCTGTAGATGCTTCTTGGAGGCGTCGGTCCGCCGGCATTATGTCTATGGGTATCGATACTGACGATATTGTCGAACTCATCAGTGATCTCTGGACCATCTATGACTCTTATCCTGTTGAGAAAGGATATGAGTTTGAGGATGCTGTTGGAAGTGATGAAGAATAGCATACACTTTCTTAGATGAAGTTAACCTCACAAGGCTATTCATTTTACCATCGGGGCTGTTCACCGATTAATGCTCTACTCTGGTCAATTATATCGTTGTTTGTAAAGATACCATAAAATTGTTTTACCTTTTTCTATCATTGCAGAATCAGTATCAATTGGTCACAATCGACTAATACCTTGCATCTGTTTCGTCGCTCAGCCAAACTTGTACGTGGCGATTTCACCGGGATTCACTAGGCCCACGGGTCCGTGTGATTATGTCAGGACAAACTAAACTAGAAATGGCAGAAATACTTACATAAGCACAAAAATTCAATTCAATTATCAGAACCTTGGGCAGACTGTCTATGTACACCGCGTGGTAAATTAAATTTTGTACAAGCGAGAGCTCAGTCACTTTGAAGTAGTCAAGGACCAAGCTTAAGTGATCCAGAGCAAGGCTCTAAGCAACAGTACGAAGTGAAGTACGAAGTGTAATGCGATGGGGGCCTCCAGGTCATGCTATCTAGATATTACTATAACTAGACTAATATAAAATGTTGTAATTAGTGCTACAATTGACATCGCAGTTGGCGTTGCAGCTGATTTTGCAGGTACTAGGCCGAGGTTCTGATATGTATATTCAGCAATTACGCGGTGTATGTCTGAGGTTCTGATAACTGAATTTTCTGGAATTATGTAATGACGTTTACCACATCTAGTTTAGCTTGTCCTGACATAATCACACGGACCCGTGGGTCTAGTGGATCCCGATTTCACCGTGCTGATTAGGTAATTACTCGTATATGTCGAACATCATATGAAGTCATTAATTAACGACATGACGGTTTTACCACAGCACAAGGCACCGCAACAAGTGCTCGAGACTCCTCATGCCACCTGGCTGCCAAAACATGGGGAAGGATCATGACATTGTGAAAGTTGTCGATTTTAAGCCATTCATGGATGGATCAAACAAACAAATTGTTGCGAATGCTCTCATAGAGTCGCTCAAAACTATAGGTTTCGTATACCTTGTCAATGATGGTCTTTGTCAACAGAGGATTGATAGAATGTTTGAGATGGTGCGTCAATAATCTCTGGCTTTGGATTTTCTGATGGTCGAAGTTCAATAGTCGAAGAGATTCTTTGCTTTGCCGCATGCGCAGAAGATGCTTGCACCTCATCCGCCCAACGGCACGCATCACAGAGGTATATACCACCACTTCATAAATGCCACCTGTTGACAACTCAGTCAGGTTACTCGGCTATCGGTGCGGAGAAAGTAGTTCAACATCTTTACGACCACGGAGATATTTTGGAAGCACGAAAAAAAGTGCGGATGTTAAGGAATCCTTTGAAGTTGGAAGAGAGGACGATGAGGTCATGCCAAACATCTGGTTTTCAGAGGACATCTTACCAGGATTTAGGGAAACATGTTTGACATTTTTCTGGGTATGATTTTTTTTTACGAATCATGGCAGTTTTGTTGTGTTGATGTACCTCACGACCCGTACAGGATTGTTTTGAAATAGAGAAGCATATTCTTCGTGCCCTTGCCATCGGGCTCGGCCTCTCAGAAGATTACTTCACGAATGTCCATACCAAGCCGGACAACCAGCTGCGCCTGCTGCATTATCCCAGGCACGTAGAAGAGGTTAAAAATGCCCTGTTTCCAGCTTATCGATTGATTATCAGTGTTTCTGCCCGTGCTCTTGTCAATGAGGAAATCTCTCGGATCGATGCGCATTCAGATTTCAATCACTGTAAGCCACGCCTCATTCGCATTAAAGTTAGCATATTAATTTGCTATAAGCTTCTCTTGCAAGATGACATCGGTGGGCTGGAAGTCCAAAATCCCAAATCCCGTGAATTTTTCGTGAGTTTCTTGACGTATAATCTTCGCGTCTATGAACGCCCTCTTTTTTTAGCCAGTCTATCCTGTTCCTGGTTCCCTGCTTCTTAACGCTGGAGATTTTCTCATGCGTTGTGTGTGTGTTCCATTCTGACGTTTCTCGCAAAGTATAACTCATTCTCAGTGTAGGGTCAAACGATGTGATCAGGAGTGCTGTCCATCGCGTTCGAGCACCATCATCCATCAGAACTGAAACTGTTCCAGATCGATATTCCATTCCATATGTGAGTTTTCTCGGAATGAGTATCACCAGCCAGCTGATTGTATAATGGATTAGTTCTGCTCTGTAGTGAGTATAGAAATCGTCATTCTGAGGGTTTGAGTGGGGAGCGTTATCATTCTCAGTGACTACTTGACAGGATTTCGAGACTGTCGTCGACGCCATACCTCATACATGGAGTGCAGAGGTTCCAAAAAAATACGAAGCCATTTCGGTTTGTGTGGCATGACTGATCGTTGAAAGATTTCCTTTCTGACATGCGAACTAGGCAAAAGATTACATTATGAAAAGATTAGCCACGAATTATAGAGCTGTGAGTTCCACGGTTGGCCCGAGTTTGAAAGGAGCAGATAATTTATCGAATACACTTAGTAGCAATACAACACATTAGATAACGCATTATTATCCTCTGTCATCATACTACATTCTACTCTAATATAAAGGCCTAGTTTCTAAACATGAATAATAATCGCTTGCACCGGAAATTGACTAGATGAGTTAGCCGGTGCATCTCACCACTATGCGATGCTCGCTGGCTGTTTGTACGCAACAAAGATATGTGCATGTGACAAAGTGACGTCATGTCTAGGGGTTGTCGATCTCCTCAGATCATATAATGAGGTTTGCCTACACTCCCAGATTCCTATAGGAAGTCACCCAGTATCCATCATGCATAAGACGAATGAGACAAGTGAGTGTTGCCGCGTTTCCCCCCCTGTTTTCCACTGACAAGTATCTTCAGAAGATTTTGAGTTTACGGATGAAGAACTGACAGATGCTGGCCTTTCGGGCACAGGTGAGTGTCTTGTTCATTTGCACATCTGCCACTCGCTCATCGTCCCCATTGTAGATGCTTCCAGGTCTGTCACGCAGACGATCGACATAATGAAGAAACACCTCAGGTTCCTAGGCTGTGAGTTATTTAGCTTAGCTTCTTTCTGTGTTTATAATACCTGCACCACATGTTTAGATTTGAGCTTATTTATGCTCCAATGCTAAAACTGATGAAGCAAACATGAATTACTACTTATCTCACCTTCCTCATCAGTCTCTAGCGATACTTTTTGACTGCCTTCTCCCTGTCCAGCAGTGCCTCAAGTGCTGCCATTGTCACCCCACATCTCATCTCAGAATATGAGAGGACTGCTTATTACTATGACATCTCTCTTGACTCTCCTCAGCTTGTCTGGTCCATTTTCTGCTAACCGTGACTCAGGCTTGGTCATCTTCACTGGTGATGGTTGTTTGGTTGGTATTCTCCACTCTGGGATGCTGAAAGGAGACAGTAACCATGTCTGTCACCTTTGCCATGCCTGCCTGAAGGGTCCTCAAACATATCAAAGCTCACTTCCCTCATGCCAACTTCTGGCATGAGACCTTCTGAATGCCTTCCCCTTATCTTGAGTTAAGAGATTTCGAATCATTCCACACTACTCTATTTTCTATTTTTAAAATTTTCTTTAAATCATCCACACTATCATCTCCTCATACTCAAATCCTATAATAAATAAATAGATAAAATCTATTACACAAACCAAGTTCCTACGTAAAATTAGATCCACTTCACTAACCTGATCCACACAATCAGAGCACAGAGAAGGTAGAGAGAAGAAAAGAAAAGAAAAAAAAAGAAACAACTAGATTCCGCACAAAATAACATCGGAGCGGCGACGAGGCTTTTTTACTACTGCTGCTGCGATGAATCATAAACACCTACCATGTTCATCATATCCCTATGATGATGATGATGATGGGCATTCCAATGTGGCTGTTGGTGTTGGTGTTGGTGTTGAGGTAACTCGATGGTATAGGGTACAGGCGATTCCGTCAACGGCTGCTGCTG
>Ga0153950_1001194_pt1 | contig 11588 bp, 11 predicted proteins | sample TSNJ034MetaG_FD_104737 | JGI IMG/M metagenome (GOLD analysis project Ga0153950, IMG submission 104737) | Attine ant fungus gardens microbial communities from New Jersey, USA - TSNJ034 MetaG | ecosystem: Host-associated > Fungi > Mycelium > Unclassified | place: USA: New Jersey, Wharton State... | reverse complement strand
TTTATTTTAGACCACCCCATAGAAATATCACCCCTTACCAAGAAGAAACCGGAGAATCCTGAATACACCGAACGTTTCGAGCTGTTCATTACAGGCAGGGAGATGGCCAATGCTTATTCGGAGTTAAATGATCCCATTGACCAGAGAGAACGGTTTATGGCTCAGGAGGAACTGATTGCCCAGGGGGATGAAGAGGCTAACCATATTGACGAGGATTTCCTGAATGCATTGGAGATTGGTATGCCGCCAACGGGCGGAATTGGAATCGGTATCGACCGCATGATTATGCTGTTTACCAATTCACCGGCAATCAGGGATGTGTTGTTGTTTCCGACAATGAAGTCGTTGGACAAATAAGTCCAGTAAAATCAATAGTTTGCGGGTTTTAGATGCGTATGGTACGACAAGAGTACGACAAATTAACCTCTTTTAAAGGAGTAAAATAAACGAATTTAAATTAAACTCATGTCAATTCAGGTTAAGATTTTGTACTAAAAGGATATTTTTCTAAAAGGATTTTAGAGAAATCCGCTTTGTTATGGTCAGTAGGTAAATACAATAGGTTAGTAAAGATAGAGGTTTTCCATTTTATGGGAAGCCTCATTTTTATATTGAGGAGGAAATGCATGTCAGAATATCAATTAGAAATAAAGCAGGTTGTGGATTATCCACGCTGTCGGATCTATCGGCAGTTTATCCAAACCCTGATGGAAGACCGGAGCATTCGCACAGGCGGTGGATCTGGTCTTTTTTATTACACGGTTCTATGCACATATGCAAACTTCCGGACTTCATATCGCCGTATAGATGGAATCAGTTATACGGTTTATCCGGGAGAATGGATTTGTTCCATAAAAGAATTAACAAAGTGGTTCCGTACCAGATTTCAGCATCAGGCAGTTAGTATCTTGGAAGAACTTCAGAAACGTCATATGATTTCTTACCTCATTTTGGATCGGGGAAAGGTAATTAAATTTAAAATCCGTGATTGGAAAAAGCATAATACTGTATTGGATTATAACTGCCCATGTCAAAAGGAAACAGGTTTTTTCTTTATGCCTGTTCAGGCAGCTGTGGAACTAATCAGTACGGATACCTGTTCAGAAATGGATTTTGTATTGGATTTGTGGATTTCTACAATTTATAACGATGGACAGGTGCAGGGGTCAGGGATTGGACCGGTAGTATATTTGCGGAATGGAACGGGTAATCCTCTGGTTACATATGCAGAACTGGCAGCACGCTATGGAATATCTAAATCTACGGTGGGGCGAGTGTTAAAAAAGCTGGAGGAGCTGGAATATTTGTCACTGATGTCTTTTCCTGGACGTTCCGGTAGTGTGATTTACTTGAAGAATTATCTTTCTACTATGTTTCAGGTTTCAGATATCATGATTGATAAAGAAGAGGTTGCTATGGAATTAAATATTAAGTTAGAGATTCAGGAAGAAAAAGTGAAAGTGGAAGAACTGGAAAAGGGAGAAACAGAGGTGGTTTCAGGAGAGCAAGTTATCGTGCCAGAAAGTATTTCCAGCGTTTCAAAATTGAACATTAATTTAATGATTAAAAAATTAGCTGAAGTCCTCTCTGCGCAAGGGATTTCGTGCTTTGAATGTTCCAAAATTAAGTATAAGTTATATCCTTTATCAAATGCCTGAGGGGAAGATATTATTCTAAGAGGGTGCGAACCTGCATGGAGGGAGAGGATAGGGCTTGATGTGGTCTGTGGAGATGGAAAAACGGTATATACATTTGAATTGACACTTACCCCTTGTGGGGATAGATTGAAGGAGGAGATTAGATGAGAACAAAGAATGAGATGATGAATAATGCGGAGAACCCTTTATATCACGATACTTGGCAATTACTTAAAAAATACCGGAACGTGGTGTGGAGCCTGGAAACATCGGTGCAGCAGGTTCGCAGGAGCTTTGAAATTGAGTTTGGAAACAGCATTGAGGAATTTTTAGACTCTGTATATCTGGCAGGGGCAGATTTAAATGGAAGTGATATAGAGCAGCATGCAAAATGCATTGAGCGCAGTTATCAAATGTTGAAGCTGCTAGATACGGCAGTGGAAGTGCTCTGGAATAAGCATAAGGATGGAGAGCGGTATTATTGGCTGTTATATTATTCGTTTCTTTCTCCTCAGCAGCTAAGGAATGTGGAAGAGATAATTGAAAAGCTGCGTCCCTATATCAGGGATATCAGTTTCCGAACCTATTACCGCAGAAGGAAAGAGGCCATTGATGCACTTGGTTCAGTTTTGTGGGGATATACTGCGAAAGAGGATTTGAATATCCTTATGCGATTTTTCCCGGAGAGAATGGTAAATAAGGAGAATTGATATTTAATGCATCTAGCCATGAAGCAGAGGAACAGGTTCATAACTGGACCTTTTATTAAAAAATGTACAAGAATATCTTGAGAACTTGGGGATATTTTAAACTCTGTAAAAAGAGACAGAAGACAACGTCAAATTCCATCTTCTGTCTCTTTACTTAGTTGCCGGGTGTTTTCCAGCAGGATGAGTTCCAGCTTTGCCTTATTAACTTCATGAAAAACTTTAGCTATGTACTCGGCGGTTTCTCCCACCGTATTCGGATTATGAAAGCGGAAATTTAGCTTTTTTTCGTCATGCAGGGGCTCCCCCGTTCTTTAGTTACTTTTAAATCGGGATTGGATACAGAGGTCGCGATATAACTATAAAGCAGCCCCGTTCACAGATCGCTTGTCGTTTTTGGATGGTTCATTATGTGCCTATAGATTGACAAAATTACGAAAATAAGTATAATATCATTAACAATGTTGTTATTGTGATTGTTGGGAGGAACTCAATGCTTAATGTAAATGAATTGTTGGAATTGGCGGTTAAAGAAACAGAAAACTTAATAGATGGAGAAGTTTTTCTCGTGAAAGAGTTATTCAAGGGTTATGAGTGGAATCGGGTACCTCGTAATGACAGGCTACTGCTTGGTACGCTATTTCTCAATTATGTGAATAGGGCAGATGGTGTGATACAAGCGATTGAGAAAACTACATCAGGGCAGCAGAGATATAAAATGAGAAAATAGATGTTGAGTAAAATTATACGGAGGAAGAAACATGTCTGAAAGAAAGACAAAATTTCAAAAGCTGACACCAATACATGATGCTGAGATCGGTATTTATGGCGAAGCGTTGAACTATGTTTTTGATAATAATGATTTACGAAATGTTGCAATTTCTGGCGCATATAGTGCAGGAAAGAGTAGTGTTTTAGAATCATATAAAAAAATGCATTTAAATAAAGTATTTCTCCATATTTCACTGGCACATTTTCAGTCTGAAGAAAACGGAGCAGACACCAATAACTCAACATCAGATGCTGATGAGGTAAAAGAATCTGTTTTGGAGGGAAAAATCCTTAATCAACTTATACATCAAATTTCACCAAAGCTTATTCCGCAGACGAACTTTAGAGTTAAACAAAAAGTCTCATCGAAGAAACTGGCTTGCTTGGTAACCGCAGTAATTTTTTTTGTGCTCTTGTTTCTCCATATCTTGTTTTTTAGCAGTTGGCAGAGCTATGTTAATAATATTACAGTGATGTGGATAAAGAATACCCTAAGTTTTACAGCGGAAAACAGTTCTCTACTCATAAGCGGAGTTATATGCATTGCGCTGGCAGCAATACTAATGTATTACATTTCTAAAACACAAATGAACAAAGGAATTTTCAAGAAAATTAGTGCTGATAAATTAGAGATTGAAATTTTTGAAGGCAGTGATGATTCATATTTCGACAAGTATCTAAATGAGGTGCTGTACTTATTTGACCAGTGTGGTGCGGATGTTATTGTTTTTGAGGATATGGACAGGTATAATGCAAACCGTATCTTTGAGAGACTTAGGGAGGTCAATGCGCTGATTAATGTTCAGCGATGTAAGGAGGAGAAAGATTCGCCCCTCCGTTTCTTCTACCTTTTACGTGATGACATTTTTGTATCCAAGGATAGAACAAAGTTCTTTGATTTTATTATTCCTGTTATTCCCGTTGTTGATGGTTCTAATTCATATGATCAGTTTATTAAGCATCTGAGCGATAGTGGAACGCTTGAACTATTTGAAGAACCGTTTTTGCAAGGACTCTCTTTATACATTGACGATATGCGTATTCTTAAGAACATTTGTAATGAGTTCGCTATTTATAATAGCCGTTTAAACATTACTGAACTAAACCCTAATAAACTGATGGCAATTATCGCTTATAAAAATCTTTTTCCACGCGATTTTAGTGATCTGCAACTAGGCAGGGGTTTCGTGTTCACACTTTTCGATCAAAAAGAACGCTTCATTGCAACGAAAATCACTCAACTAGATGATGATTTATTAATCAAAAAAGAAAAATTAAATGCAATAAAAAAGGAACATCTGACTTCGATTCAAGAACTTGACTTGGTTACTCAAAATAAGCGAGATGCTATAAATTCAAGAAGCAGCAACTACCGACAGAAAAAGGAATCGCTTGAGCAGTTAGATGCAGAATACTTAACTCGAAAAGAGGCAATTGAGAATCACAAAATTGGAAACATGCCCAAGCTTGAAGAAGACATTCAACGAATTGAAAGTGCCATAGCAAGAACCCAAAATGAAGCATTGCAAAATATCATTACTCGCGAAAATATTGATGAGCTGTTTGCAGTAACAAACAAAAATGAAATCGGTTTTGTTGCTGATTTCAAAGATATCCGTGGAAATGATTATTTTTCTTTGCTCAAATATCTTATACGCAATGGATATATTGATGAGTCCTACGCAGACTACATGACCTATTTCTATGAGCATAGCCTGAGTAGGACAGATAAAATATTTCTTCGTAGTGTTTCAGATCAAATCAAGAAGGAGTATAGTTATCAGTTAAAGGAGCCAAAAAAAGTATTTGCGCGATTAAATGTTTCTGTTTTTGACGAGCCGGAAATTTTAAATTATGATTTGCTCTTCTATCTTTTGAAGGAATGTGCTGTGGATGAAACCACTATTCAATATCCAGCTAACATCCCAGCTTATCTGGACATAGAGCTAGAAGGAGGTAAAGAGCAACAGTGTCTGTTGGCTATGATTGAGCAGATTCTTAGAACAAGAATGTATTCATTCTTGCAAAGCGTATTCATTGATATAAAAGGTGATAAACTCAACTATCTTGTTAACCTACTTAATTCGATTCGAAAAGATTGTCTAACTAATATACTTCTTAACAAAGCGGAATTTGCTGGAAATTGCCGTAATGACTTTGTTTTAAGAACACTTATAGTTACACCAGATCGTGATTTAATAAATGAGGAAGATTTAAAAAATGCACTATCGATTTTTATATCAAATTATCCTCATTTTATTGATAAAGATAACGTTGCAGAATCAAGACTGAAGGAACTGTTTGGAGCAAATGTAGTGCAGAAACTTCTCAGAGTTTCTCTCATAGAGCGATTCAAGCTACTTCAAGTACGCTTTAGTAGCCTTGATTATGAAAGCGCCGATACGAAGTTGTTTGATGCAGTGTATGAAAATAACTTGTATAAACTGTCGTTTTTCAATATTGGGCATCTTCTCAAGACTAAATATGAGATTGAGGAATCGGACGACTTTAAGCATAAGAATTACACATTAATAAAGGAACAACCAGATAGTCCGTTGGCGATGTATATAGAGAGTGAAATTGATAACTATGTAATTGAAATCCTTACAAATTGTGATAAACGAGTTGAAGATGATGAAGTTGCTGCGTTGGAGATTCTTAACAATATTGATGTGTCAGCCGAACACAAATCGGCATATATTGCTGCACTTAAAACAAAGATTCATTCCCTATCTGATGTCACAGATGAAAGTTTATGGAAGGAATTGGTGACATCCAATCTTGTTGTACATATAGAAATGAATGTGATTGATTACTTCGTGAAATGTGGAAACAGTTTAGTAGATGAGCTTATTCAATTCATCGACAGAGATGAGCATAAATATGATTTTACTAAGACTAGAAAATTATACGAAAAAGATGTGCAGAGGGCATTTTTTAATGCTGTTGTAAGATGCTGCCTATTAAGCGATGTTCACTATGGACAATTTCTTGCCACATTTGGATGGTGTTACATTGACAGTTTTAATGTTGAGGGTATTCCAAAAGAGAAAATTGATATTCTTATTGATACTAAAATTGTAAAGATGAGTGAAGCTAGCCTTAATTTTATCAGGTTAAACTATCCCCTTAACTTAATTCATTATATTGTTGCGAATATAGAGGAATATTGTGATTTGGTCGATGAAGCTGAAATATTCATCGCTGATGAGGGTACAGAATTGCTAGCAGAACATATTTCTGATAAATTTAAACTAAAATTACTTGGAAACATAAAAAACCAATTGACAGCAATTAATATAGCTTATTCTGATGAGATTAAAGCTGCTATTCTCACAAATAACTTCGACAAAAGTGATTTGCCACACTTTGTATCACATTATGATACAGAGGGAGAGAAAACAAAGGCGGTAATTATATTGAAAGTATTTGAGTGGGTAAGATCACCTTTTGATGAACCACTGCCAATTTCAGTAAAACTTTTTGATGTGATTCTTGCATCTGACAAAAACAATTCATTGGAAGAAAAGATTATACTTTTCTCATGTCTTCTTCCAACATTGAATGAAGCTCAATGTAAGAATTATTTGAGTAAACTTAAACTATATGATTTTCTCGGTCTATTTGAACAAAAGAGACCTAAAATCGCTATTAGTAATACAAATGAAAGGATACTAAGAACATTTCAGCATAATAGGTGGATTACCAAATATGAAATTTATGATAAAAATACTAGTTTTTACCGTGCATATGGTCGTAAAATGCATTTGAGCAGTAATGGAGATGATATCGTCTTATTATGAACAAATTATATAGAATATAGAAAAGCGTTAGTATTTTAAATCAGGAAAATTTCTAGTAACCAGGCACGTATCCGTATTGGATACTGCTACTGTTTCTTCTTTAGAATTGGGAGGAATGGTATGTTTGATAGTGAATATTTGGCTTCCATGCTGACAACAGACTCATTCTTAGGCTATGAAGAGCTGGGAGAGTATATTGAAACTGAAGGAAGGTGAAAGACAATGTATAAGCCGCATACCGTAGAGCAGTATAAAATATGCCGTTATCTGAAAGATAAGGAAGGTTTTGCACTTGAACAATTTAGCCTGTCACCATTATCAAGAAATGCCCTGCTTTTGGAGGATCGAAAGGGGGAAAAGATTGCATTTGAGATGAAGGGAGAGCTGATACAGGAAATTCCTGTTCCAGTTCCTGCTACTGCAGACGGGCAGGTATAGGGATTCAGGAGAAAGGAGTGTTTATGGCACAGATTTTTGTATTTGGCAACGTTACAGCAGATCTGCGGCTGCAGGTCAGCACAAACGGTACCCAATATGTATGCTTTGATATAGGCGAGCACATCGGCTACGGAGAAGCACAACACACCCAGTTTTATCAGGTGTGGGCATGGGGACAGGATGCACAGCGTCTTGTCGGAAAAGGAGCAGGAAAAGGCAGTTTTATCTGGATTACCGATGCAGTGGAGCTGGTAGACTACACCAAAAAGGATGGGGTGACAAAGGATAAGAAGCTTAAGCTTATCCTGGATAATTGGGGATTTGTGCCGGGAAGACGGGAAAAGCCTGATACAGATTGGACCAGGAAACAAGAAGAGCAGCCCGCATCTGCTGCGTCAACTCAGATAGAAGAATTGGATGGGGAACGGGATGTATTGCCGGAATGAGAAGCTACCGGCGTTAAGGAGAGGGACTGTATTACGTTTTTCTGAAAGAAGGAGATGCGTATTGCAGCCACGGAAGGGGTTGCCGGTATGCCTCATTTTTTCTTCATGCAGATGCTTCTGGGTAAATGCTACCTGCCTGGTACATAGAGGGTTCTACCCTCCGGAAGCCTTGTCCGCCTGGAGGCTTCCGGAAGATGTTAAGGAAGTGGAGGATGCCTCTTCTGGTTTGAGAAGAAAAACAAAGCCGGAGAAGTAATTGTACAGAAGAAGTCTGTTTTGCTTGTTTATATCTTATATATCATATATAATTATTACGGTATCAGATTTATTTTATTTGGAATAACTTATTTATGAAAAAAATTATTAATAATAAAAGACAGTCTTTAGAATGTGAGAATTACTATGTCGCATTTTATGTTATACTTACTCGACGAAAATTGGTGATGATTAGTAAGATATATGAAAAGCTAACTATCATCAATAATGCGTAATTGGCATATGACGGGTTATGGCTATATTCAAACTCATGTTAGTTAAGCAATGTAATGTAATTTAAAATTAGGAGGATGGAAAATGAAGATAGTTTCTTTATTCAATAACAAAGGCGGTGTTGGTAAATCAACGTTAAGCTATCATCTCGGATGTGCCTTGAGTGAGTTAGGGAAAAGGGTACTTTTTGTTGATCTTGATCCACAGTGTAATCTAACTATAAATGCTATGTTTGAAGACGAATTAGAACAAATCTGGAAAGATGAAGACCCATTCATGGATGATTTTTCTGATGCAGTGGAACAAGATAAAGATAAAAAAATTTTAACTACACCACGTTCAATACATTTTTTACTTAAACCGGTTGAAGATGGTTTTAGTGACTTTGAAGTACTACCTCCAGCGAAGGAACTTTCCGCAAATATTTTTATTTTGCCGGGAAGATTATCAATTCATAAATTTGAATCAAAAATATCAGAACGCTGGAATGGATTATATCAAGGTGAATCCTTAAGCATACGGACTGTAACTGCCTTTCGTAGTGTTTGTGAAAAATATGGAGAAAAATATAATTGCGATTATGTGATTGTAGACACTTCACCTAGTTTGGGTATAATGAATAAAACAATCATTTCTACTGTTGATGGATTTTTTATCCCAACATTTCCCGATATGTTTAGTTTGTATGGAATAAAAAACATTGGAAACTCATTGGAAATATGGCAAAAGGAATTTAACACTATATACAATTTAATATCAAGCAACAAAATTGCTAAGTTTCCTAAAGAATTTGTTCAGTTTATTGGTTTTACGATTTATAATGCAAAAAAATACTCTGCAGCTAAAAATCCAAATCCGTATAGCTTAGCATCCGCACATTATAGATACGCTTTGTTAATTCCTGAAACAATAAAAGAAAATATTAGGACGGAAAATATAGCGAATATTATGGATGAAATTATTCAAAAACCAATAGGTGGGCTTAGCGTTATGTATACACATAATACATACCCTTCTGTTGCGCAAGCCTTGAAATGTCCAATGTGGGAAGTTCCCGAGGTCTTAGCTAAAATGAAAAGAACTAATCCTGTATACTTAGAAGAAAATCAAATTACAGTGAATAATGGACTTTTTGGTAATTATCGAGAAACTCTAGAAAGTTATAAAGCTTTTGCGAATGACTTCATTGAACGTGCGGAGGTTTTATAATGGATACAGTTGATATTGAGTTTGAAGACATTATAAATTACTATAAATCAGAAGAAGTACAATCAATATTAGACCAGTTTTTAAATCAAGTTGAACATTTCTTTAGAACTAATCCTCAATTAAAACAACAAAAGCTAATACATTCAATAAAATCAAGGCATAAAGATCCAGAACACTTAAGGGATAAGTTGCTACGAAAAAAACGGAAAGGACAACTGGTATCAAAAGAAACTCTGTTTACGGAAATAACAGATTTAAATGGAGTTAGACTTTTACATCTATACCAGCAACAATTTCCATTGATACATAAAGAAATTATGAGAAAAATTGAGGAATTTGAAGATTGGAAGCTTGTTGAGAATCCAAAGGCTTATACTTGGGAACCTGAAAGCAAAAACTTTTTTACAGAATTAGGCATCAAAACTGAAGTAAAAGAGACATTCTATACAAGTGTCCATTATGTAATTAAACCGAATAATGAAAAAAGTAGCATTACATGCGAAATACAAGTTCGTACACTATTTGAAGAGATCTGGGGAGAAATAGACCATACAATAAACTATCCTCATCAAACGGATAGTGTTGCCTGTAAAGAGCAAATTCGTGTTTTAGCCAAATTAGTTTCAACGGGAACTCGTCTTGCTGACTCAATATTTCGAACGTATGATGATCATGCGAGGCAATCAAGCGAAATCGAAAGAACAAAATGAAGAGCAAGTATTAGGTGCGATAGCTTCAGAGCTATATTCATTATAGTTGAAACAATATAATGACGATTTCAATGGATAATTATGGTATTATAGCTATTAACCAAAGTTGGGTCTGAGATATCAGTTTCCAATTATCCATATTATATTACTTACATATAGTGTCTACAAATAGCAATAATGGGAAATGACGGAACCCAGTTGTATTGTGGCACTAATAGAGCGGTGTCAGTATTTAATTCAAAAGGGAGTAGTATTATGTTCCAAAAATTATCATTAACTGAAAAGAAAATTTTAGAAGAAATAAAAGCACATGCAAATTCCGATGGATATTGTGAAGATATAGAGAATTGCTGGGCAAAAGAAGATATCATTGAAAAACGCCTCTATTTTATGAACTTGAAAGCACAAGGATATATTAAAACGGATATTATCGGAGGTTGTGAGCTTTTGACAAAAGCATATACTTATGACAAAGATGAGGCTGAATATGAACGACAGATTTTGCTGGGTTCAAGACAGAACAGTTTAGCTAATGCTAGGGGGATATCCATGTTTAAGAAATTGCCATCAAATTCAAGAGTATTATTAAGGGAAATTGTTGCATCTGAAAATCCAACTGTGATGCTAAGTGAACGTTTTTCAAAATGTTCGCATAAAGAAGATGACGAATTGCGTAGTTTACTTAGGGAGCTGATAGAAGAAGGATATATTAATATCTCATGGGCAAGTAACATGCCATATATCGTTGGAATCAATAATTCTGCGCGCACTTATGATGAAAGAGAAGCGGAATATGAGCGTCATCAAATATACTCTTCAAACAGCACGACAAACAATTTTTATGGGGATACCTCTAACATTCAAATACAACAAAACACAAGCAATTCATTGCAAAATATGAATTTGTCATCTGAACTTGATTATGAAAAGATTTTAGAGATATTCGAGCAAATCCTCAGCAACTTAACAACATTCAATTTATCGGCAGAAGATGAGAAGCTTTTACAAAATGCCGTAAATGAAGCTTTACCAATGGTTCAGGCAAAAACAAATATACCATTCATCAAAAAGACTGTGCCGATTATTAAGGATATTCTAATTCGTACCACAAGTAGTCTTACGGCTTCAGGGATTCTTTATATGCTAAAGCAAATAGGGATATAAAATAAACGATGGATGGTATAGTAATTGTATTGCAGAGAAATGCGCTTGACCCAAGTATTGATATTGTTTCACTTTTTCGTATAGCTCTTTTAATGTCGGACGGCAAATAGAGGTAGACAAATACATCAAATTATTTTTCTGAAAGATTATGATATAACCACGCAGTTACATCTTCAACAGCGCACTCTGATCTCATACCGTGCGGATTATAGTA
>Ga0153950_1001193_pt1 | contig 11593 bp, 13 predicted proteins | sample TSNJ034MetaG_FD_104737 | JGI IMG/M metagenome (GOLD analysis project Ga0153950, IMG submission 104737) | Attine ant fungus gardens microbial communities from New Jersey, USA - TSNJ034 MetaG | ecosystem: Host-associated > Fungi > Mycelium > Unclassified | place: USA: New Jersey, Wharton State... | reverse complement strand
TATGAAGATATATGCTGTAAAGGAAGATTGTCTAAATCTTCTAATACAGTAAGGGCGGCGGGTTCATCCGTAGCAGTTTGAAGCGGCGCAGCCGGAGGGGGGCGATAGATATATCTTCGCGGAGGGCGGTTCATAATACCGTCCTCTTTTCATATATTTTCAGCCGCAGTTAAAACGCAACAATCAAATATAGCCATTCAAAACCGCCGAAACGTATCATACCTCATTTTGCAAAATTCAAACGGCTACAAAGCCTTTTGCCAAAAAAATACGCAATATGTAGCGGCAAGCAATGCCGATTCAATACAACCTATGGTATGGTTTTGTTGCTTTGAAAATCATTCAAAAAGCAAAAGCCGCAATCACGGCTGTTAATATCATTTCTTTCCCCTGCCTTTGTAAACATTGTACTGATTCTTGCACCGCGCCGAGCAAAACGCGGCATTGGGATGCCCTACCATAAACGCCTTTTGGCAATGCTTACAGCAGCGGAGCGGCTTTTTCTCGTCAGTCAGCGCGAAGCTGAACATCATCTGCACGCCGAGCAGCAGCGAATGAAAATCCCATACGATCGTCGGTTTATCATACAGAGCGATATGATAAGTGGGCGCGATGCCACCGAAAGCCGCCATGCCCTGCCGGTATAAGTCGCGTGTCGTTTCATCTACCTTGTCGTAATCCTCATAATAAAGGAAACTGGAAACAAAAGTAAACGCCCAATCCTTGAATTGCGTTGTCAGCCAATCATAACTTTCAGCGTATTCCCTTTGAAAACTCATATTAAGAGCCATCGGAGCATTGCCGAACGTCATAGAAAGGGCAAGCATTTCCCGATCACCGCCCACGTTCCAACGGGCTTCACCTTTTGTTTTTGTAAAATCCGGCTTATCAAAAGGGAAGAATAAAGCGGTATAATCTTGGACGCTCACGGATTCTTCTTTAACAAAATGGTTCTTGGGCAGATACACAGCGTCATAATCCATAAAGTGCGGTGTTGTCGGCAGCGCGGTCATAAATCCGAGCAACCCATATTTAGAAACGAACTCCACTACCGCAGCCTTGACCTTATCAGCCCCGGCGCGGTTCATTTGCAGCATACCGACATTGAGCGCGTCAAGCACCATATTGTCAGATTCTTTCAGCGGATCGTATACAACAGGCTTCGCTTTCGGTGCGGGCTTCAAATATAATATGCCGTCATGCTCCCGCAATTCGTATTCGCTGAATTTCGCCCAATAGGAACTCGTCTTTTGAAACAGGTTATTCATATAGCCCCTCCGAGTTGTAACCTAAACATCGTTATGTAGTATAACAAATATATCATTCGCCGTCGCCGCTGTCAATAGCGGCGGCTTTTTCTTTTTCATGCCATGCGAGGAAATCCCTCTGTGCTGGAGTAATGGGCAAGCCGCATCCCAATCTCTGTTGTATTTGGGCTGCCAGCTTGTCCCGCAGGTTTTTCAGCAGCAGAGCCAACGTCTTGCGGATATTGCGGTCTGATTGTTTGCGGATTGCGGCAATATGGACATTACTATACAGCCGGACTGCACTGTAATATAAAATTTCCTTTTGGTTATCCGATAAATCCTGCAACAGCATAGAAATAAACGTATTACCGACAAGCTCATTCAACTCATGGGGACAGTCGAAAATAGCGTCGATAAAGTCACCGCGCATGAGCTGCCGCCACCATTGATGTTCCAACGGTGGAGGAATTACCGTGTCTAATCCGGGTTTCAGTTTACCCTTTTCATGATCAAGACTCTCGTTGATTTTATCCCAATGCAGCATTTCCGCGTTCGGGCGGGCTATTTCGTGATACCGCTCCTTGCGTTCACGGTTTCTGTCAAGATGATTCCATTGTTTTATTACTTTTCTAAAATCATCTTTAGTCCGCGCAGCGTCCTCCATACGGGTGAGGGCGGCAGCTTTTACTTCTCTGACTAATTGCTTGCGCCCCATACCCTCACCGCCTAAAAAATAATTTTAAAAAGTTTCTTTAAAAAGGTTCCGATTTACCCCCGTTATTTCTCCTATGAGTGAGGGAGTAATCTATTGTGTGATACAATAGATTACTCCTATCTCGTTTCGCGGCACGAACGCGGGAAAGGAGCATACCATACAAATACAGAATCCACAGACTGATTACACAGACAGGAATAATTCGACAACATTATTTTACCATGAGGGAGGGCAAACGGCAACAGCGGGAACATTCACGCGGCGGATCGGCAATACAGTTTACCGCGTAGGCGTTCATTACAGCAGTACGAGCAAGGAAACGATCAGCGACAAAATCACACGGCTTGTTAAAAACGATATTTCGGAAAAGGCGGCGAATCAATGACAGTTATACAAAATAGTTTCGGCGGGGCGTTGATGAAACGTCCCGCCTGTGGTATAATTGTACTGCTACGGATGAACCGCTTGCCTGAAAGGAGTATCCTATGAACAGGCAAACGGAAAACATGAAAATTACGGCGTTGTATTCCCGTCTTTCCCGTGACGATGAGCAGTCCGGGGAATCGAACTCGATTACCAACCAAAAAATTATGCTTGAGGATTACGCGGCGAAGAACGGGTTTGAGAACATTCGCCACTTCACGGATGACGGCGTCAGCGGCACAACCTTTGAGCGCAAGGGCTTTCGCGCTATGATTACGGAAATCGAATCCGGCAATGTTGGCGCGGTCATCTGCAAAGACATGAGCAGAATAGGCCGGGATTATTTGCAGACCGGATTCTATACGGAAGTTTTCTTCCGTCAGCATGGCGTACGTTTTATCGCGGTCAGCAACGGCATTGACAGTAAGAACGGGGAAAGCAATGAGTTTGCCCCGTTCTTAAATATTATGGCGGAGTGGTACGCGAGGGACGCAAGCCGTAAGCAGAAAGCGACCTATCAATCAAAAGGGCATAACGGAAAGCGCACAACTAACGGAATTATTTATGGATACCTCAAAGACCCGAACGATAAAACAAAATGGGTAGTTGACCCAGAAGCCGCCGAAGTCGTAAAGCGGATTTTTCAAATGAGCGTAAATGGCATGGGGCCGTTTCAAATCGCAAAGGTTCTTGAAGCAGACGGAATTGAAACGCCGGGCTGTCACATGGCTAAACACGGCACAGGGACACGGAAAAATGAAGTTTACAAACGCCCCTGTCGATGGGCGGGAACTACGATTGCCAATATGCTTGAAAAGCCGGAATACATGGGTCATACAGTCAATTTCCGTTACACAAAAGAATCGTATAAAAGCAAGAAGCAGACTAAGAATCCGAAAGAGGATTGGGTAATAATCGAAAATACTCATGAGCCTATCATAGACCCCGGCACATGGGAAACGGTGCAGCGGTGTCGGACGGTGAAGCGGAGAACTGACAGTCTGGGCGAGGCCAATCCTTTGACCGGGCTTCTCTACTGCGCCGACTGCGGGCAGCGGCTTTACATGCACCGTCGCGCCCCATCACAGAAAATCTCCAAAGCTACCGGGAACATCATTCACGAGTCAGGCAGGAATGATTTTTACTGTTCAACGTACGGCGGGCGCGGCCACGGCAGCGGCAGGGATTCAGATTGTAGCGTTCACTATATCAGCGCCAAAACAGCAAATGCGCTGATATTGGAAGCGATTAAGCGGACAAGCGGATTTGCCAAGAATAACGAAGCTGATTTTATAAAAATGCTACGCGAGGAATCGACAATCAAGCAAGCGGAAGCGGCAAAATCCCACAGGCGGCAGATTGCCAAAAATGAAAAGCGGATTACCGAACTTGATTCTCTTTTCCGCAAAACCTATGAGGATTTCGCGGCGGGGCGGCTTACCGAAAAACGGTTTGAGCAATTATCCGGCGGCTACGAATCCGAACAGGCTGAACTGGAAAAGCTGACTGCTGATCTACGGACGGAGCTTGACGCTTTCGACACCGACAGCGTTAGGGGCGATAAGTTTATGGAACTGACGCGGCGGTATACGGATTTTACTGAACTGACGCCCGCCATGCTCCATGAGTTTATTGAAAAGGTCGTTGTCCACGAAGCCGATAAATCAAGCGGCGTTCGGGAGCAGCGGGTAGATATTTACCTCAACTATATCGGGCAGTTTAATGTGCCGGAATGGTTTGAGGTCGAGGACGATACGCCGACCGTGCCGTTGACCGCTGATGAAGAAAAACGGGCGAAGTGGCGGGAATACGCGCGTAAAGCCAGAGCGAAAAAGCTGGCAGCGAAAATGCAGGAACAAAACATATCAGCATAATAATTATCGCACGGGGCGGCTTACTCTAACGAGTGAGCCGTCTTTTTTTGCGCCCAAATTTGAAAGGAGAAATGTATCATGGCAAAAACGACTATTGAAAAAATCACAGAAGTAGAGGAACAAATTCGGCAGTTTGAAAACCGGCGGAAAGAACTCATTCAACAGCAAAAAGAGGAAGCACGCAAGGAGAGGACTCACCGCATTTGCAAGCGTGGCGGGCTTCTGGAAAGTATGTTGCCCGACACGATACCGCTATCAGACGAGCAATTCAAAACCTTTATGGAAAAAACCATGCTTACAGATTTTACCCGCCGCATACTGGACGGATTAACGGCGCAAAACGCCGCCACAGCCGCGCCGCAGACCGCAGGAGCAGCGGCGCAAGGTAACACCGCACCCACCGCCAAACCCGCAGGAACGACACAGGAGAGCGGCGCAGGCGGGAACGTGGGCGAGGACAACAGCACAAGGGTATCGGGTTAATCCCATACCCTTGCTTTTTGGCAAGGGCGCACTTATACACCCTACGGGTGTCGTGCGCCCTGCCGGGGGCGTTTTGCACCTATCGGTGCAAAAGATACGGCGGGGAATACTGTTCCTCGTAGAATGGAGCGTGACTGATGGCGATATATCATCTCAGTATTAAAATAATCAGCCGTGGAAAAGGTAAGTCGGCGGTCGCGGCGGCGGCTTATCGGAGCGGCGAAAAAATAACTAACGAATATGATGGTCTTACTCATGAATATACACGAAAAGGCGGTATTGCTCATACAGAAATTTTATTGCCTGATCATGCCCCACGCGAATATCTCGACCGATCTACTCTATGGAACGCCGTGGAGCGAATCGAAAAAAACAAAAATTCACAGCTTGCGCGTGAAATCGAACTTGCCCTGCCGGTTGAATTGTCGGTGGGGCAAAATATTTCCCTTGTCTATGAATATGTGAAGCAGCATTTTGTTGATAAAGGTATGTGTGCTGATATTTGTATACATGATAAAAAAGACGGAAATCCTCACGCACATATCATGCTCACTATGCGACCGATTGAACAAGACGGTTCTTGGGGCGCGAAATCTAAAAAGGAATATATCCTTGACGAGAGCGGCGAACGGATAACGCTCAAAAGTGGCGAATATAAATCCCGAAAGGTTGACGCTGTTGATTGGAATAATCAGGATAACGCCGAGATGTGGCGGGCGGCATGGGCTGATTCGGTCAATGAATTTTTAGAGCGGCAAGACATATCCGAGCGCATAGACCACCGATCATATGAGCGGCAAGGGATTGAGCAAATCCCTACAGTCCATTTAGGCGTTGCCGCTTTCCAGATGGAGAAGCGCGGAATCGCCACCGAGCACGGGAATAAAAACCGTGAGATTGACGAATTGAATAAACAGTTGCGGCAGATTAAAGCACGTATTCGCAAACTGGAAGATTGGGTAAAGGAGGAACGCGCCGCACCACCTACGTTGTGGGAAGTGTTTTCGGGAATCGCAAATAATCCCGAACGCAGGACGCAGAAACAGCAAATTGCGGACATTAAACTTGCCTCGCAGACACTCACCTTTATCCAAACGTACAACATTGAAACCCTCGCGGATATGGCGGCGGCTATCCAAAATTTCCGTGCCAAACACAACGAAATGCACAATACGCTTGTATCAATGTCGCGGCGGTATCACACACTTACCGAGCATATCGCGCAAGCTGAAAACTATATCAAAAATACTGCCATTTACAAACAATATGCAAAGTTAAAAGGTGATAAGCAGGACGCATATTACAACAGGCACAGCGCGGAAATTTTGGCGTTCAGTAAAGCACACGAATATATAACGCGCCATCTAAACGGGCGAGGCAAAATCCCGCTTGACGATTGGAAGCACGAACTTGCGGGACTGGCTGCGCAGCGCGAGGGGTTGCTTGCCGAAAGCGACAAACTGACCGCCGAACTGCGGAGCGCGGAAGTTATAAAACGTAACGCCGAAAAAGTTATGGGAGCGAACGCGCAAAAACGGGACAGGGCGCAGGATTTGGAGTTGTAACGGGTAAAGCGGCGGGCAGGTTTATGGCCCACCCGCCGCTTATGTTGTGAACAAGGTCAATGCGTATGTATATGGTGCAAATCTGGTGTGTGCTTGTGGGCGTGTGTAATATTCACGTGAGCATGTATATGACTATGCTCTCTTTCAACAGATGATTCGTGCATATGGTTGTGATGCCCGTCCTCATGGTTATGTCGGTGCTCGTGCTCCAAAACATCATGGGTATGCTGGTGATTATGGTTTTCAGAAACCGCGAAATAAGAGCCTGCTACCATAATCGCCAGCCCTATCCAAAACGGCGTTGTGAATTGTTGGCCGAACACGATGAATGACAGCCCCACGCCGATAAAGGGTGCAAAGGCATAGTACGCGCTGGTGCGCGCCGCTCCAAGCTGCCTTTGTGCGAGAATGTAAAAGTAAACGCTCAATCCATAGGCCACAAATCCGAGCAGCAGAGAGAGCAGGATATAAATGAGGTCGGCAGATAATTCTGAAAACGCAAACGCAATCGCCAGCGAACCGAGTCCGGAGCCAAAACCCTTTATCATAACGATTTGCAACGGGTCTTTTAACGACAGCATTCTCGTACAGTTATTCTCCATGCCCCAGCAAACACAGGCAAGCAGTACCAAAATCGCCCCTAATGAAATAGAAAGGTTATCGAAATCCTCAACCGACAAAATTACGCTTGCAGTCGTAACTAAAACAATCGTAACCCACATGCGCTTTCCTACAGCTTCCTTAAAGACAATCAGCGCAATCATCGCTGTGGCTACAATTTCAAAGTTGTTTATCAGCGAAGCCGTCGCGGACGTTGCCATCGACAGTCCAAACACCATGAGGATAGATGCCGCAATATCTAATGCAATGATACCGATAATATAAGGCAAGTCTTTTCTTGTAATTTTCGCTTCTCTGATTTTTTTGCCACGCAGCAGGCTAACGGCACTCATACCGGCCCCGGCCCCCAGATAGAGCAGCGCCGCCATAAGTACGGGTGGAACCTCCCGCAACAGCAATTTTGTCATGGGAACGCTAATGCCATAACAGATTGCCGCCAGAATCGCATGAAATGTCGCGGTTTGTTTGTCTCTCATTGCCACACCCCCGCCGTTAATACAAATGCTCTATATAATCCCGAAATTCTTCAATGCGTCTTGGCTTTTGCCCCGTTGTTTTACCGGGGGAGCGGGTTTCAAGCAATTCCGCCGCCGCATATAGCAGCGGCTTTTTCAGTCCCGCTTTCAAAAGCACGGCCTCCGAAGCAAACACCTCACCTATGTCTGAGTCCGCAATGACTTCCCCACGACTGAATACGATGGCCCTTGTCGCAAATCTAAAAGCAAAGTCCACATCGTGAGTGGAAACAGCAAGCGTGATACCGGCAAGGCTTAAATCATCCAGCGTTTGCTCCAATAACGTTACGTTTTCAGGGTCAAGCGAGGCGGTCGGCTCGTCCAGCAGAATCATATCCGGCTGCATGGCGAGAATATCCGCGATGCTGACCCGTTTTTTTTCGCCGCCGCTTAAATACTGCGGCGCGCGCTTCTGATACCCGTCAAGATTCATCCGCTCAAGCGACCGCGCGATGCGTCGCACGACCTCGTCACGGTCAAGCCGCAGGTTCATCGGGCCGAAGCTGACTTCGTTTTCCACCGTACCCGCGATGATTTGGCTGTCCGGCTCCTGAAACACAAGACCAACCGCCTGCCGCAGCAGCGTAATATCCTTTTTTGAATCGGTAACTTCCTGCCCTTTTAAAAATATCTTTCCGCTTTGAGGATGCAAAACTCCGTTGCAGCACAGGAAAAACGTACTTTTTCCCGCGCCGTTGTTACCGAGAATAGCAATCCGCTCGCCCTCATAAAATGTAGCTGATACATCCCTGAGCGCCGGAAATTTTTCCTCGTACCGAAAGCAAACATGCTCCATCCTTAACAGTTCTCTCGTATTCATCACCTCAATAAAGTAGCAAGGACAGGCAAAGAGTAAGAATTGTTACAGCAATCGCAACGGCGGCCTGTATGCCGGTAATCCTTTCCCTGTTCTCTAAAAATCGGATTCCTGTGTCATAGCACCGGCTTTCCATCGCGTCGAAATTCCTGTTAGCCTGCCGGTAACTGCGCGCCAACAGATTGGAATAGAGATTTCCGGTTGTGCGTATACTTGTGCGATAATCAATGTATCCCAGCCTGCTCTTCGCGGAATCCCGCATAGTATGGTACATGGTAAGCAATATGAAAATGTAGCGGTATATGAGATACATCAGCTCTATTACCACATCAGGGCAACGCGCGCGCCGCAGAACGCCAATTAATTCGGACATCGGGGTAGTCAGGCTCAAAAAATAAAGGCAACTGACCGCCCCCAGCGCGCGCGCCATAACCAGCATAGTGCGAATCTGCGCCCCGGTAGTGACACAAAACCAAAATCCAAACGCATGGATGCAAAAAATTCCCGTGGGCTGCGCGGTTACTTCAAATAGCAAGGCAAGCCCGCTTATCATCAAAAAGGAAACCGGAAGCGCCAGCAGGTGTACATAATCGTGCAGTTCAAGGCCGCCGATATATACGGTAGAGATCAGCATTGCCGCAGTCAAAAATATCCCGACGACCGGACTGCGCGCCGAAACGCACAACGCCATCAGCGCAAGTGCCGTCCAAAATTTTAGCGAGGGATTCACTCTGCTAAGGCGCGATGTTTGCGCTAAAACATCAATGGTTAGAAATTGCGTGTGCTTATGTCTGCCCAGCCACGACAAAGCCGCTCCAAGCCCCACGCAGAGCGGGGTAAGAGCCGCCAATGAAATCCGTCCGTAAAACAGGCACCAAACAACAGCCATTGTCAATATCGCGGTTATCATGCGAAGCACCTCAAAACAGGCTGCTCAATTCCTATAAAGGGGAATTAGGCAAATTGCAAGATTTCATCATTAAGCGGGGGATCTTTCAGGTTCTGCTTGTCCCTGTATAGGTTTCCCGTCGGAGTACTTTTTTCTGGCAACCAAATATCCGAAGCAGTAAGCGATGATTCCGACACCGATGCCGGTCTGGATACAGAAAAACAGGGTTTCCATCTCGCCCGGGAGTTCGCCGCCGATCAGCGTTTCCAAAACCGGCTCGAACCAGGGCTCATATTCTCCGCCCATGACCTCTTCCACCATTTCGCTGCCCGCGCCGTCGCTGCCCTCAAATTGCGCGCCCTTGAGCATAAAAAGCGGAACGAGTATAAAAAGCAAAACCAACGCAATAAGAATAATCACGGTTTTTGTATTCTTTTTCATGTACTTATTTCGCCTCCAAAAACGCAATTTCTTTTAGCTCCGGCTCCGCGAAGCTCTCCATGCCTATCACGATCAGAACAGTTAACAAGCCCTCGACAACCGCGAGCGGAAGCTGCGTAGGCGCGAATACGCCAAGGAATTTAACGGCGCTCGCCATGACGCCGCCGGTTTCGCTCGGGTAAGCGACGGCAAGCTGAATGCTGGTGATGCAATATGTAAACAAATCTCCCAACGCGGCGGCTATAAAGATATTTACCTTTCGGTTTAGATTTAGCTTTTTACCCAGCAGATACAAAAGCCATGTGAAAATCGGCCCGATAATCCCCATGCTGAAAGTGTTCGCGCCGAGCGATGTGAGCCCGCCGTGGGCAAGCAAAATCGCCTGGAAGATCAGTACGATGATAGCGAGCACGCTGGTCGCGGCAGGGCCGAACAGGATAGCGGCAAGCCCCGTTCCTGTCATATGGCTGCAACTGCCCGTAACCGACGGAATCTTGAGCGAGGATATTACGAAAATGAACGCGCCGGACATAGCCAGCAGAATTAAAAGGCGCTTGTTGTGCTCCAAAGTATGCCGGATACTGATGATTCCGGCAACCAAGAACGGCAGGCATATAACGCCCCATGCGATGCAATGCACAAGGGGCAGATACCCCTCCATAATGTGCATGGCGTTAACAGTCTGCGGAAAAGCGAAAAACATCGCCAATATGCACGACAGCGCCAACACATTTTTTTCTGTTTTTGAATACCTCATGCTTTGATCTCCCCTTCGTTTTGTTTTAAATTAAAAATAAAAAAGCAACCATTCGGTTGCTTTCATTACACTTACATCGGAACAGAAAAACGCGCTCCTGTTCCGCTTTCAGCACGCCGATCACCGCAGCAACTGTGTTAAAAGCACGAGCAGGTCTCCTGACTTAAGATCAACACTTTACGCGCCTTCTCAGCGTTGCCGCCAATGGCATACCGCGCAAAGCTCCCTATCACAGTGACGGGTTCGTTCCGGATTTACACCGGATTCCCTGTTAGTTCCTTACGGAAACTCGTGTTCGATATTCTATTTTCAATAAGTCTAATGTATCACATAAATTTATTATTGTAAAGTAATATTTTTTTGAGGTATTCGCTTTTGTTTTGAAACAGCTCATATTCAGTATAGCATAGCACACCTCATATTTACACAACTATTTATCTTCTGTTTTGTTTGTCTCCCGATTATTAGGCTCAACGACCCTTATGTCCGGCGGTTCGGAAGATATATACATTTCCTCCGTTTGACATTGAGCGTTTTGCAACAACTCTATCGCAGCCGTGACATTCCGAAACAATGAGGTATACATAGCTTGATAATCCGGCATGAAATCACCCATCCAATATATATTGCTTTAAGAATAACTATTATTGTATGTAATACAATAAATATTGTACTTTAGCAAATACAACTTGTCAATGCTTTTTGGTAAACTTTTATAAGGGATGAGGTGGTATTTTGAAAGCAGCACATAAGACAAAATACAGAAAGTTAGGATTGAAAATAAGTTATTACCGGAAGCTAAAGGGATTTACGCAGGAACAGCTTGCGGAAATGCTCGACAAAAATCTTGCATTTATTGGCGCGGTGGAGGCCCCGAATATTGACAGGACAATATCGCTTGACACCCTGTTTGATATTGCCGATATTTTAGAAGTCCCCGCACATAAGTTTTTAAACTTTGACGAGGATTGATTTTGCCACAAAAGAGGGGCGCGGTAGCCATTATTGGCTTCTGCGTCCCTCTTTTTGTGCGCCGTGATTAAAAAATCCTTGATAAGTGGCAACAAGGGCAAATTGAAATTTTTACAATAAATTAGACAAACCTCCTTGACAAATGTTATCGGAGGATAATGTAAGCGGAAAACTTAATGATATTCGCTTTGAGGAATTGTCCTCCGATTATGAAGCGGAACAAACCAGCTTGGAAAGCAAGCTGGAACAATGGCAAGCAGAGTTGGACGAACAG
>Ga0153950_1001187_pt1 | contig 11611 bp, 6 predicted proteins | sample TSNJ034MetaG_FD_104737 | JGI IMG/M metagenome (GOLD analysis project Ga0153950, IMG submission 104737) | Attine ant fungus gardens microbial communities from New Jersey, USA - TSNJ034 MetaG | ecosystem: Host-associated > Fungi > Mycelium > Unclassified | place: USA: New Jersey, Wharton State... | reverse complement strand
GGCTATGAAAGAGTTTGCAGACGCACTTTCCAAAATGCCAAGCTGGGCAGAACTTTGTCGGCAGAGAGATCTTATTGCACAGAAAAATAAATAATATCACATGCTTACCGGTAGCTCATAATGTCCATATAAGGTCAAGTTTTTCCTATTGTGTATCTCTTATGTTATCCATACAATGGTAAGTAAAGCGTTAATACAGCGTTAATTAGAAACCATTTTATTGGAGAAAACTTATGAAAAAATTGAAAGAACTTTTTAAGGCAACAGATATGACTGTCGGCGCCCCCTGGAAGCAAATTGTACTTTTCACCCTGCCCATGCTGGTTGGTAATATTGCACAACAACTGTACAACACTGTAGACAGCATCGTAGTAGGACATTATGTAGGCGATAACGCATTGGCTGCTGTAGGCAGTGCCGCTCCCATCGTCAATCTGATGCTGGTGCTGCTCATCGGCATCTCGATCGGTGCGGGAATTATGGTCTCCCAATACTTCGGTGCAAAAGAAAAAGAAAAACTGGGAATCGCCATCGGCAACAGTATTATCGCTTCTGTAATCGCTTCTTTCATTATCATGCTTGTGGCCCCTTTGGTAACGGGGCCGCTGCTTAAGCTTCTCAACACACCGGATTCCATATACGACTGGTGTCATTCCTACCTGAATATTATGATGTATGGCATTGCCGGAATGATATTTTACAATATTTTAAGCGGTATCCTGCGCAGTCTGGGAGACTCCTTTTCTGCGCTTCTGTATCTGTTGATTGCAACAATTCTGAATATCGTGCTGGACATCCTGTTTGTTGCACAGTTTCATATGGGAGTGGCCGGTGTGGCGCTTGCAACTGTGATTGCGCAGGGAGTTTCCGCTGTTCTGTGTCTTGTGAAGCTGTTTGGCATGACAGAATACTTTGAATTGAAATCCCGGCATTTTCGGATAAACCGCAGGGAGATCGGTAAGATTCTCCGACTGGGACTCCCTTCCGGAATCACGCAGGCGATTTTCTCCGTGGCCATGATTGTGGTGCAGTCATTGACTAACAGCTTCGGTGAAATGTTTATCGCTGCCAATGTAATTGTGATGCGTGTGGACGGGTTTGCCATGATGCCAAATTTTTCCTTCGGTACAGCCATGACTACCTACGCCGGCCAAAATGTGGGAGCAAAGCGCTTTGATCGCGTTACACAGGGTGCGAAACAGGGAACAATAATTGCCATAAGCACCTCTGCAGTCATCACCGGAATCATCCTGATTTTCGGCAAATATCTTATGGGAATTTTTACAGATACCACAGAACTGGTTAATCTAAGCATGAATATGATGCGGATTGTAGCGTTAGGCTACCTCGCCATGAGCGTGACACAATCTCTGTCAGGTGTAATGCGCGGTGCGGGTGATACTGTGACACCCATGTGGATTTCCATATGCACCACCATCCTGATCCGCATACCGGTAGCCTATGGCCTGGCCTTCCTGACCCGATCCGCGGAATATCCCATCGGCAGACAGGAAAGTGTGTTTATCTCTCTTCTGTGCAGCTGGGTACTGGGTGCGATACTGACAACCATCGTATATTCAAAAGGACATTGGAAAAGAAAAACACTCTTATCCGGGGCATAGTGTTATGGTACGTTCTCATAGCAGTACTTGCGGCCTGATTAAAAATCTGTTATAGTAATAAAAATCAGGAGTGAATAAGAATGAAAAAGAACAGACCCCAATTAATGAGCAATTTTATTATATTTTCTGTCACGCTGTTCTTGATAATTCTCGTAGCAGGAAGCACAGCTTTTATATTTTCCATGAAGCAGATTATCAGAACAAATAAGGGATATGAGTTATCCCAAATGTTAGAAATAAACCGGATAAAACTGGAAACCTCCGTAAACGCCGAAATTGCAATCGTACTTAAATTGGCGGATTCACCGCTAATCAAACGGTATTTTGTCAATCCCGGCGACCCGGAACTGGAAAAAGTTGCCTTTGAGGAAATAGCCTCTTATCGCCGTGCTTTCACAGGATTTTCAATTTTTTGGGTAAACGATATAGACAGAATATTTTACTCCGATGATAACGAGACCTATTGGGTTGACACCGAAAAACCTGAAAATTACTGGTATCCACTGACTCTTTATGAAACAGAAACCTATAATTTTAATATTAACTATAATCCCGATATCAAAACAGTCAAACTCTGGATTAACGCACCAGTTTTTAGTGATGAAGGAGAGCCTCTGGGGATGGTGGGTACCGGCATTGAACTGTCGGTATTTGTGGACAGGATTTATCAGGAGACGGTTTACCAGGATGACATGGGCAAGGTGGAATTTTATTTTTTTAATGCCGACGGAGAAATCACCGGTGCAAAGGATGTCGATCCGGTAATTGCAAAAAAGAAAATTGAAGAAGAACTGGGCGATATCGGCGCTGACATTTTTGCCATAGCAAAAAACCTTTCATCCGGTGAAACATATGCTTTTGACGCTCCGAATGGAAAAATCGCCGTTGGTACGCTTCCGGTGCTGCAATGGTACTCTGTTGCTATTATGCCGGACAGTATTGATGACTATAATACCTCTCTGACCACTTTGTTCTTGGTGATGCTCGTACTGATATTGCTGATAATCATCATATTCAATGTATTTATTGCTAAAACGCTCAAGTCCCTGAACAAGACAATGGAGTCCCTTGAAGTCGCGTCAAAAGCCAAGAGTTTCTTTTTGGCACGGATGAGTCACGAAATCAGGACACCGATGAACGCCATAATTGGGATGACAGAGCTTGTTTTGCGTGATAATATTCCTGTTACTGCCCGCGAGCATATGAAGGCGATCAAGCAATCGGGTGCAAATCTGCTCTCCATCATCAATGACATTCTGGACTTTTCAAAAATCGAGTCGGGAAAGCTGGAAATCGTGACCGGGGATTATCAGTTTGCTTCCCTGATAAACGACATCATAAACATTATCAGTACCCGGGCACTGGATTCACATCTTAAGTTTGTCACCAATATTGACAGCGGCATACCAAAGACGCTTATGGGAGATGAAATAAGAATCCGGCAGATTTTATTAAACCTTCTCTCAAACGCCGTAAAATATACGGAGGAAGGTTTCGTATCCTTCTCAGTTGCCTGTGAGATAACCGGCGAAAACACCGCGCTGCTTACCATAGAGGTTGCCGACAGCGGCAAGGGTATAAAAGAAGAAGACAGAAGTAAGCTGTTCGGCGATTTTGTACAGATAGATTTGGCAAATAACAGAGGCATTGAGGGAACCGGTCTGGGACTTGCCATAGCCCGGGGTTTTGCCAGGGCGATGGACGGCGATATTACGATTTACTCAAAATACGGTAAGGGCAGCACTTTTACTGTTACGCTGCCGCAAAGTTTCCTCCAATATGAAAAGCTGGCAAGTGTTGAAAATCCGGAAGAAAAATACGTCCTGGTCTATGAATGCCGCGAAATATACGCAATATCCGTGGAATATACACTCAAAAACCTGTGCGTTGATTATACGCTTGTACAGGAGGAATCAGCATTTTATAAAGAAATGGAAAAAGGAAGGTTTCCTTATATTTTTATTTCATCTTTTTTGTATAAGAATGCGAAAAGTGTAATCACACAGTTTGATTCGGATGTTAAAGTCGTGCTGCTTACAGAATATGGCGAGACAATCGCCGAAAGTCACTTAAGCATTCTTACAATGCCTGTTCATCCCGTGTCCGTTGCCAATATTCTCAACAACATCTCCGATAGCTATATCTATGGAGAAAACGAAGGTATCACCTGGCGGTTCGTAGCGCCCTCCTCGAAAATTCTGATTGTTGACGATGTTGATACAAACCTCAAGGTCGCCGAGGGCCTGATGCTGCCCTATAAAATGCAGATCGACCTCTGCAAAAGCGGCAGTGACGCAATTGAGGCGCTGCGCCAAAACTGTTATGACCTGGTGTTCATGGATCATATGATGCCCGGAATGAATGGCGTTGAAGCGACAAAGCGCATTCGGGCGCTTGAAGCTGATTACTGTAAAAGCGTGCCAATTATAGCGCTGACAGCTAATGCTGTTACCGGCACACGAGAGATGTTTCTGGAAAACGGCTTTGATGATTTTCTATCCAAGCCAATTGATACATCCAAGCTGAATGCCATTCTTGAAAAGTGGATTCCAAAGGAAAAACAGAAAAAATCCATAGAAAAAGACAGGGAAGCTGCTTATTATGCCCTCCAAATCAAAGGCGTGGATACGATAAAAGGTATAACCATGACGGGAGGGACGCTTGATAATTACTTAAAAACACTTGCCATATTCCAGAAGGACGGAACACAGAAAATAGAGGAGATCAGGTCAAGCCTTGAAACAGATAATCTGCCTCTGTATGAAATCTGCGTCCATGCACTTAAGAGCGTTCTGGCAAGTATCGGCGCAGGAGAACTGTCTGAGACAGCCAAAGCTCTTGAGGCGGCGGGAAAGCAAAAGGATATGACATATATAGTTAGACATAATGATAATTTTTTATTAGAATTGGAAGCGCTGTTAGTAAATATAAGCAAAGTTTTACCAACAAATAATAATGAAGATGAAGCGGCTTCTGTAAACCTGGAAATGGTGAAAACAGAGCTTTCCGGATTAAAATCAGCACTTGAATCCCTGGATTTTGGTGCGGTTAACAGTGCCATGAATTGCTTGCAAGAGTTTACGACAGCTAAGGGATTCGGCCTGGATATTGAGAGTATACTGCAAAATACATTAATCGGCGAGTATGATGAAGCACTGGTCATGATAGATATGCTGCTCAGGAGTTCGCTTAATGGCTATGGATAAGCTGCCGTCCGGAAAGCCTTCGGCGAAACCAGGTAACCCCGGTTAATTGTAACATGAGGTAACGGTCTATGGAAAAATATACATTATTACTTATGTTTTATAAAGCGGCAAAAATCCCTGTACAACTGCTTTGTGACGGTAAGCTTTCGCATGGTTTCGGAACTGATATTTTCCGTCCGAACCCTGCTGCCGAGATAGTAAATTCAATGTTGGATGGTGATCATGACGCCTGCTACACGGTATCACCGGAGCATATATTATGTGGATATATCAAAATGAAAGAAACATCTGAGGTTTTAATAGTAGGACCTGTTATGGCATATAAATGCACACTGAAAAAAGCGCGTAAAATATTAACCGATATGAATCAGCCCACAAGCAGAGCAGAGGATCTGTTAAGCTGGCTGGGTGCATTGCCTGAGCACACGGTTCGGGAATTTTGCGATCTGTTAAATTTATTAAATTATATTTTAAACAACGACTTTGGAGAAGATGCCTTATATGTCCCGTATCCATCGGAGAATATGTTAAGTTTATCATCGGACACAGGCTCTTCGTTTATTGAGCACATCGATGACACATTGGAAAAGCAAATACTTTTCTGTGTTGAATATGGTAATACAGATAAGCTTCAAGACTTACTTACCGAAATCAGCATGCATAACAACGAAGTACCTATATTTGCATTCGACGCGGTCCGTGCACTCAAGAACACTTTTATTCATGCGGTAAGCCTTGTTTCAAGAACAGCTTTGAAGGGAGGTTTGGATCCCGATATCACATATACGCTTGCCGGCAGATATATAAGAGAGATAGAATTGTATGATAGATATTCCGATATATCTTCGATTTTCAAACAGATGTTTATGGATTTTACCCGCAGAACGGCAAAGTGCCGTTCCATAACATCCAGCTCGCCGACTGTTACTAAAATCACCAGGATTATACAGGCGCATCTGTATGAAAAACTAACACCAACAGATATTTCAAATATGCTGCAAATGAATTGTTCTTATTTGTGCAGGTGTTTTAAACAGGAAACGGGAATGACGATTACAGAGTATACCAATAAGGTCAAAATAACCGAGTGTATGAATCTAATAGAATCAACCAAGCTGCCTCTCAACCAGATTTATACGCAATTGGGGTTCTCTTCACAGAGCTACATGCAGAAGGTATTTAAAAAGATCGTAGGAGTTACACCTTTGGAATACAGAAGTAATTTAAAAACTACTTATACAGATCGTGGATAGTATAAATAATTTACAAAAATTATCAATATAGTACAAAAAAGCAAATGGGTTGATATACATTTGTTTTTTTTTATGATATTTTCTTTTCATGAATATTCATAGAAAAAAATTATCATCTTATTTTAGAAGCTTGTGGAGGAGGAAATAGTATGAGCAAAGCAGTCACACAGGAAATACCCAAAAAACAGATGCACTCCGGTAAAAGCTGGAAACGCGACTTTCGTCTCAATTGGGGTATCTACCTGATCTACCTGCCGGTATTCGTTTACCTGATCATTTTTAATTATCTGCCAATGTTCGGTATTGTCATGGCTTTTCAGGACTTTAAACCTGCCCGTGGATTTCTGGGCAGCGAATGGGTTGGGTTTGCCAACTTCATCGAATTCTTCACGAGAAGCGAATTTTCGCAAGTTCTACGGAATACGTTGGTTATCAGCGTTTTGGGTTTGAGCGTTGGTATGGTATCGGCCATCCTCTTTACCTTGCTTCTAAATGAGATCAAGTTCCCATGGTTCAAAAAACCTGTACAGACAATTTCCTATATGCCCTATTTCATTTCGTCGGTGGTCGTCGCAGGCATGATCATCAATTTCACCTCCTCAAACGGTATTGTCACCAACTTCCTGGTTGATGTATTCGGTATTAAGCGGGAAAGTCTGTTGACGAATCCATCCTATTTCTGGTGGATTAATCTCTTTTCCGGTTTGTGGCAAGGTCTAGGTTACAGTTCCATTATTTACATATCGGCTCTCGGAAACGTCAGCCAGGAGCTTCTTGAGGCGGCTGCGATCGACGGTGCAAACCGTCTCAGGCGGACATGGCATATTACATTACCTGCGATTCGTCCCACAATCGCTACCATGCTTATCTTGAATATTGGCTCTCTGCTGAATGTGGGCAGTGATAAAATCCTGCTCATCTATAACCCCACCATCTACAGTACGGCGGACGTAATATCCACCCATGTCACGCGTATGGGTCTTGAGCGGATGCAGTACGGCTACTCTTCCGCTGTCGGTCTGTTCAATTCGGTTGTGGGCACGATCCTGCTTATTGGCTCTAACTATTTAAGCCGCAAACTCGCCGACACGGCAATCTTTTAGGGAAAGGATAGCAAACATGATTGAAAAGCTCACACCTTCGAGGGTTATATTCAATGTCATCAACTATGGCTTCATGATACTTCTGTGTATTGTGTGCATAGCGCCGGTCTGGCATATCCTGATGGCTTCCTTCAGCGACCCGCGTACCATGATGGCAACCCCCGGTCTCTTCCGATGGATTGTCGGTAAACCAACAACAGAAGGGTATCGCATCGTACTCAGCAACCCTTCCATACTCACCGGTTATCGAAACACAATCATTTATGTTGTTTCTGCAACGCTGCTGGGAGTCGTTCTGGTCACCATGGGAGGTTTCGCCCTCAGCCGCAACACCAGACTGAGGAAACCCCTGACTGTCATGCTCGTCATTACCATGATGTTCTCCGGAGGCTTAATCCCCTCCTACATTGTCAATATGAACCTGGGATTGTTAGGGAATCCCCTTGCGCTGATCATTCCGGGCTGCATCAATGGCTTTTACATCATCATCATGAAGAATGCCTTCGAGCAGATTTCCCCCAGCTTTGAGGAATCGGCTAAGCTGGACGGCGCCGGACCGCTGACGATCTTGTTGAGAATTCATCTGCCCCTGGTGAAGGCGACCGTGGCTGTTATCGTCATGTTCCTGGTGGTTCAGAACTGGAACAGCTGGTTCCCCGCATCCATTTACCTGACACGCAGGCGCGACCTGTGGCCACTGCAGCTGTTCATGCGGGAGATCCTGGTCCAAAACGACACAAAGATGATCTCCGCCGCCGAAGCCGCCAGCTCAGCCAGCCTTGTGAATAATCTGGTAAAGCACTGCGTAACGGTTGTCGGCACATTGCCCATTCTATGCGTGTATCCCTTTGCACAAAAGTACTTCGTTAAGGGTGTAACACTGGGTGGGGTGAAGGAGTAGGTGCAATTTAACATATATTATAATATCAGGAGGAAGGTTGAAAAAGTTCATTTCAACCTATTGAATTTGAGTCCGCCGAAGGCGGAGATGAGGTATAAAAATGAAAACAATGAAAAAATCAATCTCTTTTTTACTAAGCCTTGCAATGCTGCTATCACTACTCGCAGCGTGCAGCGGTGAGACCCCGCAGACGGATTCGAGTTCCCTGGTCAACGGGGGAGACTCTCAGATATCCGAGCCCGAAAGTGAAGGCGATGCTCTTCCTGCCGGAATCGATTGGACAACTCACGAAACCTTTAGCTGGTTCATCAGCTCCGGGGCAAACGATTACTATGCCAGCTACAGCGACAATCCTGTTGTCAAATATCTGGAGGAAAAATTCAACGTTACCTTCGAATTCCAGGAGCCTATCTCCGGTTCAGAGGCGGATGCTCAGGCACTTATGTTTGGTACCGGCCAGTACACCGATATTGTGGCTATGGATCAGTATCAGGGCTCCTGGGATGAACTGCTTGAGGACGGTGTGATTATCAATATCGCCGACTACCTCGACTATATGCCCAATTTGAGCGCACGCATGGAAGAGGATCCGGACTACAGGAAATCCAGATACAATGACGATGGACAGATTCTGTCTCTCAATTCCTATCCGGAAGAGAGCACGAAGGCTTGGTGCGGGCTTGTCTACCGCCGTGATATCCTTGAAACGATGACAGACGGGAATGTTAATTTCCCCAGTGGAAATGACGAGCCGGAAACAATCGAGGATTGGGAATATATGCTGCCTCTTTTTAAGGAATATTTCGAAGGACTTGGTCTTGTGGAGTACGCGCCTCTCATTATCCCCTACAATGGCTTTTTCGGTTACGGGGAACTGGCTGATTCCTTTGGTGTATTCCCCTGGAATTTCTTTGTGGATGCAGCAACAGTTCACTATGGTCTTGCGGAGGATGGATGGCGCGAGTATCTGACTAAAATGAACGAGTGGTACAATGCCGGTTATATTTATCAGGATTTTGCAAGCCGCACGCAGGATGTGTTCTACCAGCCCAATCCCGAACTGCTTTACGGCAATGCCTGCGGTATATGGATGGGTATGCTGAATCATCTGGGCGATGTAATGAGCGATCCCAAATCAGACATTGTCTATGACGTGCGTCCCATGAAATCCCCGCTTGCCGAGGGAAGAACTCCTGCCGACCAGCTCAAACGCCTTGCGCCGCCCTCTCAGGGTTCAGGGGCCGTCTTTATTCTCACCAGCGCCTGTAAAAACCCGGAAAAGCTGCTTGCCATTGTAGACTATATGTACTCCGATGAGGGTGGGATGCTGACAAAATACGGTCTCACAAAGGATCAAATCCCTGCCGGTGATACCTATTACATGGCAAACGGTCTTAATGAGGGAGCCTATTGGTTTAGCGAAAGCGGTAATTTTATTTACAATCCGCTGCTGGATGTGGGCGGCGGTAACTTGTCAAGTGTTCCTTTTAGCGGTGACAAACTTCCCGGTTATATCCGCAACAGTTACGAAACCCTGGCAGCCAGCGACAGCGTACGAAACGCATATGAAAAATGGTGCGGCGGTGACGAGCTGACAGTTAAGATGCAGATGCCCGGCCTCTCACTTACCGATGAAGAGATAGCGGCAGCATCGACAATAACCATGGATCTGTTCCTTTATACAATGGAAATGACGCCGAAATTCATTGTGGGAACGGAATCACTTGATGATGAGAGCTGGAACAACTACCTCTCGGAACTAGAGAAGATTGGACTCTCTCTTATGTTAGAGATTAATCAAGCCGGTTACGATCGTTATTTAGCCCGCTAAACAGGAGGTACTTACTTTGAAGAATGCTCAAGCTAAAAATCTGTTGGAAGGTTATACGAAAGCGGAGGGGCTTAATCAAAATCCTCCCCGCATCTTTTCCATAGAAGAATTCACCACCCCTTCGACCCATGTCCGGGTATCAGGCCGCTTTGGAGATGGATCTGATACGCAGTTCAATATTTATCTTCCGCCGAAAGAACAGTGGGAGGGGCGTTTTTTCCAGCGTACACATCCGTTCTTTGGTCTTGATGCTGTCACAACGGATTTAGCATTTGACTTAGACAGCGGCGCATATTCCATAACAGTACAACCAGGCTTAATGGGGCATGTGAATCAGGCATCGGCTGCTCATGTATCCAGAACGATTGCAAAGAATTATTATGAATACAACGAAAGGATATACGGCTATTTATCCGGCGGCAGCGGCGGCTCTATGCAGACAATCGGTGCGCTTGAGCGAAGCACCGGTTTGGTGTGGGATGGGGCAATTCCTTTTATTACAGCTGCATCAGCCTCATTGGGTAATTACGATATAAGGCGGTTTGCGCGTGCTGTTTTGGAAGACAAAGCACCGCTGATTGCGGATGCTGTGAGACCGGGAGGCAGCGGCGATCCTTATGCTGCGCTTGATGATATGGAGCGCGATATCCTTAATGAGGTTACGAAACTGGGCATATCGCTTCAAGGTTGGGAAAATTACGAATATTTATTTATGATACATGAACAACCTGAGTTGACAGAGTGTTTGAATGCAGCCGGTGAGGTAAATGATACATATACAAATGCTTTTTGGAATGAACCAGGCTACCTGGAAGCGTATGACCCAAAGCTTCGCAATTTATTCTATAACCTGAAGGATCGCGGTGTCAGTGAAGGAGCTCTTGCTAAAATTGCATATCACAGGCACAAGGATCCGGGATCAACCTTCTATACCTGGAATCATCTAAGGGATTTAGATGGTGATCCCCTATATACACAGACAAAAGGAACTCATTATGCCATTGAATCCTCCCTGATGGTTTCAGGTGGTGCCGGGTGGAGCGGGGAAATAAATTACAAGACCATAATGGTTGTAAACCTGTTGGATCTTGATGCATTCCCATCGGACGGCGATTATTACAGAGAAAGAGTAAAGACAATGGGACGGGATGGCGATTTCCGTATTTGGGTTAACGAAAATGCGAATCACCACGCGTCAAGTGATGCCTATTTTCCTTATCTGACTAACCGCTTAATCAATTATACCGGCATACTTGAGCAAGCATTCCTGGATTTGAGCGCCTGGGTTGAAGAAGGTGTGGAACCTCCGGACTCAACCTCCTACAATGTGGTTGATAGTCAGATTATTGTAGCAAAAGAGGCTGCAGCACGCGGCGGTATACAGCCTATAGTTAAATTAACTGCTAACGGCACTGCATGTGCAAACATTACATCTGGCGAGTCTGTTAATTTTTCAGCATGCATCCAGGTTCCACAAGAGACTGGTGTAATCGTAAGTGTTGAATGGGACTTCCTGGGTGACGGCGATTTTGTTGCCGCAGACTCAGGTGCATTACCCGACGGCTCATGGGATGCTAATGCAAGTTATATTTATAAGGAAGAAGGCACCTGGTTTCCCCAAGTGCGAGTTGCTTCCCAGCGTAATGGTGAACGTGATAAACCTTTTGCGAGAGCATATAATCTTGGCCGCGCACG
>Ga0153950_1001179_pt1 | contig 11647 bp, 11 predicted proteins | sample TSNJ034MetaG_FD_104737 | JGI IMG/M metagenome (GOLD analysis project Ga0153950, IMG submission 104737) | Attine ant fungus gardens microbial communities from New Jersey, USA - TSNJ034 MetaG | ecosystem: Host-associated > Fungi > Mycelium > Unclassified | place: USA: New Jersey, Wharton State... | reverse complement strand
CCGCAAACAAACCGATTAACATTGCCAGACATAAATGAATCGACAGGAATTTTGCCTTTTTCATAATCTCTCTCCTCTTTCAATAAATTATTATTATCACTACTGTTGCTGTAATGATAAAGACATAGGTTATCCCGGATAAAGTCAGGGCGGAGACCATTCCCCGGTTACTCGAAAACACAGGCTATTGTGACCGCAAAACAGTATTATAGTTATTGTCGGGTTCCAACCCATAAGCCATATTGCAAATAACCGGGAGCACTTACATTTTGGCACGTGGCCAAGGGAGGTAATAGGATAGCGGTATCCTGTTCAATCACGAAAGCCGAGGTGTCAACCCTCATTATTCCAAACCCATTATTAGGATAAAAGCGAAAAAATCCCAATTGCCCGCCCGTTGCCGCTTGATTGGCCAGATAATTTCCCCAGTAGCCCCCATCTATTATTTCTTCACGGATTAAGAATGTGGATGACGGGCAATTTTTTTCGCTCAACAGGTAGCGAGCCTTGCCTATAGCTTTGTCTGATTTTTTATCATAATAAACAACATCCTCTCCAATCGATTCGGGCAGAAGGAAAGGAGGAGAAAATTCCCCTTTTACATTTGCCGAAATCACCGCTATGTCCACATGATCCGAAATTGCCTTTATACTGACTTTTTCGCGCCTGCCTACACAAAGCAGGGATGGCGTATCATCTCTCCATACGCTGCGCGCGGCTTGGACGGAACCACATGACCACTCAAAGACAGCCTTGCCACTAAGTAAAACGAAGGCACGCTCCTGATCCAACTCGCACCTTGCAACCTCGCCGCCCGAAATACACATAATCCCAAATGCAAAGTGGCTGCCACATTGCCCTTTCGTAAGTATTGAATTATATCCATCCGCATAAGGTTTATAATTTGTCAGCTTCATGGTTGCCCTCGAACTTTCTTTTAAAACCCAATTTTATTCCGGATGTATTCTCTCGCTTTTTTTGTATACTCAAAAGGATTTTTCACGCTAGGATCCTGCTCGGCTTCCACAACAATCCAACCTTCGTAGTTGTGCTTGTCAAGCACCTTAAAGATTCCGTCCCAATCAACAAGGTCTCCATCTCCGGGAACCGCGAACAGACCGTTACGCACACCTTCAAGGAAGCTGAGTTTCTCCGCCTTCATCTTTTTCACAACCGAACTGTTGCAATCCTTGATATGGAGTAAACGGACGCGGTCAATAAGTTTTTCAAGTTGTGCTGCCGGATCGTCTCCATTGGCGGCAGTATGACCTGTGTCGAGTATAAGCCCCACCAGATTGGGATCCGTATTTTTCATAACGCGATCAATTTCTTCCGCAGTCTGAATACCTGTACCCATGTGTGGGTGCAAACCAAACAGCATGCCTTTTTCCGCAGCAAGCCTGCCACACTCATTTAGACCTTTTGTTAAAGCCTCAAATTGTTGGTCGTTTAATATTGGAGGGGCAGTATAAAGTGGTATGTCAGAGGTCATATGAATTGTGACGCCACATTCTCCACAACCAATAACCGGAGCTCCCATGGCATAAAGAAAATCGCGGTGCTTCTTGAATCTCTCTAGGGTTTCTTCCAGCGGGCGGGAGGTCAGACGCAGATTTAACCACGCGTTACACAACTGCACATCTCCGCGCAAATGGCACTCCTTGCTAAGTTGTTCGACGTTCCAGGGATACGCGCATCCCATTTCAAAGCCGTCATAACCGCCCATCACAATTTCGTCGAGTGTTTGTAACCAAGTAATCTGAACTCCACCTAGAGACGGCTCATCGTCAGAAATCCAGGAAATCGGAGAGCAGCCAATCTTGACGTTATTTTTGTTTAACATAGAGAATCCTCCTAGATAGGTTATATTCTTCTTTGGGGTAACCTTCCCTCATAACGCGTGTCAACACTATTTAATATGGCTTCGTATTTTTCACATTTGGTTTAAAGTCTTCTTCATACGATTTCTTTACATCCTCAAATTCGGATACCTCCGGTACACCTGTGCGCCACCAACTGCTATAATGGGGAATCCATGTGTCGGATAAGACCTTGATGTCAATTAGTGTTGTGATGTCTTCAGCCTGCGCTTTTTTAATTGCATCTCTGACTTCATCAAGAGTTGTTGCTGTATATGCTTTGGCGCCGTAACCTCGTGCAATCATGGCATAGTCAACATTCATAAACCTATTTTCCCAATCTGTAGTCTTGTCTTTGCGGTAACGGAAATCGGTGCCAAATGTTTTGATGCCTGTGCCATTTTGCAGATCTCGGATACACATGTGACCGGCGTTGTCAAGAACAATTAGAATTAACTTTTTATTTTCCTGAAGGCTTGTGTGTAGATCGCAGTGACTCATAATGAATACACCGTCTCCCATAAACACGTATACCGGGCTATCGGGCTGAGCGAGCTTTGCACCCAGGCCAGCCGAAACCTCATAGCCCATGCACGAATATCCGTATTCAAGATGATAAGTATCCGGTTGTTTTACATTCCATCCACGCTGCATATCACCCGGAAGGCTTCCGGAAGCTGCGACAGCTATCGCGTTATCTTCAATCATATTATTGATTTCACGCATGACTTCGGTCTGGCGAAGACCATATTCACTTTTTAGTGCCGCCTGCCTGTCAAGCTCAGCCATCCAGTCCTTTTTAAGTTTCTCGATTTCGCCTTTGTATCCGGATATATAGCCCGCCGCTTTCAAAGCTGACGTTAACTGGCGCAAAGCGACCTTTGCGTCTGCTTGAACAGATAACGCGTTCATCTTCACCGCATCGAATTTATTGACGTTAAATGAAATAATATCGGTCTCGGGATAAATCCATTTTGAGGCAGTCACAAGATCACTAAGCCTTGTGCCAAACGCGAGAATTACATCAGCCTCGGCAAGAGCTAGATTTGCCGCCTGCCCCCCTACACTACCACCTGACCCCAAATTGTATTGATAGGAGGTTTCTACAGTACCTTTGCCTGCGGCTGTTTCTGTCATAGGTACACGTATTGTTTCGCACAGGTTCTTAAGCTCTTTACCCGCCTCGCTGTAGGTTACACCGCCGCCGCAGATAATAACAGGCTTTTTCTTACCTTTTAACAACTCCACAACCTGCTCAAGCTTATGCTCCGTTATAGGGCGGCGGTCAACAGACCACACGCGCTTGGCTAAGAAATATTCGGGATAATCGAATGCCTCCGCTTGAACATCCTGCGGAAGCGCCAGCGTAACCGCGCCTGTCTCCGCCGGGTCGGTTAATACACGCATCGCGTTAATCGCTGCAGTCATCAGCTGATCCGGCCGATTAATACGATCCCAATACTTGCTAACAGGTTTAAATGCGTCGTTGGTTGTCAATGTGTAATCATAGCTTTGCTCAACCTGCTGCAATACAGGATCCGGCTGGCGGCAAGCATAAGTATCGCCGGGTAAAAATAGCACCGGAATTCTATTGACAGTCGCTGTCGCGGCAGCAGTAACCATGTTAGCGGCGCCCGGGCCAATAGAAGAAGTAACGGCATAGATTTGTTTGCGCTTGCTTTGTTTTGCAAATCCGATAGCGATGTGGCCATCATTCTGCTCGTTCTTCCCGGCGATATAGACGAAATCGTCGTCTTGTAAGCTCGCAAGAGCTTCGCCAATGCCCAACACATTGCCGTGACCAAATACGCCGATAATGCCTTTTACAAACTTGGTTTCTTCTCCGTCAACTTCAATATACTGGTTGTTCAGGAAGCGAACCAAAGCCTGAGCCATTGTCAATCTCACAGTTTTCATTGCGAGCCTCCTTTAATTTATAAATGTGTGTGTTTCCATAAATCTTTCCAACTCATCCAAATAGGGCATTGCTTCAGAACAGTCATTTTTGGAAACAACTATTGATGATGTTCCCGCGGCATATTTAAGGCATGTTTCCAAATCGAGTCCGCGAATAGCGCCAAACAGGAAACCGGCTGCAAATGAATCTCCCGCGCCGCGGGTATTTACAACGGGAATGTCAAAAATTCCACCTTTTACTTTGACTCCTGATTTCGTATATGCAAAGGAGCCTTCCTTGCCGTGCTTGACAAGTACAATCTTGCTGGAGCCCGCAAAGCACCGCTGCGCTGTTTTAATATCGTCGGTATTTCCGGGAGCAACCACATATTCCATAGCATTGAATTCTTCACGGGTTCCGATGATTAAATCGCATTTTTCAGCCGCAATACTGTAATAAACCGCAACCTCTTGCGGAGATTTCCAGCAGAATGGGCGGTAATCAATATCCATGGATATCTTGACCCCATGCTTGCTCGCGTAGGCTAATGCAAGTAATACTGCCTCCCTTGACGGGCTTGCGGATAGGGCTGTGCCGGATATATGAAGCAGCTTTGCGGATGCAATATATGCTTCATTAACCTCAGACGGCAACAGATTGATATCCGACACCCCATTGCGGTAAAAAATAATGGTTGAATCCTTGGGGCTTGCAACCTCTGCAATCGCGATCTGTGTGGTGGTTCCGCTCGCATCCATTTTAATCTCGGAGGTATCGATACCATATTCTTTAAATTTTTTGAAAATAATACGGGACGTTTTGTCGTCCGCGACCTTGGTTACAAAGCCGGTTTTTAATCCAAGCTTTGCTGTACCGGCCGCGGTATTGGCCGGTGATCCCCCGATGAAGAAGGAAAACGATCCGACATCCTCAAGCGGGCAGTTGATATCATTTGGGTAAATATCCACACAAGCTCTGCCAAAAGCAATGATATCATATGGCTTTGCAGGATCAAAAACTAATTCGTTCACTTAGTGATCCTCCCGATGACCTTTCATACTGCTTCATGGTTGAAAAAGCGAATAGATTTGCGAGGATGTTTTTTGTCGAACAAGGCCGACGACGCAGACGGGCTGGCGCCCGTCAAGGAGGAGAACGCAGGTCGGCGGAAAACAGACCGCAAAGATATCGTTTTTTTAATCGTGAAGTAGTATCAGGTCGCAATAATCTAATAATCTATCCAAATGCCACCGGCATCAGCGGATTGCACGCATTTTTCTACGAATTTCACGCCATCTGCACCGTCCTTGATACCGGGATACCAGAAGCTTTCAAGGAATTTTTCATTGTGGTGATTTTTTGCGTCCATCGCAAGAGCAAAGCGTCTGTAGAGATTGGCCCAGGCTTCAAAAAGACCTTCCTGATGTCCACCGACAATGCGGTCCTCTTCCCTGGCCTCGGGGTAAAGATAACCTGTCCCGCGATACATAAGTCCTTGGGGTTGACCTTGAACTTCATATTTCATCACATTAGGACGTTCATCCCACCACTCAATGCTCGCTTTCGAACCGGAAACGCGGATCTTTTGTCCGTGATCGCATCCAGCGTTGACCGAACTTACCCACATGCTGCCGACGATTCCATTTTCATATTCCAGCAACACATATGCATTGTCTTCCAGGGGAGCACGGCTCTTAACAAAGCTTTGCCGCGTACAAAGCACCCTTTTGAGGATTAGACCGGGTACCATCGTCTTTGCAAAAAATAAAACATGAGTACCGACATCGCCAAGCATGTAGGACGGACCCGCAAATTCCGGTGTAACACGCCATTTGGTTCCTGGATCATCTTTTTCCACCTCAGTGGATTGATGGCCATGGGCAAATTGCAAATTTATAATTCTGATTTCACCCAGATCGCCATTTTCAATCATTTTCCTTGCCTGACGGAACATCTGATGTCCGGTATATCCATACGTAATGCCAACAATCCTGCCTTTTGCTTCCGCGATCTCCACGAGCTCCCGCGCCTGAGCGTAATTAAAACAAAGGGGTTTTTCGCAAACCGCATGCAGCCCGGCCTCAAGTGCGGCCTTCAAAATCCCATAATGCATATGGTTGGGTGTAGCGATTGAAACTACTTCGATACCGTCAGAGCGATTCGCCTCTTCAGCAAACATGGTCTTATAATCGGGGTATAACCTTTCTTTGGGAATGCCCAGCTTCTCTCCAAACCTTTTTCCCCGCTCCACATCAATATCAAAAGCAGCCGCTAAAAGCGCAAAGCCATTGTCCCTCGTAGCCGCGCACCGATGAATATAACCAATCATGCTGCCTTCGCCGCCGCCAACCATACCCCAACGCAGCGGGCGGTCAAGATATCTGGTATCATTAATCAAGATAAATCACCTTTACTTTCTAATTTTTTATTGTACAGGCTTAGGGAAGCATATATTTTTCTTCATCAGATACCCAAATGCCTGGAACCCAGGTATGCTGCATTTCAAACCACGGACGATACCGGTCATTTCTATCTTCACGGATTACCCAGATATAGTACATGTGGTATCCTGGTGCAACCACACAGGGATGCACCTCATTGGGATAAATAGTTGAAGTATCATTTTCTTCCAGATATATGGCATCGTTGCCAAGCCGCTGCATGCCGAAGCCATTTTCGGGATAGAATTTGAAGAAATAGATTTCCGGCTGCGGATGATAGTGGTTGGGGTAACCGGACCAGCGGCCGGGCAAGTGAACATCCTCCCCCAGAACAAAGTTGGAGTCCGGATTAATCGTCGCATCAATGATGGTACGGAAAATACGGCAAGCAGTATCGTCATTAACGTCTTTTCCGCGCAGCGTTGACGGGATTTCCTCAGGCCGATATAATTTAGACGGGAAAGAAAGATCATTGTCGGTTGCGTGCACAGCGACCTGAGCCGTATCGGAAACACCAATAATTTTTACCTTCACACCCGGCGATACGCTAAGGCACCAGGGACTATCATTCTTCCAGGAGCTGCGGTTGGCAACAACGGTTTCCCCGTCCCACTCGTACTGGATCTTTCCTTGAATTAACAGGAATGCGCGCTCCTTGTTATCGTTGTTTTCATAGACAAAGCCCGGCTTTAACATTAGTATCCCGAAGTCCATTTGCATTTCTTCATATTTACCGTTCATTTCCGCAATGCTGTTATACCCGGTTTTAAATGGTTTGGTGTGTGGTACTTTCATATCGAAGACTCCTTTTAAGTATTTGATTTCATTGATATTGTCCATCTTGTGCGCTCAAAATTTTCAACCTTTCCTTTGCGGCCTCACGAAGAGCGGCAAGCGGTTCCTTGAACAGCTCGATCCGATCAAAAACCAACGGCTTGCTTGTAATTTCCTCTCTCAAGGTGTTTCCGAAAGCCATTCTCAATGCCGTGCCGATATTTACCTTGGCAACTCTTGTATTACGCAGCTTCACCATGTCTTCATCTGTTATTCCGGTTGAACCGTGTATTACAAGCGGTACATCAGTACAAGATTCAATTTTGTTTAGCAAAGCGAAGTCAATTGCCGCAGCCTGTTGCTGCATTCTGTGCACATTACCTATTGAAATCGCCATCCAGTCCACATAGCTCTCCTTCTCAAACCGGGCAGCCTCCTCGGGATCGGTCATCGTGGCCACGTAGTCGAGTCCGGCCGCTCCATCACTATATCCCACCGCCCCAATTTCCGCTTCCAACAAAACACCACTCGCATGCGCTATCTGTGCGGCGATTCGTGTCTGACAAATATTTTCTTCTAGTGAAAACTGAGATCCATCAAACATTACAGAATCAAAACCTGATTTACAAGCGCGACGGATAACGTCCATATCTGTTGTATGATCCAGATGGACAATAACCGGAATGCCGGCTCGTTTCGCTATCGGGCGCAAAACGCTGGCCCATATTTCCACAGGCATATAACTGATTCCCACTTTATTGACCATCAACATAACCGGCGTATTTATCTCCTCCGCCGCGCGAACAACCTCAATCGCGTCATCAACAGAAAAAACATTAAATCCCCCGATAATAATACCCGATTTTGCCGCGTCTTTGATGATACTTCCAGGGGTTCTCCATGTATTCATTTTTTCACACCTATCAAGTTATTATCTGTAATGCAACATCTGGACTGAGGACACTACTTCTTCCACAATCCTAACCCCAAGAATTTGTTTGTCTGTGCCGTGCCAGATTTCGAATCGGGCTGCATGCTCCTGCATGCGCGAATTGCGTCAATGGTCTCGGGGATTGTGACACTTTCCTGCGGTATATTTATGGCATACATAATGTTATCGCCGGACTCGACAATGCTGTCCTCCCAAAGACCAATCTCGTACATATCACCACGCGGGTTGCCAAGGTCTCTCGCATAGCGAAACAGACTTGCATTGCCGAGAAAACCGTCGTCAATGCGCACAATGCGAATGCGGTCATGTTCCGCAAATGCTTCGAGCGCCTGCTGTTTTGTAATTTTGCCGTTTTTGCCGTGGGCTAAAACCGTAATGACATGACCGTGTGTTACAGGTGTGTGCACCAAAATGCCCGTCGCGTCAATATGTGGCATAATCGTCATGAGGTCTACCGCTTGATGGGACGGAGCCTTATCCATTTGCAGCGCATTAGTCAAGCCTCGATGATAATCACCCGGATCGGCAACACGGCGGATAATTGTTATTGCAACACGGTCGATGCCATATCTGCGGTCAAGGCAGTCCACCGACCGAATTAACCCGGTTGTGTTGCAGCTTGTCAGTTTCAGATAATCCACACCTATGCCTTTTTCATAATTCGCATAGCCGTGGAAAAATACATCTGCCACCGAATTCTTTTCGCCACCCTGAAAGATGGCTTTGACACCTGCCTTTTTGTAAAGCTCCTTGTTTTTCCCGCCCACGCCGCCAGGAGATGAATCCAGCATTACATCAACTTTCCCGATGAGATCTTGAAAATTTCCTTTAACCGGGATATGCAGTTTGTCAAATTTGGATTTATCAGCTCCGTCAACAAGATAGAGGTCATATGGCATTCCCTTTTCCTTGAGTGCGCGAATTGAGAGAGTCGGGGCTAAATCAGCGATGCCAACAAGCTCCATATCCTTTTGTAAAGCTACTCCATCCGCGAGCCTTTGTCCTATAACACCATACCCCGCAACACCTATTTTGACCTTGCCCATATTTATCGCCTCCTGAAAGTATTATTGTATTTTTACGAAAAATTCAGCTAAAGCATTTTTCTCATTTGACCTACGCCCGTTTCAAGACTCGTCAAAACCGGAACTCCGATATCTTCCAAAAGTGGAATCAGGTGGTACATGCTGCCTTGTGCCAATACAATTACATCATTGGTTTCTGACGCCTCCTTAATTGTTGAAATGACCATCTCGTTATGCTTTTGGCGGTCGCCGGTTTTTAAAAGACAATTGTACGCGCCTTCGACATAACAGCGGTTGACGGTAACTTGTTTACCAATTTCCTTTGCTTTGCTTTCTACAAGACGGCTGGAAGGCTCAACGGTAGAAATAGCAGTCGCGATAACGGCAATTTTATTCCCAAGCTTCACAGCTTGCTCTGCCATTGGGGCATCTATTTTAAAAATAGGAATTTTGAGAAGCTTCCCCGCGATATCTGATGCCTCGCCAACAGAAGAACATTGATTAAGCGCGCATATGCATCCCAACTCTTGGATAACCCTATAATAGCCGCACAGGCGGCTGATAATACCCGGGGTGATTCCCTTGTTCATAAGCGCTTCTTCCAAAAGGCTATCATCTATAATGTTTATCATCTCGACTTCTGGAAGTTGCTTTATAAATTGAGCCTTGATATCCTCAACAGAGTAGAGGAATGTATGTATAACCCCTATTCGTATATTTTTCATCTAAAATAATCCTTCTTTCAGCACATTTTTTGTTTTATTAGTATAATGGCATTATAAACTATTTATTATATAATTGCAATATATTTGAACTAATTAAATATTTTTTGTCATTTATTTAGAATATTATATTCAATAGCTGTAAAATATAACAAATACTTGTCATATACTGAAAAATATGTTATTATGTTATTAATAAGTCAATAATAATTTAATATAAGTAGGAATAAATATGAGAATTGACCGACTAAACGATATGGAAGAATATGTGCTTCAAAAAAGAACCGCCTCTTTAGAGGACTTATCTCAGCAGTTTGAAATATCGATCAACACAGTACGCCGGGATTTGCCGGAGTTATTGTCGCGCGGTACAATTCAAAAGGTTTATGGAGGAGTATCAGCTGTTCCGATTCAAAATGAGCTCGTACCTTTTTCGGTGAGGGAAGCGAAAAACGCGGATTTAAAGGATGCCATCGGGGCGATGGCCGCGGAATTAGTTAACGATAATACCACTATATATCTTGACTCCGGCTCTACTACGGTACGAATGCTCCCATATCTTGCAAACAAGTCAAATGTCACAATTGTATCCCATAGCCTTTCTGTCTTATATGAATCATCGAAGTACCCCAACCTGACAGTAATTGCACTCGGAGGGATGTATAACCCCAGCACTTCATCGTACATCAGCCAAACAAATACTGCTCAGTTGTCTAAAATGAGCTTTGACATTGTATTCATCGCAGCTATCGGAGTAGATTTGAGAAATGGCCTTACGAATATTACTTATTTCGAATCAGAGCTTAAATGTGTATTAATGCAAAGAAATAAGCGCATCGCTTTGATGGCCGATCACACAAAATTTGGATATACGGCACCCTTTTCATTTTGTGATTTTTCAGATATCTCTGTTTTGATTACGGATAAAGTACCTTCGCAAGCTTATCTTGACGTAATTTCAAAGAAAAATATACAGCTGTTATGCCGAAAATAAATTGTTACTGTCAAGTAGAAATCCCCGAGTCACTTTTACCTTTGAGATATCCCATGAACTGGGATATGCTGTACTTGGGCGGAATTGATATCAGAATGTGGATGTGGTCGGGCATCATATGCCCCTCGATAATCTCCACGCCCTTCCATACACAGGCGGCAAGATGCCTGTGTACTTGCTAAAGCAGAGAAAAACGCCACAAAGATGAAAAATCTTTGTGGCGTGAATTGCGTCAATTGGTAACCCCTGCTACTATTTTTTCTTGACAAATGGAGTAATGTACATATAATTATATATAACGATCGTTATATAAGGGGATGGTGATATAAAAGAGAAAATCAAACACCATGCGCTTCGCCTTTTCGACCAACATGGATTTCATGGGACTGCCATGCGGTACATTGGGCAGGCGGCAGGCTGTAAAATGCCAACCGTTTACTATTATTTCAAAAATAAAGAAGAACTTTTCGATCAAGTCGTGCGCGTACAATATGAGGAATTGGTTAACCGCCTAAGTAACGAGATCCCAAAGGACTTATCATTGCAAGAGGCTTGCATTTACAGGGTTATTAGAAAAAAGAGCTTGTCGGAGGATGACCGGCTCGTCTATCGTCTGGCTCTAAAAACATGGCTCGGATTTGAAGGCTGTGATGTGTCGCGTCAAAAACTACTTAAATGGGAACAGGAGCGGTATGAACAAAACAAGCATAAATACGCCGAAGTTACATCTTCCTTGCTATGGGTAAAATTCATTACCCGCGGAGTTGCAAATATGATTCAGCGGATTATTTTGCTTGACGAAAACCCAACCGATGAAGAAATCCGAGAGGAAATCTCAATGATTCTTGAAGTGGCAGCGCACAGCAATAGCAAACAATAATTGAAAGGGTGTTTCTCATGGGTAACGAATATTTAGAGGTCAGCCTACAAACAATTAACGAGCATGTGAAGTTCTCCGCCAAAGCACGTTCCAATCCCGAAGT
>Ga0153950_1001175_pt1 | contig 11660 bp, 9 predicted proteins | sample TSNJ034MetaG_FD_104737 | JGI IMG/M metagenome (GOLD analysis project Ga0153950, IMG submission 104737) | Attine ant fungus gardens microbial communities from New Jersey, USA - TSNJ034 MetaG | ecosystem: Host-associated > Fungi > Mycelium > Unclassified | place: USA: New Jersey, Wharton State... | reverse complement strand
ATTTGAACATGGGTGGGTACGTGGCTCTGAATAAAGAGCAAGGTCTTTTCCGGATCCAGGCCGCAGGCAATAAGCAGCGCGTAATTGCTCAGTGTTTTTTCACGCCTGTCCTTGGGCTCCATGCGGATGGTCAATGTATGGAGGTCGGCCAGGAAGAAGGCGCAGTTGTAATCCTCCTGCAGCTTGGCCCATCCCCGAACCGCTCCCACATAATTCCCCAGGGTAAACAGTGAAGTGGGCTGGATGCCGCTGAGCATTATTTTCTTCTTTTCCACTTGTGTACTATTTTCCATACTTGTTCTCTCCTTGGGCAGCCTTTAACCGCCATTTTTCCATAGATTCTCAACATTGTCAACAGTTCAGTGGAATACCGGATAAAAATAATAAGCTTTTGCCCCTTTTCAAGGGACAAAAGCTTAATCACTTCTGCGGTACCACCCAAGTTGACACAACCGCGCCCACTCATTCCGCACACTATTGTGCGCAGCCCACTGTAACGGCCGGGAGCCGGCAGCGCCTACTGGGGAAAGCTATCCTTTTCGGACCGCCCTCACAAGTCCATTGGGAGCGACCGTCTCCGCCGGGTTTCACCTAATCCGGCTCTCTTGAGGTGCGGCGTCGCCCTTACTCTTCTTGCTCATCGGTTTCATATTTGCCCACTACTTTATCACAAATACTTCCAGGTGTCAACCCGGCATTGTGGCCGGGGGTGGCCTTAGAGTAAAGAAATTGCCTCCTGCTTCATAAGCATAGCGGTATTAATCCTCATCGGGGAACAGGTGCCCCAGGATTTTGATTACCCCATAAAGGATCAGGATCACTGAGAAAACCCCCGCCAATCCATACCCCATCACTTGAAAGCCCAATAATAGATCATTCATTTTTTTACGCCTCCTTGCGCTTTGTTACACCAGCATAGGGACAATGGTGAGGATGATGCCCCCGGCCACCACCGAGCCGATCTGGCCCGAAACATTGGCGCTGGCGGCGTCCATGAGAATAAAATTGGTGGGGTCCTCCTCCTTGGCCATGCGCTGGACGATCCTGGCGGACATGGGAAAGGCGGAGATGCCTGCCGCGCCAATCATGGGATTAATCTTATTTTTGGAGAAGAGGTTGAGAAGCTTGGCAAAAAGAACCCCTCCGGCGGTGTCGAAAATAAAGGCCACTAAGCCCAAGCCCATAATCAACAAGGTCCGCAACGTCAAAAATTCCTCTGCCCGCATGGTGGCGCCGATGGTGATGCCCAATAACAGGGTCACCAGATTGGCCAGCTCATTCTGCGCCGAATTAGATAGCTTTTCCAGAACGCCGCAGGCCCGAATTAGGTTTCCAAACATTAAAGCGCCGATAAGGGAAGCGCTCTCCGGCGCCAGAATCCCCGCAATCATGGTGACGGCGATGGGGAAAATGATCAATACTTTCTTATTGACTTTGGCATCCCGGTTCTCTGCCCGGATCCGCCTCTCTTTTTTGGTGGTCAAGGCCCTGATTACCGGCGGCTGAATAATCGGCACAAGGGCCATATAGGAATAAGCGGCTACCGTAATGGGCCCCAGATAGTTCTGGGAAAACTTTGCCGCCACGAAGATGCTGGTGGGTCCGTCCGCCGCGCCGATAATGCCGATGGCGGCCGCGTCCTTAAGGCCGATTTCCAGGGAAGGGAAGAGGTTGCCCAGGGCCAACGCGGCAAGAAGGGTGAGAAAGATGCCAAATTGAGCTGCCGCCCCAAAAAAGAGCATCTTTGGCCTGCGCAAGAGAGGGGAAAAATCTATCATAGCCCCCACGCCAATAAAGATCAATAAGGGAAATAGCTCCGTAATAATACCCGCGTTGTATAGAATTTGTAAAAAGCCACTGCTGCCGTCATGCTCCCAGACGGTGTTAAAAGGAAGGTTCACCAAAATGGCGCCGAAACCTATCGGCAGGAGCAGCATGGGCTCATAATCCCTCTTAATTGCCAGATAAATTAATGTCAGTCCAATAAGATACATCACCCCTACCTTCCAGTCCAGGCTAGTTACTCCGCTAAACAAGGTCCTGAAAAGATCCATGTTCACAATCCTTTCCTGATGCAAGCAAGCGCTTGCTTGTTTTAATGATAAGAGAAAAAAAGCAGGTCCATCTACTTTTCGTTCTTACCATAACACAGAGGAGGTTATAAATCAAGAAAAATTTAAATAAAACCCCTAATAAGGCGGGGGTTTTATAGGAGATGCTCTGGAAGTGTAATGCACGCAGAAAACTCTTATACTATGCATCTTTATGTATTTGTCCGTAATGACATTAGATGTTCCATCGCTTTTTTGTGATGGTCGAGGTCACCCACAAATTCAATATATGGTTCGCAAGGAAAATCACTACACTCCCCGCAATGGTCGATTTGCTTTTCGGTACAACAAATACGAAAATCTCGGCTGTAGTGGCAGCCACACTTGAAAAAGCAATCATCCGCTGTGTTCCAGCACCCTTTGCACAACGGGCTTTTCTTCATCACCGCTTCAGCACCTTCGTTTTCCCCGATCCATCCCTGACCCCTGTACCACCCGACTAACCCCTCCGCCGCTTCCATATCATGTTCCATGGTGACTTTGTATGAACCACATTCGGCGCAGTCAATGCCGCAAGCCGCCAGTTTCAACTTATTCATAACTGCCTCCCGTATAGTATACAAATAATCTACGATAATCAAATTATACTGTATGAACGCGGAACCGTCAAACAAAAGGGACACGAATGCAATCATATCCCTTTTCATACATTAGCTGTTTGCAGCTGTTTTAAATCGTTGATTTTACTGGGTTTCTCAAAATCTTCCTTATCGCAACCGTGATAATACGGGGGTCTTATAGGGACTGATAGCTATATGAAGAAAATGCTTATTAGCGAGTGCTATAATATTTTTTTCAAGTCGTGGTCAATCTCCTTGAATTTCCTGTACTCATGCGGGATATTCAACGAATCCAAATATAAATGTAAAATTTCATTATCACAAAATAATATGTCAGCTGTGCCGATATGAATATCAATTTTTAGCTTGCCTCGAATTTTTTCCGCATTTTGCCGTACCAAGCATAAAATATTGTTTTCCTCCAAATACCATTCTTCTCTCATCATATCTTCGTATAACTCGATGGCTTTTTCCGGTGCTACCCCCACAGTACGGTATTCTTTATGATAGAGATGATGATAGGTTCCTGCATAAGGGATTACGGAACCAAACAGCTCGGGGTGCTTAACTGCATAATAAAACGCCATGTTGCCGCCCATCGAAAACCCTGAAAGCGTTCTGGCCTCGCGGGTTGTGTCTGTTCTGTACTGACCGTCGATATGGGGAATCAGTTCCTTAATAATGATGGATTCAATTTGCAATAAGGCGTCGAGATAATTGACTTCCGACGAAATGGCGTTGACAAAAACAGTAATGGCCCGTCTGTTTTTATAGACCTTTTCCAGCGGCCATATCTCAGAAGATTCGTTGCCTGTCCATCCGTGAATGTGGTACGCAACCGGATATTTTTCGCCGCAGTCTTTATACTCGGGCGGAAGATAGATATTATAGCCTATTTCGTGATTTAATACTTGGCTGTAAAATGTTTTATGAGTAACATATTGAGGTGATTCTGCTGGTGGGTTTACAAAGTTCATTCAATACTCCTCCGATGCCGACCAATATAAATAATCTAATTAACTGTATTATATAATATAAGCGCAGATTTGCAAATAAAAAGGACATGAACACGAATCACGCCCTTTTCATACATTATCCGTTTGCCGCCGCCCTAAACCATTTGATTTCGCAAGGATTCTCTCAATCTTCCTTATCACAACCGCGATAAGGCGGGGGTTTTATAGGAGATGTGCCATATAAAGAAAATGCTTACGATTGTTGTTTCCGTACCGGCCTGATATATTTCCAAAACCGTTCCGGGTCATGGTAAAAGTAAGCCATTCTGCCAGGGGAAGTGTCAAAGCAATAGCCAGTGTCCGCGAAATTGAAAGTTGCGATTGCCGCATCAACCTTTTCCTCCACGCTGCGGTTTTCTTGCTCATAGTCGAATGGCCCATGTTCAAAAACAATGTACTCGGCTTCGGGAACATCAATCATAAGCATTTGCGGCGGCACTTCGCCTTTATAATCAGAAGCAAGACGAACACCATAACATTCGGCACGGGAAACACCATAACAGAAGGGCTTGCCGTCCGGGTCGTTTATATACGCCATAATCTGACCGCTTCCGCTGTTAGCCTCACTGCTGCCCTCGTCGTCCAGTTTGCCCTTAATGCTGTCGAGCAGGCCGCAGATAGTGCCACAGTCCTGCCCTGGAATCGTTTTTTGCTTTTGCCAAAAATCCCAATAGCCATTGCTCTCATAGTTTTTAATGTGCAAGAACTTGTGGGCGGGGATGGTTACAAAATAAATCTTGATGTCATCTGTTGATTTCGCCATTCCAATCTCTCCGATTCCTAAAAAGTAGCGGTCGAATGGGTTTATTTTTGTACGAAGAACGATAGGCACGGGCTTCTTGCGGTACTCACTTGGAGCGATACCGTATGTCGCCTTAAAAGCCCGCGTAAAGGCTTCATGTGATGAAAAGCCATAGTCAAAAGCAATATCCAAAATGCTTCTTTTGTTATCTCGCACCTCTTTTAGCGCAAAGGCCAACTTCCGTAGCCGCAGATAATCCTTAAACTGCATACCCGATATTTCCTTGAATTTTCTCGTCGTATGAAATTCGGAATAACCCAGCTTTCGGGAAAGAAACCGCAGCGTCAAGGCTTCATCGTCACGATGTTTAATACACTCGTCAATCTCGTCAACGATTATTTGGATTTGTTTGTGCCACTCGTACATATGCCTGCCCACCTCGCTTCAACCGCTCTATAGTCATTATAGAGTAATGGAATTTTCATAGCTTGATTTTACTTGCTGAAAATAGCCTCCTTTTATTTAGAGGGAGTTAATATGGGTGAATGCCATAAGAATCTAGCCCGGTTTTTTCATCCAAACCAAACATCAAATTCATGTTTTGAACACCGACATGAGCTCCGCCTTTACCTATACTGTCAAGCACACTATAAACTACAATCCTATTTCTCTTTTCATCAATATCTAAGCCTATATGGCAAAAGTTCGTTGCTGACACAGCGGCGATCCAAGGATAGGGTAAATAATTCCATGCCGCTTGATTATCTTTTGGCAAGTCCATTATCTTAACAAAGAACTCGTCCTTATAGAAATTTTTATACAACGCTAAAATATCCTTCCGATTAACCGTTTCAATTGGGAAGGAATGATTAATCGTCATAACCCCTCTTGAAATGGGAATATAGCAAGCGGAAAAATTTACCGTGACCCTTTTGTTTGCAAGCAAAGATAACTCTTGCTCAATTTCATAAGAGTGTCTATGGTCTACGACATTATAAGGTAAAATATTATTGTGTATTTCGGGATGATGTAAGGCTAAATCCAAATCATCACCCGCCCCAACTGTACCGGACAACCCGTCAACTATTATTTTATCAAGGTCAATGATTCCTTCCTTAATTAAAGGAGCAAGCGCTAAAATTGAAGAAGAAGAATAACAACCGGGATTCGCTATTATCCTTGATTTCTTAATCTCATCTCTATGCAGCTCAACTAATCCGTAAACCGCTTCTGTTGACATCGCCCAGTTGGGATGTTTTTTATTATATACCTGCTCCCATTCCTGTTGGCTATTAAGCCTAAAATCGGCGCCAAAGTCAATGATTTTACTTCCATCATCAAGAAAACGCTTACTCAGCTCTGTCGTCAATCCTGTTGGCAGCGCAAAGAAAACCGCGTCACAGGAGGAGGCTTTGTCAGGCTTGATAAACCTGATATCCCGGCCATAAAAATTCTTGTGATAATATTCAACAGGAGTGTCACTTCTACTTGTAGCCCATTCTACCGACACATTCGGATGTTTCAAGAGTATTCTTAAGGCTTCGCTACCCATGTATCCCGAAGCACCATATATTCCGACCTTAATCAAAATACGCACTCCCTCTCTAAGAAAATATAGACAATATACGATAATCAAATTATACGGTAAGAATGCGGAACCGTCAAACAGGAAGGGACACGGATGCATGCGTGTCCCCTCTTGATGCATTTTTGCCGCTGCCGGGCCCCTCAACCCCTCATAACCTGTCAAGCATTTGAAATATCCCGTCACTTTGCTGAGCAATTTATGCTGGAATTGGCGCCGGGATGTTTAAATTTTTCTCAGACAGATCATACTGAATATAGGTATAGAGGTACAGCCGAAAAACAGTTACATTATTTTGTAAAATTCTTTGCCTCAGACGGCATAAAGGCCGCGGGAGAGGTAATAATAACCGTGGAGGTGCATTATGGGAAAACTTAATTTCAATGAGTCGAAGTTCAGCAAATTTCTAAATGGGAAGGGTTTCTACGCCGCTTTGGCTGTCTGCCTGGTCGGGGCTGGCCTGGCTACTTGGGCGGCGGTTAACAGCACCCTTTCCGGTTTAAATGTAACAGACGCGCCGGAGGATACATCGTCTTTTACCGCAAGCGGGGAGGATTGGGGCTTTCAGGACACCCCGGCAGGGGTAGATCAAAAGGACCAGCCAATCGGGCAGGGCGATCTGACTCCTCCCGAGTCCTTGGAAGGCTTAAAGGACTCATCCGAGCCGTCAAGCTCCTCGCAATCAGCCTCGGAACCCTCAGAGGAATCTTCCGGTACCGAAGATTCTCAGGAGGTCTTGACACAGCCGGAACAATCGGCAGTGCTTTATTACGTCTCTCCAATCTCAGGCGAGATATTTAATGACTACTCTCACGGCGAATTGGTCAAGTCCAAGACCATGAATGATTGGCGCACCCATGACGGCATAGATATCAGCGCGGCATTGGGTACCCCTGTTCAGGCGGTCGCCGACGGCAACGTGATTGACATCTCCACCGACAGCATGTGGGGCACTGTGATTACTATTGAGCATCCTGACGGCATCCAAAGCATCTATGCCTGCCTCAATGAGGCCACAACCGTGGCTGTGGGCGATGCCGTGACAGGCGGCGATATTATCGGCACCGTGGGCGCGGTTCCGGAGGCGGAGGTCGCCTTGGAATCCCACCTGCACTTTGCGGTAATGCAGGACGGAGAGTATCTGGACCCCGTGGAGGTTGTCGACGAGCTGCAACGGATAGAATAAGCTAAAAACCGGCTTTCTTGAAAGAAGCCGGTTTTTAGCTTTCATATGTATGCACAGGCCGGCTTTATTTTAAAATAAAGCCGGCCTGTACCTCATTATACCAGTCCCTGTACAAAAAAGGACGCGGCCTTGAAGAACACAATCAGGGATAGGGCGTCTACAACGGTGGTAATGAGCGGAGCCGCCATAATGGCTGGATCCAATCTCAATTTTTTGGCGATCATGGGCAGGGTGCAGCCGGTGAGCTTAGCCAATACTATGGTAGCCATAAGAGCGACGCTAACCGACAATATAATATCCACCGGCATCTGTTGAATAAACAGGCGAACGCCATTAACAATAACCATGGCGCCGCCGACAATCATACTCACGGCAACCTCTTTACGAAACACTCTGAAGAAATCTCTAAACTCTACATCCCCGGTGGCCAATCCGCGGATAATCAGGGTGGAGGACTGGCACCCCGCGTTCCCCGCCGAGTCCATCAGCATGGGAATGAAGGTGCTCAGGATGGCGACGTTGGAAAGGAGGGCCTCATACCGGCCAATAATACCACCGGTAAAGGTCGCGGAAATCATCAGTACCAGCAGCCACGGGATTCTCCGGCGGGCCAGCACAAAGGGATTGGTGTCCAGGTAATTTTCATCTGTGGGGCGCATGGCCGCCATCACTTGGAAGTCCTCGGTATTTTCCTGTTCAATGACGTCTACAATGTCGTCAATGGTGATTATCCCCACAAGCCGCTCCTCTGTATCCACTACCGGCAGAGTGATGATATCATACTTTTTAAACAGCGCGGCGACCTCTTCCTGATCCTCAGTGGTGTGGACGGTCAGCAAATCCTCATGCATCAGGTCCCCGATGGCCTCATGGCCTTCGCTGAGCACCAGCCTGCGCAGGGAGATAATCCCCTCCAAGCGGCGGGTATTGTCCAGGACATAACAGGTATAGATTGTTTCTTTGTCCGGCCCGGTGGCCCGGATATGGGCCAGGGCGTCATTCACCGTCATCTCCTTTTTCAGGGACACATACTCGATGGTCATCAAGGAGCCGGCGGAGTTTTCGGGATAATTGAGAAATTGGTTAATTAATTTGCGCTGCTGGTCATCGGAGGTATCAATCACCCGGCGCACTATATTGGCGGGCATCTCCTCCAAAAAGTCAATCAAATCGTCAAAGCTCAACTCCTCCAGGATGGCCGTCAACTGGCTTTGGCGAATAGCCTCCACAATATCCATCCGCTGGGGAGGGTCCAGGTAGGAAAATACGTCCGCCGCTTGGTCCTTGTGAAGCAGGCGGAACACAATTACGCGGTCTTCCGGGTCCATCTCGTTGAGCAGCTCCGCCACATCGGCGGCGAAGTCCTCCTCGAGCTCCTCGCGGATTTGACGGTAGTCCCTGTCAGCGATCAGCCGCTGAATCCGCTCGATCTTCTGCTGGATTGTCAAAGTGTTGTCCATAAAAAACCACCTCTTTTAGACAGAGGCGGCTCCTTTATCATTTAGGTGCAAAAGGAGAGACTCTGTCTTATTTTTATTTTTGGTCTGCGTGCTGGGAGTACTTCGCGCCTGTTCAGGAACAGAATCCATTCCTTTCTCACCCACTTTTACATTTAATTTGTCCAAAAGACTTGTTTATTATAGCATTAGGCGCTTTAAAAGAAAACCCTAATTTTTTAAAAGCTTTAAAAATGAAAAGAAAACGGGCCAACATGGGAAATTATTTGTAATACGAGGGATGTGCTACATGGATGCGGCGGGCTGCCGGCCATTTTTCTCGGCGTCATTTCAAAATAGCCTTGAAAACAGAGGAGGAGATGTGGGATAATAGGATGGATATCGATTCATAATAAATGATTGGGGGAATTTGGGTGAGCGTGGATTTCTGTACCGCTGTGTTGGTGGCGGGGGATTATCAAAACGAGCGGGACTTTATTGCTTCCGGCATGGAAATACAATTCAAAACCTCCCTGGCTTATGTGGTGGGGACCGCCCATCAGGCAGGCAGCCGCGGCCTCTGCATTGTGGATGGAAACGAAAAAGAGCGTTATGCCTCCGGCATGGAGGACTATTTTTGGGGAGAATGGGGCAGCGGCTACCACACCGGGCAGCCCTGGAAGCAGCTCTTTATATTTGCCCGGGAGAATGCCAGTGACCTGTTGCTGATTTTATTCGGATATACCCCATTGCTGCAAGAGGGTAGCCTTGAGCAGGCTCTCGCCCATCATCAGGCTCAATTCTATCCCGTTACCCGGCTTTTTTCCGCAGAGGACACAGTGGGGTATATCTTTGACCGGCAGCGTTTCCTGGATGCCTTTTCCGACGACGGCGCGGAGCCCTTATCAAAGACACTGTCCGATTTAGCGGATGTATTGGATGAGGAGAACGGGATTGCCGGCCGGTTTGCCGTTTCGGCGGAGGAGGCCTGGACCGTCCATGCCGCCGGCGTCCTGGATATCCAAAACGTCATGAAAAGGCGCATTCTAAACCGGTTGATCCGGGAAGGGGTCATCTTCCACAGCGCCGACGGGGTGATGATTCACCCGGATGTCCGCATCGGCAAAGGTACCGCCGTCTACCCGGGCACTATTTTAAAGGCCGGTGTGGAGGTGGGCGAGGGCTGTATCCTCGGTCCCAATACCCTGGTTCTGGACAGCAAGGTGGGGAACAACACCACCCTCAACGCCTCCCAGGTCTACCACTCCACTATCGGTGACCGGGTGGCCATCGGCCCATTCTGCCACATCCGCCCCAACAGCACCCTCAAGGACGACGCCAAGATTGGCGATTTTGTGGAGGTGAAAAACTCCGTCATTGGAGAAAGCACCCATATTTCCCATTTGACCTATGTGGGGGACAGCGATGTGGGCGCCAATGTGAACTTTGGCTGCGGCTGCGTCACCGTCAATTTTGACGGAAAGCAGAAGCACCGCTGCACGATTGGGGACAACGCCTTCATCGGCTGCAACACCAACCTGGTGGCCCCGGTGACTGTGGGCCGAAACGGGTACACGGCGGCGGGCTCCACCATTACCCAGGATGTGCCGGCGGACAGCTTAGCCATAGCCAGGGCGCGGCAGGTGAATAAGGAGGGCTATGCCAAGGGCCGCACACGCAACAGTGACTGACACCCGCACAACACGCGGTGAAAATATATGACATTTTATGTTTCCCGCTGCGCCGGGACTACTTAATATTTTGAAGGAGAGACGCTATGATTGATCCTCAAACCTTTTCTATCCAGGACTATATCAACCGGACCTTTTCCTGCGCCTGCGGCAGGGAGCACCGCGTCGACATAGGCGCCATAGAAATCTCCCCGGGAGCGTTGGCCAAGGTGCCCGCCTTGATGCGGGATATGGGCTATGCCAAGGCCTTGGTGGTCTGTGACGTCAATACCCATAAGGCGGCCGGGGAACAGGTGATCCGGGCGCTGGAGCAGGAGGACCTGCATTTTGACACTTTGGTCTTTCCCGAAAGTCACTTGATTCCGGATGAAACGGCCCTCGGAAAGGTGATGCTCCACCTGCCTGAGGATGCCGGACTGATTATTGCAGTAGGGTCCGGCACTCTGGGGGACCTGTGCCGCTTCGCCAGCTTCAAAAAGGGGATTGACTACTTTATGGTGGCCACCGCCCCTTCCATGGACGGCTTCGCCTCCAAGGCAGCTCCCCTGATTGTGGATAACCTGAAAATCACCTACACCACTCACGGCCCCGCCGCCATCATCGGGGATTTGGATGTGCTGTGCGCCGCCCCCATGGAGATGATCGCGGCGGGATTGGGGGATACTTTAGGCAAGTTCACCAGCCTGGCGGACTGGAAAATTGCCCGGCTGGTGTTGGATGAATATTATTGCGACGCCATTGTGGGGATGGTGGAGGCCGCGTTGCAAAGGGTGCTGGACAACGCCCACAAGGTGGCGGAACGCGATCCGGAAACCATCAAGAACATTATGGAGGCGTTGATCCTCACCGGCATTGCCATGAACTATGCGGGCATATCCCGTCCCGCGTCCGGCTGTGAACATCACGTGGCCCATTTTTGGGAGATGATGTTCCTCTTTGACGGCCGGATTCCCACCCTCCATGGGACCAAGGTGGGGGTCAGCGCCATTGCTATGCTCCATCTATACAGGCGGCTGGGGGACACGCGCATTGTCTTTTCTGAGGCCGGGAACCGGGTCAAGGACCACGACGCCGCTGCCTGGGAGGCCTGTATACGCGAGATTTACCGCCAGGGCGCGGACCAGGTGTTGGCGCTGGAGAGGTCCGCGGGGAAGAACAGGCCGGAGGCCCGCGCCCGGCGGCTGGCAATGTTGGAGGCCCATTGGCAGGAGATACAGGACATTATACACGGGCTCCCCGCCCCGGAAAAAATAGAGATCATTTTGGCGGAGCTGGACGCCCCCATCAATCCTGCCCAGCTGGGGCTGAAGAAGCGGTATGTTTATGAGGGCGT
>Ga0153950_1001170_pt1 | contig 11674 bp, 9 predicted proteins | sample TSNJ034MetaG_FD_104737 | JGI IMG/M metagenome (GOLD analysis project Ga0153950, IMG submission 104737) | Attine ant fungus gardens microbial communities from New Jersey, USA - TSNJ034 MetaG | ecosystem: Host-associated > Fungi > Mycelium > Unclassified | place: USA: New Jersey, Wharton State... | reverse complement strand
GAAATCAAAGTATACCCCGCGATACCGGTTACCGGCTGATAGGCTCTGGCGAAACCACCGTCTATGACAATCAGCCTTCCGCTCGCCTTGACCGGGGATTCCCCTTTGGACACCTTCACCGGCACATGGCCATTAATAATCCTTCCGCTGGATGGGTCCAGACCGAATGATTTCAAAATATACCGGCAAACCCCTTCTTCCTCCCGCAGGATATAGTAGGGGTCCTTCCCTTCCTCGTACAGCTCATAGGCATCGGTGAAATACCGCTCAAATGTGGTCATCTTGTCCTTGCCGTACAATGGGGAGTCGGCGCCGCACCAAAGATACCACATCAGATCAAGGCCTTGCTCCCGGTCCGGTCCGGTCCCGGACAAATAGCCCTTTTGCACAATTGCTTCAATCCGGTCAAGCAACTCTTTTCCCGCCAGAGGCTCTCCACAAAAACGGGTGGCCTTATAGACGCCTTTTTGCTCCAGAGGAATACAGCCGTGAAATAACAGGTTTCCGTCAGATACCTTATACATGCCGCCTTGGTTCATCAATGCCCTGATATGGTACCTAAGCTTTCCGTTATTGATAAAGGATGCCTTGATCTTATCCACCACTTCCTGTTCCTCTGGCGTCAATTCCAGAGGGCAGGCAGGGTTTATGGTGGGTAAATAGGTATCACACAAGGGATAAGACCGGTTGCCTATAAACACGGTGAATTGGGATAGATCCAGCTTATCCAACATCACCCGGTCATCCATCTCATACTCAGGGTGGCGCAAGATGATCCCAGCCTCCAATTTAAGCTGAATCACCGTCACCGCCTTGTGCATTCTGGCGATCAAATCCAATTCCTTCCGGGCGAGCTTGTCTCCCTCCCGGATCGTGGGGTAAAAGCGGGTACAGGGATCTGTTCCATAGGTCTCCATGGCAAAGGTGGCCAGAGGCACCAAATTAATGCCATAGCCCTCCTCAATGGTGTGGAGGTTGTTGTACCGAGCGGAAATCCTGATCACATTGCAGATTAGGGCCTCACTCCCTAAACCGGCGCCCATCCAAGAGATGTCGTGGTTGCCCCACTGATAGTCCACCGAATGATAGCTTGTCAATATCCCCATAACCTTATCGGCGCCCGCGCCGCGGTCAAAGATATCCCCAATCACATGAAGGTGCTCCACGGCCAGACGCTGAATCACCAGCGAAATGGCCACAACAAATTCATCAGCCTTGTCCAGGCGGATGATGGTATTGATAATTTCATGGTAATAGTCGTGCTTGTGCTGCCGGTCCGCATCCTCATGAATGAGCTCCTCAAGGATGTAGGAAAAATCTTTGGGCAGCGCCTGCCGAACCTTGGCGCGGGTATATTTGGAGGAAACCCGCTTACAGATCCTCAACAAGCGGAACAGGTTTACCTGACACCAATTATCAGAAACCTCACCGCGTCTTGCGGCTATTTTCATAGTTTCCGTGGGATAATAGACCAGGGTGGCCAGCAGCTTCTTTTCAGATTCCATCAACGTGCTGCCAAACAGCTCCTCTATATAGTTTTTAATAACCCCTGACCCATTTCTCAGCACGTGTCCAAAGGATTCATATTCGCCGTGTATATCTGAGACAAAGTGTTCGGTCCCCCTGGGCATATTCAGCTCAGCCTGTTTATTGATAATGGCGCTGCTGGCCTTATTGACATTGGGATAGGTCCGGGATAGCAGCTCCAGATACTTCCTTTTTTCCTCAGAAAAAACGACTTCCTTTGACATCCTTTTCACTCCAATAGTAGGCCCTAACAGTTGATCCCCGCCGCATCCAGCTCCTGCTTCACCAGTTCATTGATGGCATAGGGAAGACGAAGGGCCTCTTCCCTCTCCACCCATACCTTAAGAGACAAATTCACCGCCGCCGCCGTAAAGGATTCAACGGCCACTTCAGGCCCCGGCTCCTTCAATATACCGCCACACCGGGTCACCGCTTTTAGTATAGCCTTATAGGCCCGCTCCAGCTCATCCTTGGCGCCGATAGTGTACTTCAGATTCAGCAAGCTGCCCACATCGTTGGAATGGTTGATGATGCTGGCCTTGGCCACCGAGGAATTAGGGATATAGATCTTGTTTCTTTCGGAGGTCTCCAATTGGACATAGGTCAGGGTAATTTTTCCCACCAATCCGGAATTGGCCCCGATGTCCACATGATCCCCCACTGTAAAGGCATGGTTGCTGAGAATGACGATGCCCGCCGCCACATCGGACATACTGTCCTTGGCCGCCAGGGACAACGCCAGCCCGCCGGAACCCAAAATGGCTGTCAAGGGCGCTGCGGAAATGCCCAACGCATCCGCTACCGCGATGATAATCACCAGAATCAAAGCTATGCGCACAAGCTGCTTGATAATACTGTGCAATAAAGGATTAATCTGGGTCTTTCGGAGAATTTTACCCGTCTGGCTCACCAGTAGCCTATAGATTAAATATCCTACAATTAGTATAATTGCAGCAGAAATTACTCTAGGAAAATAATTATTTATTTTATCCTTTAGGTTTGCCGCCACCGACTGATCCACAATCATGTAGATTTCTGGAGCCATTGTTACAAATAATTGATTCATATCTCTTATCTTCCCACCTCTGCCATTCAATACCAACAATATTATACATGGAAATCGCCAATACAACAAGAACATAGCGGCAATATTTTAAAACATTATAATTGATACTGCATATAGCATCGGAACAAACACAGCCATTGGGTATACAAAACTTCTCCCCGCACAAAATCCGGCGGGAGCTTTGCCATGCGAAGGGCTGTCCTATACTGGTTTTTTGTAAAAGCCGAACGGATTCCAGCAGTGAAGCACCTATCGACATATTTTTTGTAATGGAACCATTCCCCTTTGCTCAGATCAGGACTATCCTTCCGCGCCACATAAAGCATCACAACATCCACCGAAGGGCAGGGATGAAAATCCTCTCTGCGGAAATGATGAACAATTTTGATCCGATATAAGGGCTTGAGCGCCAGACTGAGGCTGTTTTCATTGGGCTCTCCCAGAAACCGCTTAGCCGCGCCCTTTTCCATAATCAGCCACGCCTCTTTGGGGGGATGGGGATAGGCATTGCCGATAAAGAGTTTTTTCATTATTTGCGTGGTGATACAAAAGGGGATGTTGGAAAAGACCTTGTACTCCTCTTTAAAAGGCAGCTTCCACTGTAAAAAGTCGCTGTGGACCAAGGAAAACCTGCCATTGAAAGAGGGTACCAGCGAATCCAACAATTTATGATAAAGACCCTTATCCAACTCAACGGCAGTCAGCCTGCCGCACCGCTTTAATAATTGCCGTGTGATATGGCCCTTTCCTGGCCCAATTTCAAGGACATGGTCCGATGAATTAATGGTAGTTTTATGAATAAGCTCTTCAATGAGCTTTGTGCTTGTTAAAAAATTTTGGGACACCTTTATGGGCGGAGTTATCTGCCGCCGGTTAGATTTGGACACAAAAATACACCCTTTCCATCACCGCATTCAACGAAAAAGGCATGCAAAAAACAGCTCCTTACTAAGCTTTCCTTGCATGCATTATTTGCGAATACGAATAATGGTACACATTAGGGTGTCTGATTACCTCCATCTATTTTATACTTTTAACTATAGTGCAACTTTCCGGCCCTGTCAAGCGGCAAACTGGCAACCCTTATTCTAACCGACAAATCAAAATGACCAGCCGCAAGGTAATGGGTTGCACAAAAAGTGAAAATTTCTCCAGGAACCCCTTGACAAAAATAGGTTACAGATGTAACATATAAATGCAAGTTACAGATGTAACGCGGAGGTGTTAATAAAATGGATATACAAGCGGAAAAAATATCGGACGCGGAATTGGAGATCATGAAGGTTGTGTGGAGATCCCCAGTACCTATGACTTATCCACAAATCCGCTCCGCGCTGGAGGGGTCAGCGGATTGGGACAGCTCCACCATACGGACATTGATCCGGCGGCTGGTGGAGAAGGGCGCTCTGTCACAATCAAAAGAGGATGTATACTGCTACGCCCCCGCCATCGGGGAATCGGAGTTTATGGAGCAAAAAACCCAATCCTTTTTAAACAAGGTTTATGGGGGCAATGCCAAGGGATTGGTCGCCACTTTATTCAAGAAGGATTATATCAATAAGCAGGATATCGAGGAACTCAAAAGCTTTTGGGAAGAGGAGGGAGATTCCAAGTGAACGAGGTGCTGAAAGTGGCGGTCTCCCTCTCCTTATCCGGGTCCTTGGTTGCTTTGCTGATTTTTGCCCTAAAGCCTTTGATCAAGAACCGGCTGAGTAAAACTTGGCACTACTATATCTGGCTTGTCGTTATCCTCCGGCTCCTGATCCCTTTTTCACCTGAGATCAACATGATAAACAGCTTGTTTCAGTATTCCCAGCAAGCGCGGGCATCTCAAAGCCTTCCCATTGAAGGCTCCCCCTCACAGTCCGGCTTGGAGGATATGTCCATCTGGCCGCAAAACACGGATGAAACGGATACTCCTGATCCCGTGATTCCGCTGGGGGAAATGGAGGGTGAGGACATTGATATCCCTTATGGCACAGGGATTATCAATGAGCTGGTGAGCAGCATTTGGCTGTTGTGGCTAGGGGTGGCGTTGCTGATGCTGGTGAGAAAGGTTACAAGCTACCGCAGCTTTGTCCGGTATATCCGGGCAGGCTGTCACCAAGTGGACAGCCCAGCCCTGGATGCCCTGCAGCGGGCCTCCAACCAGCTTGGAATCAGGAACTGCCCTCCAATTTACATCAATACCCTGGCTTCCTCCCCCATGCTGGTGGGCATCTTCCGGCCCTTTATTGTACTCCCCGCATTGGATGGGGAGGCCCAAAATATTGAAAATATTATGCTCCATGAACTGATGCATTACCGCCGCCAGGACATCCTCTACAAATGGCTGGCGCAGGTCGCCGTCTGCCTGCACTGGTACAATCCCATCGTCTATCTTGTGGCAAATGAAATCGGGAAATACTGTGAACTCTCCTGTGACGAGATGGTCATCCGCATAACCGGTGACGACCGTATCAGGGATTACGGCGATACATTGCTGGCTTCCCTGAAAACCGGAGGACATTATAACGAGGCTGTGGCGTCGGTCACCTTGAGTGAGGATGCCAAGCTGATGAAAGAAAGGCTGGGTGCTCTTATGCAATTTTCAAAAAAATCCAAGATCATCATCGCTTTGACGGTGGTTTTAACGATATTATTACTTTGTGGAGCGACCTTTGCGGGCGCCTATTTAGGGACATATAACAGCAAAAACGGCTCCCAACCGGCAGACAAGAATCTCCCTGACGGGTATTCAATGCAGGACAGTTCCGTCCCAGCGCAAGCAAGTTCCACTACTGAAAGCAGCGTCTATGTCAATCAATTCCATGTCTTTGAAAACCAATACCTTATTGGGATCCGCTGGCAAAACAATCGAAACAACCGGTACCCCCATATTTTGGAGATCTCCACCGACAAGACCTTTCAATTTGCTTTCAGCGACGAAACCGTCACCTACCGGGAGGATCCGAATGTGGAAGCGGCGCTGCAGGCATATGCGGCAAGCAAATACTATTCCAACTACACTTCCGGCGTATACAACATAACGGAGGTATTGGGCCCCTATGATGAATCCGCCGAGGAGCTGGCTGAACAATTTTATCGGAAAGACATCAGTAAATTCTGGGCTGTCATCCAAAAGACGGATTACGAAGTCCAGGTTCAATACGCGGGGAAAGCATTTTATGACAATCAGGTTGACTACTTTGCCCTGCTGGTAGATGAAACTAAAGAAGATCTAAACTGCCTCAGCCTTGCAAAGTACGCCATCGAAAAGAATGAGGCAGGATCCAACTGGGTTTATATGTTTGCGTTAGTCTACGACCTTCTGAGCGAGGATGAGGCCAAGGAATTGCTTGAAATCAGCTATAACGCTAAGGATCCCTCTTTCTTCTATTTTCTGACAGACGCATTTCCCGCTATTCTCGACTACAACGATTGGGCACGCAGGGCCATTCAGGATCAAAAAGAGGAGTTTTTATACTATTTGATCGACCATATCGATGCTTCACGGATTTCCGAGCTGCTGGAAGAAGCCTATTCACAAAGGCTGGAGGACATCTTCTATATACTCGCAGACCGGTACTCCGATCAGATTGATTATGCCGCATGGGCAGAGAGAGCCCTCTTGGATGGATTGGACAATCTCTTTTACTTTTTCTGCGATGATCTGGAAGATGAGGTATTGGCCAGGCTTGCACAGATCGCGTTGGAAAATGATTCAGATACCTTCCATTCCATTATCTGGTCAATGCGTTCACCCAAAGACCACTGCGACACATTAATTCAATCGGCATATGATGCGAGGAAAGAGGAAATGTTCTGGACGCTGGCCCAAAATATCAGCACCGAAAAGGCTATGGAACTAGCCTACCAGGTCTGTGGGGATGGTGAGGAGGATTACGTTCATTACCTGCTCCAGCTGCTATCCCCCTCCCAGATCAAGGAGCTTAAAGACAAGGCATTTGAAGAAAAAAAAGAGGAGGCCTACCGCATTCTTGACCAGTACCTTGGGTGAGCTGACGCCAATCCTTTGGCAAGTGTTACTGGAACCATTTTAAGAGTGACCTAGGTGCGCTGCCAGAGTGGTATTCCCCTTCTTTTCTAAAACTGCTTTAATAAAAGAAACAGGATGCAAAATCTACATCCTGTTTCTTTTTGATCGCCCAAAATACTTTATCCCGGGGCAAGGTTAACTCCGTCAAGGGATGATTTGAGAAAATAATTGTGATATAATGTGCTCAATATACGCAAAAAGGAGGTCTCTATGAAAACTGTAGTAATCCTAATGGACACCCTCAACCGCCATATGCTGCGGTGCTATAATCCGGATGCCAAAACCATTACACCGGGGATAGACCGCTTGGCGGAGCGCTCCACCATCTTTGACAACCACTTTATCGGCTCAGCGCCCTGTATGCCAGCCCGCCGGGACATTTTCACCGGGCGTCTGAATTTCCTGGAGCGGGGCTGGGGGCCCATTGAGCCCTACGACGTCACCCTGCCGGAACTGCTGCGGAAAAACGGCGTCTTTGCCCATATGATCACCGACCACAGCCACTATGTGGAGATTGGCGGCGAGGGGTATCTGCAACAATTTGATACCTGGGATTTCCACAGGGGGCAGGAAACGGATGTGTGGGCCTCCAGAGTAGCGGAGCCCGACAACATCCCCGACGAGTATTACGGCCGCATAGGCCGCCAATACCAGTGCAACAGGATGCGTTTTGAGACAGATGAGGATTACCCTACCCCCAAAACCTTTGCTGCCGCCGTGGACTGGTTGAAGGACAATGAGGGAGCGGATAACTTCTTTTTAATGGTGGATGCCTTTGACCCCCACGAGCCCTTTGACGCCACGCAGGAGTTTATTGACCTGTATCCCGACAGCTATGCCGGTCCTGTTTACGAATGGCCCAACTATGCCCGTATCGGCGATGAACCGCCCGAAGCTGTTGAGCATCTTCGCAACCTTTACAGGGCTACCCTGACCATGGCGGACAAGTGGCTTTCCAAGCTGCTGGATGAGTTTGACCGTCAGAAGCTGTGGGAGGACACTCTGGTAATCTTCACCTCCGATCACGGCCATATGTTGGGAGAACATGGGGTGACGGGCAAGAATATATTCCACGCCTGGAACGAGATGAGCCACATTCCCCTCCTGGTGCACCTGCCGGGGGATAACGGCTCAGGAACAAGGTGCGGCGCCGTGACCCAGAACATAGATTTGATGCCCACGCTGCTGGAGTACTGTGGTATCACGGAGCTGCCTCCTGAAACGCCGCCTTTCCACGGCAAATCGTGGATGCCCTTGCTGGAAAACCGGTCAGAGAAGGTGCGGGATTATGCCATCTATGGCTGGCATGGCAAGCCCGTCAACATCACTGACGGACGGTACACCTATTTCAGAGCGGCCAAGGATGAGGCAAATAGCCCTCTCTACGCCTATATGGCCATGTTGACCACTTATCCTTTTTATATGGGCAGAGGCATGTCCCCGGAGATACTGACCACGGGCCATTACCTGCCCCATGTGAGCATGCCGGTCTACCGCCTGGATATGGCTGCTCTTATGAAATATATGCCGCCATTCATGAGGGATCACAGCCTGGTGGCAGATTCCCTTCTCTTTGATTTGGAGAAGGACTATGCCCAGGAATACCCCCTTGAGGACAGCGGGCTGGAACAGCGGATGGTCCAGGCATTAATTCAGTCTATGAAGGAGCATGACGCGCCTATTGAGCAATTTGAACGCCTCGGCCTCAACTGAAAATGGCCCCACCAAACAATGCCTAATCCGGAAAGGATTAGGTCTTGTTTTTAATTAAAGACATTTGCATCAACTTAATACTGGAAGCCGGTTAGTAAAAAAATATAGCTTGAAACAACCACAGCAAGTTTCCGCGAATTTCAATTCAATAAACGAGTGCAATTAATCCGCCTCATCGGTTTTTGAGTCAAAAGCATATCTCAACAGGGCAATCAGCGCCCCCCGGTTCCGGCCATCCTCGGGAAACAGTATAATACTTTTTCGCTCTATAAGGTTGTAGGTGATGCGGATTTCAGGGCTTCTTCTGGTCCTTTCCGCAAAGGGAACCACCGTGTAGTCCACCAAATCTTCCAGCCCAATCTGTTCCCCATTAAACACAAACTGCCCCTGTTCAAAGGTGAAGTTAGCGCCAAAGGCCACGCTGGCTTCATTAACATTTGCGGGGAAATCCTTGCCAAGAGCGTACTCTGTCTGTATTTCCTCAAACTTCTTGACAAAGGAAATATAATCCTTCATGTGGTACTCCGGCCAACGAAGAGGATTCTTTATCCCCTCAATATACAGCTCCAGCCACCGCTTATCCCTTTTCTTGCCCTCAACTACCCGCTGAAGCTGCATAAAGGAATATTCCTGAGCATTGCCGGATCGGTCCATCAGGATGAATCTATCGGATTTCAGCTCTATATAGTTATATTTTGGGGTATCAGCCACCATGGAATAGAGCAGCAAAATCCCAAGAATGACACAAAAAGGCCATCCCGCAGAATTGAGCAATACCACCGTGGATTCACTGGCCACGCCGTTCACAAAGCCGTACACGGGGGGCACAAAGCGGTAAATCAGGCCTACAGCCAGGAACCCTATTCCTAATAATAAATTGGGCCATTGGCTCCGGTACTCGCCTTTTTGATAAAATGAAAACCGAATACCCTCTGTTCCTTCCATTCTTTGAGCCTCCTTATACAAATCTGACCTCCGGGTTGCCGGGCCGCCTTTCCAACAAGCACACCGCATGGGCGGCGATCCCCTCTGCGCGTCCTGTAAAGCCCAGGCCCTCCTCAGTGGTGGCCTTGACGCTGACCTGTGACAGGCCGCAGCTCAGGACTTTGGCAAGATTCTCCCGCATTTCATTGATATAAGGCCTCATTTTAGGCGCCTGCGCAATGATGGTAGCATCCAGGTTTCCCAGCCGCCATCCTTTACCCTTTACCAAACGCATAACCTCTTCAAGCAGCTTCAAGCTGTTTGCCCCCTCATAGCGGGGATCACTGTCGGGAAACAGTGTCCCGATATCCCCCAGCGCCAGCGCCCCCAACAGGGCGTCACTGACAGCGTGGCACAGCACATCCGCGTCGGAATGTCCCAGCAATCCGCTTGTATGGGGAACGGCCACCCCTCCAAGAATTAACGGCCTGTCCGGCACTAAGCGGTGCACATCATAACCATGACCTATCCTCAACGCTATTCCTCCATTTCCAGTAACGCCTGAGCGAGGGCTATATCCTCCACCGTGGTCAGTTTGATATTGCGGCGGCTTCCCTCCACCATATGGACGGTCCGGCCGTATTGCTCCACCATCTGGCAATCGTCAAAAAAACTATTTGCCTCGGCATGCTCCAAGGCGGACAGATAAAGGTTTTTTTCAAAGGCCTGAGGTGTTTGTACCGTCCACAAAAAGTCCCGGTTAACGGTCGAAACTACATTCTGGTCCTCGTCCACCTGTTTCACCGTCTCAGCAATCCTGCATCCAGGCGCCACCGCCTGCCATTCATATACCGCCCCGGCTACCCTATCAATCAATCCTCTGTCTATGAGGGGCCGGGCCCCGTCGTGAATCAGCAGATTCTCCGCCTGCCGTGAAACAGCCTTTGCGCCGATACTCGAGGAAAGGGCGCGGGTGGAGCCGCCTTTGACAATGGAAGTGACTTTTTGGCAACCGCAATCTCTGACCGAGCTTCCAATTTCCGGAATCAAGTCCTCCTTGACCACAAGGACAATTTCATCCACAAATTCCGACTGCTCAAACGCAAATACCGAGTGCATATAGACCGGCCAGTCCCAAAGCATCACTGTCTGCTTGTCCAATCCGCCCATACGGGTCGAGCTCCCGGCACATAAAACTACGGCGCTGGTAAAGGGATGGCTCCTCTTTTTATGTTTTTTTCCAAACATGCGTGTCATAGCTCCTTGGCAATAAATATTGAAAATCCGCGCTCACTGATCTGCTTTATAACTATTTGCACAACAGGTTTACATGTGCTAATATAGTAAAATCAATTGTAACGGGGGCAATTATTAATGGTATTGTATAAGCAAAGAGAAGCCAAGGAACATATCTCATCATTGGAGGCCAATGGATTCCAGCAACTGCCTATGCCGAAAAATACGTTCCTGGAAACCCTACTGTTGGCTATATTGGCCTTTGCGGCTGTGTATGGGTGTTATTACGGGAAAGACCTGTTTGGCTTATACGCCCGTCCCAAATATAACTTTAATGATTTTGACGCCATCAAGGGTATTATCGCGTTTATCCTCATAAACCTGCTCCGGCCATTGATTAGCGCCCTTTTCTTCCCAAAAGGCCCCTTTTCCAAAAATACAGGTTACGGCTCCCACCGGCTTAGCACTTTTTCCTATAGCTTTGCGCCTATGAAAAAGGGGCGGAAGGCACTGTCCCTCCTGGCCCCTTTTTTTATTATAACATTTATATGCCTCGCTCTGTTGCGTCTCAAATGGGATTACTCCATCAAAGCAATCGACTACAATATTACATTGTATGCCATGTACTTGAATGCGGCCTTCTCATGCTCGGACCTATACAACACCATTTTCGTGCTGGCCGCCTCAAGAAGATCCATATTTGTGAATGTTGGAGAAAGCATTTACTGGAAGAAGCGGGACAAACAACACCAAAATCAAGCTTAGGGCTATGCTGCCTGAGAATCGGTCAAAAGCTGCTTCGTCTTGTCGCTCACACTGCCCTCACCGTAGTAATTGTCGAAATACTGGATATAATCGTAAGCCGTATCTCCGTCCTCATCCTGAATGCTTTTGTCCGCTCCATGTTCCAGCATCATTTCCACAATATTCTCATCCCATACCGCCAGCATCAGGGGGGTAGCCCCACTGTTATTTTGCGCATTGGGATCCGCTCCGTTGGCCAGGTATTTTTTTACCACATTGACACTCATCCAACTGTTCATCGCCCGGTGAAGGGGGGTGTCCCCATCTGCGTTTACAGCGGTATAGTCGCATTCATAATAGCTCATCACAAATTCAGCCATCAAGTCGGAGCCTACCATGTGCAGCAAGGTGTCCCCACCAGGTAT
>Ga0153950_1001167_pt1 | contig 11686 bp, 12 predicted proteins | sample TSNJ034MetaG_FD_104737 | JGI IMG/M metagenome (GOLD analysis project Ga0153950, IMG submission 104737) | Attine ant fungus gardens microbial communities from New Jersey, USA - TSNJ034 MetaG | ecosystem: Host-associated > Fungi > Mycelium > Unclassified | place: USA: New Jersey, Wharton State... | reverse complement strand
CCCACGATCACCCGCTTGACCGCATTCAGAAGTGACAGCACCTGACTACGGTAGTCTGCGCGGCGCCTCCGTGTCATGACAGGCGGAAATCTCCTGGCCGCCGGCGCACGGATGACGCCCCGCACCGGATACATTGGTGTTCTGATCCGTACGGATGCGAACCGGGCATCCGAAGAACTGAAGGAATGGTTCGTGGCGCATTTCGTCATCATGGGCTGTGGCCGCGTCGGTGCGACCCTGGCCCACACACTGGAGGACTCCGGCCACAGCGTGGCCATCATCGACCAGGATGAGCGGGCCTTCCGGCGTCTGCGCAACGGTTTCCAGGGCCGCAAGGTCACCGGCGTCGGCTTCGACCGTGACACTCTCCGGCACGCCGGTGTGGAGGACGCCTACGCGTTCGCCGCGGTCTCCAGCGGGGACAACTCCAACATCCTTGCCACCCGTGTGGCCCGGGAGACGTTCCACGTCCCCCACGTCGTGGCGCGGATCTACGATCCGGGCCGGGCCGAGATCTACCAGCGGCTGGGCATCCCCACGGTGGCAGCGGTCAAGTGGAGCGCCGATCAGGTGCTGCGCCGGATCCTCCCCGAACAGGCCATCACGGGTGACTTCCGTGAGCCCTCGGGACGGCTGGTGCTCACGGAGCTGGCAGTGGCCCAGGACTGGGAAGGCCGTCCTCTGGCCGAGCTGGAGGAGGCTGCCGGCATCCGCGTGGCCTACCTCAGCCGTTTCGGCGAAGGCACCATGGTGCATGCCGACTCGCGTTTCCAGGAAGGCGACGGGCTGCACGCCATCGTCCCCGTGGACCGGCTGGACGCCGTGACCCGCATCCTCTCCAAGGCACCCGTGAAGGAAGCAGAGTGAAAGTCGTGATCGTCGGCGCGGGCAGCGTCGGAAGTTCCATCGCCCGCGAGCTCCTGGGCCACAAACACGAGGTCCTGCTGATCGACCTCAAGCCCGAGGTGATCGGGCGCAGCGGCCTGCGTGGCGCGCACTGGCTGGTGGGCGACGCCTGCGAGCTGAGCGTCCTCAAGGAAGCGCGCCTGGACGACGCCGATGTGGTGGTCTCCGCCTCGGGCGATGACAAGGTCAACCTGGTGGTCTCACTGCTGGCCAAGACGGAGTTCGGCGTGGGCCGCACGGTGGGCCGGGTGAACAACCCGAAGAACGGCTGGATGTTCGATGACTCCTGGGGCGTCGACGTCGCGGTCAACACGCCGCAGCTCATGACGGCCCTGGTGGAGGAGGCGGTGGAGATCGGCGACGTGGTACGCCTGCTCACCCTTCAGACCGGCGTCTCCTCCCTGGTGGAGTTCACCGTCCCGCACGACGCGTCCTTCATCGGTTCCACCGTGGGCGACATCGACTGGCCGCAGGACGCCACGCTGGTGGCCATCCTGCGTGACCAGGCGCCCATCACACCCAGCCGCGACGACGTGATCGAAGGCGGCGACGAACTCTTCTTCGTCACCACGCTGGCCGCCGAGGACGAACTGCGCCAGTTGCTCTCCGCCGCACACACCGGCGAGCCGAGCCAGGAGACCGCCGCGGCGCCCCAGTACGACGACGGCTTCGACGGCTGAGCGGAACACACCCCGAGACGACGACGGCGGTGCGCAGCGGATCTCCGCTGCACACCGCCGTCGTCGTCCGTCAGGAAGCCGTCAGGACTCCTGCGCGCGCTCCTCGGCAGGGGCGGCGGGGCGGCTGAGCAGCCACGCCAGCCAGAGGCCTAGGACATAGAGGGGCGTCCCCATCAGCAACCGGGTGGTTCCGAGGGCCGTCAGGCCGGCGTCGCCCATGAAGTACAGGGGAAGCTGGACGGCCAGGCGCAGGCCGAAGATCGCGATCACCACCCAGGTGGCGAGCGTGTAGCGCTTCAGGCGGACGGGGTCCTGACGCCAGTGCACGCCCTCGTTCCGGAGGAAGCCGAAGAGCAGACCGGCCAAGGGCCATTTGACGATGATCGACACGAGCAGTGCCAGGAGGTAGCCGCCGTTGGTGAAGAAGCCGGGCACGTAGAAGTCGGAGGCCTTGCCGGTGCTCTGGGCCACCCAGGCGGAGATGGCCACCCCCACCACTCCCGCCAGGGCCATGGTGAGTTTCTGGCCTTGCACCAGGCGCGCCACGGCGAAGACGGCGCTGGCGCCCAGGGCGACGCCCAGGCCCCAGGGCAGGGACTCCGTGACGGTGTACATGACCAGGAACACCAGACCCGGCAGGATGCTCTCGCAGATGCCCTGCCAGCCTCCGGCCGTCTTCAGCAGGTCCACCCTGCCGTCCTCATGGTGATGGACTCCGGCAGCGGCGGCAACGCTCCGGGCCAGGTCCGGTGTCTCCGGACGGGGTTCCGGGCGCTCCGCGCCCTGCTCCTCGGTACTCATATGTCCTTCCGGCCTTCCTTGCCCGCAGCGGTCAGTTCTCGGCCGCGGAGATGATTTCGTACCCGGGGTTGATGATCGTGGCCAGTCCACTCCTGGAGGTGAGCATGCCGGTGACGCGCAGCGTCGAGCCCGGCTCGATGCCTCCCACCGAGCGGCGCCCCAGCCAGAGCAGACGGATGTCCAGGACCTTGCGGTCACCGTCCGGCACGGGGAGCTCGGGTCCGCTCACTTCCGCCAGACGTGCCGTGAAGCGGGGCTTGCCACCCTTCGGCTCGAACGTGACGGAGGCGATCCGGCCCACCCACTCACCCCTGGCCCGGGCCACGGGACCATGGCCGGGGATGTTCGGTTCCGCCATGAGGATCAGCCGATCTCGGTGATCTCAGGTCCTCGTTCCGGGGCCTGGAAGGAGGGCTTGCCGTCCTCAGTCTCCGGGGCCTCGCTGGGAACCTTGGGCATGCTGAGCGGCAGCAGTTCCCGCGGAGGCATGGGGCTCTCACCACGCACCACCACGAGAGCCCTGAAGAGCTCTTCGAGTTCCGTGGCGGCCTCACGCTGGATGGCCGCCGGCCCGCTGAAGACGCCGCGCAGGAACCAGCGAGGACCGTCCACGCCCACGAAGCGGGCCACACGGTATCCGGCGGTGCCGTCAGGGGCCTCCGCGGGAACGCTGGCGATCAGCTCGGCCCCGAGGGCACCGTCCAGTTCGTCGATCTGACCACCCTGACTGCGCACGGATTCCGCGATCTGCTCACGGATCTCCGGCCACAGGCCCTCCGAACGGGGCGCGGCGAAGGCCTGCACCTGAACGGAGGAGTCCCCCATGTCCAGGGAGACCGCGATGACGCGCTGAGTGGACTCCTCGACTTCGAGCCGCAGTTCGAGCCCTGGCCGCGGGGAGACCAGGATGGCGCCGAGGTCCAGATGGCCCTCCCGGTCCTCGATCTCGGTGATGTCGAAGGGACCGCTCTCCGAGCGCCCCTCGGTGTCCTGCTCCTCGATCACGGAGTCGCTGGGGGTGAGGACTTCGTCGGATTCACGCTGGGATTTGCGGGACCTGCCGAATAGCATGCGGGATTCTCCTCAGGGGCGCCGTGGTGCCGTGGTTGTCGGGTTGCTCTCAGGCCTGTGCGCCGGCGAAGCCGCCGGTGGATCCGAAGCCGCCTGCGCCGCGGACCGAGTCCGGCAGTTCGGCCACCGCGACGAAGCGCGCGTGCTCCACCCGCTGGATCACCATCTGGGCAATTCTATCGCCGCGGCGCAGATCGATCGCCTGCTCGCGGTCCGTGTTGATCAGCGTGACGGCGATTTCACCGCGATAGCCCGCGTCCACGGTCCCCGGTGCGTTGACGATGCTCAGGCCTTGCTTGGTGGCCAGGCCGGAACGGGGGTGGATCAGGGCCACGTAGCCGAAGGGCAGCGCGAGGGACACCCCGGTGGGGACCAGCCGGCGCTCCCCCGGCTCCAGGTGCACATCCACCCGGGCCCTCAGATCGGCTCCGGCGTCGCCGGGCTGGGCATACGACGGCGGTTCCAGCCCGTCATCCAGCATGCGGAGTTCAACGTCAAGGGTGTGCGGTTGGGGTTCAGTCACGGCCCCAAGCCTAGTACGGGCGCCTGGCGCGTAGCTGAATCCCCTCGGCTCGGGCGCCCGGAGCCGGACCTGCGGAATGCTGAGATGAAAAGCCCAGGGAAAGGTGCCAAGCTAGAGGCATGCCCTCCACGAACACCGGTCCAGCCGTGCCCTCGGACGCCTCCACCACCCCTCTGATCTTCAGCGAGCGGCTCTGGCCCGGCCTCGGCGCCTGGATCATCGTGGCGGTCCTGTCCCTCGCCGGGATCCTGGTGCTGGCCCCGATCGGCTGGGGCTACGGCATCGCCGCCGCCGTGGTGCTCTTCCTGCTGATGGGCGGGGCGCTCTACACGAGCACCCCCCGCATCGAAGTGACCGCCGGGGAGTTCCGTGCGGGCAAGGCCGTCATCGACCGCGCCTTCCTCGGCGAGATTCAGGCCTTCACCCATGACGAGGCCTTCCAGGAACGCGGCCCCCGCCTCAACGGCCTCGCCTACCTCTGCATCCGCGGCTGGGTGGACCCGGTGGTCCGGGTGGAGATCAGCGACCCCGAGGACGAGACCCCGTACTGGCTGGTCTCCACCCGCAAGCCGCAGCAGCTGCTGGCCGCCCTGGCCTCCTGAACCAGACCACTTCCGGGCGGCCGATCTCCGGGATCTCCGGTGGTCCACAACGGAACACGAAGGGCCGGTGCGTGAAGCACCGGCCCTTCGTTCATTCCGTTCAGGTCTTCCGGACGTCTCAGCCTTCGCAGTCGACGCAGTACGCCAGGCCGTCCTTCTCCCGGGCGATCTGGGAGCGGTGCCGGACCAGGAAACAGGAGGCGCAGGTGAACTCGTCCGACTGCTCAGGAAGGACCGTGACCTGCAGTTCTTCGTGGGACAGATCCGCCCCGGGCAATTCGAAGGAATCCGCGAGGTCCGCTTCATCCTCGTCCACCACGGCAGAGGTGCCGTCCGCACGGTGCGTGGTCTTCAAGGCTTCCAGGGACTCGTTCGCCCGGTCTTCCTCGGTCTTGCGGGGCGCATCGTAATCGGTGGCCATGTGGTGTTGTTTCCCCCTTATGAGAAATCGGGAAGCCACCCTTGAGTGGCCAGGAACTAAAGCGTCAACGTCGAAAGGGCTGATTTTGTGCCCGAGCCGGGGCACGCGCCCGATTCTGGCGGAGATCCGGCCTTAAAGCCAGTCAATACGGCGGAAATTTCGCGGCACGCCCTCGAATCTGACCCGGAAGCCGCCCCGGAGATGGCAGAGTTTCGCATGACGGCAACGCACACATGGAGGTATCAGGATGCAGGAGCTGCGGCTGCTCGGAGTTCACGACGACGGTGATCGCCTCTTGCTCAGCGACTCCGGTGGAGAACGGTTCGAGCTTCCTCTCGACGAGGCGCTCCGTCGCGCCATCGCGCGTGCGGCAGCCCGGCCGAGCGCCAGGAACGGCTCCGCCCCCGCTCTGAGCCCCCGGGACATCCAGGCCCGCATCCGTGCAGGCGCCACCGCCGCCGAGGTCGCGGAGGAGTCCGGGCTGCCCCTCGCCAGTGTCGAACGGTACGAAGGTCCCGTGCTGGCCGAGCGCGCCCACGTGGCCGGCCAGGCCCGCGGTGTCGAGGTGCCGGGTCATCTGGACGACGGCGAAGGGTACCGGAGTGCCTTCGGGCAGGACCGGGCCTTCCTGGGCGAGATGGTGGAACACCGCCTCAAGCAGCTCGGCGTCCCCGTCGCCGGGCTGAGCTGGGATTCCCGGAAAGTCGCCCACGGCATGTGGGAGGTCACCGCGGACTTCGACGTCCCCGAGACGCTGCGGAGCCAGCTCGGTGAGGAACCCCCGGCACGCTGGAACTACTCCCCGCTCACCAAGACCCTCCAGAACGCCAATCGCTGGGCTCAGCACCTGAGTGAGCTGGAGCCCCTGGAACTCCACGCGGACAGCCCCTGGGGCAGCCGGCGCCTCTCCGCCGTCCGGGACCATCCGTATGACGTCGAGGCCGAAGCCGAGGAGCAGGCGGCCCCCGAGGATCTCCTGAACGACTCCGAGGGCCTCGTGGACCTGCTGAACTCGCGCCGGGGCCAGCGCCTCGGCGTGGATGAGGAGAGTGACGACACACTGGCGCTCCTGCTCTCGCAGGGCATCCCGGCTGCGCACCCCCGTCCTTCGGAACATGAAGCCGGCAGGGACGAAGAACTCATGCACGAGGACGCGGAGCAGGAGGAGACCCCTGTCGCGGGGCTCCCTCGGCTCCGCCTCGCCCTCCCAGAGGAGGACGAGAGTGAGGACGACGGCATCTCGCTCGCGGACGGCGTCAGCACGCACACCCGCGAAATCCGGATCGTCCCGTCCGCGGACAAGGAACGGGGCCCTCGCAAGGGCGGTCCCAGCCTGGCCGACGAGATCTTCGCCAACGCCACGGAAGAAGAGGCCGAGGCGGGCGAACGTGCCACGCTGCGGCCGCGCTCCGTGCTGCGCGGCGCCAGCTTCCACAAGGACCCGGAGGACTTCGCCCGCGCCGAAGCCGAGCGCCGTCAGCGGGAGGCCCGTGACCAGGCCAAGCGTGATGAAGAGGCCCGGCCCGCCAAGGACGCTGCCCCCGAAGCCGAGGGCAAGGCCCCGGAGAAGCCCGCCGCCAAGAGGCGCAGCGTGCCCAGCTGGGACGAGATCGTCTTCGGCACCAAGGGCGACGGCTGATCCACCCAGGGACGCCCCCTTGGGAGCGCCGAAACCCTAGGAGCGGCGACGCCCCTGACCACCGCTGTTGCGGCTCCCGGCCTTCGGACCACCCGCGACGAAGCTCAGGAGCGGCACTTCACGTTCGGCCTTGGTCAGCGAGCCGTGCTGGCCGACCATCTCCAGCGCCTCCGGCCTGACCCTGCGCAAATCGAAGAACGCCACCTGCTCACGCGCCAGGACCAGGACGTCCCCGATGCGGGGCAGAACCTCGTCACGGACCGGACCGAAGAATCCTGCGGCGACGGCCTGACCCTTTTCCAGGACCCAGACCTTCTCACCGAAACGGGACTCCCAGGCCTGCACGAGCGGGGCGGCCTCCCGTCCTTCCTCCAGGTGCAGGTGCAGCATCCGGGGCTCACCCGCGGTGTGGCGCACGCCGTCCACGAGTTCCGGGATGGCGGAGAAATCGATCCTGCCGCTCTTCGGCACATCCACCATGCCATGGTCCGCGGACACCAGGACCCGGGTGCCATCAGGCAAGCGGGAGGACAATTGACGGAGGGTGAAGTCCACTTCCTCCAGCGCCGCCAGGAACTCCGGCGAATCCACGCCGTGCTTGTGCCCGGCCTTGTCCACCTCGTTGATGTAGAAGTACACCAGGCCCGGCTTCTGAAGGGCGTCCACGGCGGCACCGATCCGGCCGGCCAGCGTGCCGGAGCCGTGGAACTCCGTGCCCCTCAGCGCCGCGATGGTCATGGCGGAGGAGGCGAAACGGGGCAGGCTGACGGTGTGCACCGCCACCTGGGCTGAGGCCCGCTCGAAGACGGTGGGCAGCGGCTGCCATTGCAGGGGGTCCACACGGGCGTTCCAATTGCCCAGCTGGTTGACCACCTTGTCCTGGGCCGGGTCCAGCACGTCGTAACCGACCATGCCGTGCAGGCCGGGTGCCTCACCCGTGCCGAGGCTGGCCAGGGAACTGGCCGTGGTGCTGGGAAACGCCGCATCCAGCCGCGCCGGCAGCCCGGAGTCACCGGCCTGCAGCAGGGACCTCATGAAGGGCACATGTGCCGCATAGCGTTTGAGCAATTGGGCGCCCATGCCGTCCACCAGGACCAGGCAGACCCTGCCCGCCGCGGGAACGCCCAGGACGTTGGGCAGCCCGGTGGCGCCGGCCGCGGAGGCCGCACTGCTGAGAAGTTCCGCGATGCTGCGGCGGCCATACGCCGGGAGTTGCGGCAGCGCCGTCGTCGTACCTTCGGTCACTGGCGGTGGCTGCGGGAACCCAGGCGTCCCGAGAGCGCTGCCAGGCCACGGGCGGGCTTGCGGACGGGCGCATGGGGTGCGGGCTCGCCCCGCAAAGCCGGCGCAGCGGGGCCGGACTCCGGAAGGTCCGCCATCCGCTGCCCGGTACTGGCGGAACGCAGCGAATGCGCGAAGCTGCGGGCCTGCTTCAGGGACTTGGGGCCGTCCGCCTCGGCGCTCACGCGCAGCACGATGTCCTCGGCACTGCTGGTTCCATTGAGACCGTGATCGGCCTCGCACTGCGGGTCACCGCAGGAGGCCGGCATCAGGTCCAGACGGCGCCCGCCGGACCAGGCGATGGAGAGAGTGAGCTCGCGCGGCTGCTCCTTGCCGCTGTACTCCTGAGGCTGTGCATAGACGAAGCCCAGGACGACACTGCGGATCTGATGCAGCGGCACCGTCTCCGTGGAGACCTGCGCCATCACCTGCTCCCCCTTCTCATCGAGCTGATGATCATCCACATGAACCACCACGAGCACGTCCCGGGTCAGCACCAGCGCCGTGACATGACGGCGCACCTCGGCACGGTCGAAATGGGTCTCCAGATGAACCAGCTGCTGGAGCGGGATCTGGCCGTCCAGAGCGTCCTGGATCACGTCCATGACCAGGCGCGGGTAGAAACCCGCCCGGTCCACGGCTGCCCGGAGATCACTCAGGGGATGGGCTTTTGAGGCGCTGCTGGGCTGGCTCATGGAAATCATTTTCCCAGATCCGCCCGGTCCACGCGAATGCTCTCCCCCAGCGGCAGGCGCATCCCCCGTTCGGTGACCGGGCTCACTGGTTCCGCAGAGCCCGCCGCGCACTGTCCGTGCGCTGCGCGGCGTTGGCGATGTGCACGGTCGCCGAAAGCACGTTCAGGCCCTGCTGCCCCACCAGGACCGGGGTGAACTCCAGCAGCGCGATCTCCGGGTGACTGTCCTTGAGCTCACCTACCCGATGCAGGAGCGCGGCCAGGGCCTCGGTGTCCACGGCGGGCAGCCCCTCGTAGCCGTTCAGCTTCACCGCGGCCTTCGGGGCGTTCACGAAGGCGCGTGCCTCCTCGTCACTGAGCGGGGGCACACGGTAGGCCCAGTCGTCCAGCAGCTTCACCGCATCACCCGCCAGCCCGTAAGCCACCACGGGCCCCAGAAGCGGATCCTCGATGGCCCGCACCGTGCAAGCCTGGCCCACCCCTGCCATCGACTGCACTTCGAGGTCCGTGGCACCGTAGACGGCCAGGACCTCCTTCATCTGTGCGATGTTCCGGGCCAGCGATTCGCGGTCCTGGATGTTCAGCCGCACTCCCCCGAGATCCAGACGATGCCTCAGCGTGGGGCTCAACGTCTTGAGCGCCACGGGCCAGCCGAGCTGCTCGGCCGCCTCCTGAGCCTCCGCCACGGTGGCGAAAGGACGCGAGGGCAGGACCCGGATGCCGTAACAGCCCAGCAAGGCCTCCAGCCGCTCCTGGTCCAGGGCGAGCAACTGCGGACCCTGAACGGGGCGCAGCCACTCCGCCAGGAGCGTCGAGGCCTCCTCGCGGGCCGAACGGGACGTCAGGTCCCCCGTCATGTCAGGGGCGGCCTCGGCGGAGAGTTCATGCTCCCGCCAGCGCACATAACCGGCCACGGAGGCTAGGGCGGCCAGCGCCGCTCCCGGGCTCTCGAAACTCGGCAGTCCCCGCGGCCCGCCGTCGGGGCCGCCCAGCACCCCGCTCTCCCGGTGAGCGGGGTCGAAGTTGCCGGGGAAGATCGCCATGAGGGGCTTCCCCCCTTCCCGGGCCAGTCCCACCAGCGTCTCGACCAGCGCCTCATGCTCCAGCCCGAGCGAGGGCAGAAGGGTCACCACGATACTGTCCACCGCGGGATCGTCCTGCAAGGCGAGGACCTCCCGGCGCAGGCGTGCCAGCGCCGAGGACTGCCCGCCATGGAGGGCCAGCGCACCCTGCACGGCGCCGACCGTGAGACCGTGCCCCTCCGCGGTATCCGCGACGATCCGCGCCAGGTTCAAAGAGTTCGAAAGGATCCCCACTCGCCCGCCACGGGGCAAGGGCTGCGCCTCCACCAGTTGGGCGACGTCCAGGAGTTCCTCCATGGTGCCCACCCGGATGACGCCGGCCTGCCGCAGCATGGCGTCCAGGGCACCGGCGGGGGCCTGAGTGGTCCGTACGGCGTGCCCGGGCGGCAGACGGAGCCCGATGGTCTCCGGTTTCGCCACGATCACCGGCTTGCTCCGGGCCAGGCGCCGGGCGATCCGGGAGAACTTGCGGGGGTTGCCGAAGGATTCCAGGAAGAGCCCCACGGCACGGGTCCGGGAGTCATCCTCCCAGTACTGCATGACGTCATTGCCGGACACATCCGCCCGGTTGCCCGCCGAGACGAAGCTGGAGATGCCCACGGCACGCCGCTGCGCGGTGGCGTAGAGGGAGATCCCGACGGCGGCCGACTGGCTGAACAGCCCCAGCCCACCGGGAGCGGGCATCCCGGGCGCCATGGAGACGTTCAGTGCCACGGCGGGGTCACTGTTGATCAGGCCGAGGGACGCCGGACCGATCACGCGCATGCCCGCGGCCCGGGCCTGGCGCACGATCTCGTTCTGCCGTGCGAGCCCGCGGTCGCCGTCGTCCGCGAAGCCGGCGGTGATGATGAGCACTCCGCGCACACCCGCGGCACCGCATTCGGCCACGACGCCCGGCACCTCGTCATAGGGCACCGCGATGACGGCCAGGTCCACGGGCGCGGGAACCTCGGTGATGCTTCCGTAGCTCAGCCCGCCGCCGACTTCCAGCGCCGAGGGGTTGACGGCGAAGACGGTCCCCGTGAAGCCGCCTTCCAGCAGGTGATGCATGATCTCGTGGCCGATCTTGCCCCAGTGCCGGCTGGCTCCGATCATGGCCACCGAGTCCGGGGCCAGGATCTCCTGCACGCTGCGGGCCTCGGCGCGGTGCTCTCGGGACTCCACCACGGCACGGGACTTCACGGTGGGGTCGATGTCGAAGCCCACCAGGATGACGCCGTCCTCCAGCTGGCGCTGCACCTCGTAGCCGGCGTCGGCGAAGACGCTGAGCATCTTGCGGTTCTCCGGCAGCACCTCCGCGGTGAAGCGCCGGATCCCGTTCTCCAGGGCCGCTGCGGCCAGGTGTTCCAGAAGGATGGAGCCCAGCCCCCGGCCCTGATGCCGGTCAGAGATGTTGAAGGCCACCTCGGCCTCGCGTGAATCGTCCAGCCGGTCGTAGCGGGCGATCCCGACGATCTCCCCGGCGATGGTGATCACCAGGGCCACCCGGTCCCTGTGGTCCACCTCGGTGAAGCGCTTGAGCTCGCTCCTGCTGAGCTTGGCCTTGTAGCTGAAGAAGCGCAGATAGATCGAAGACTGCGACTGGGCCTGGTGGAAGGCCTGCACCGCCTCGGCGTCACTGGGGGCGATGGGACGGATATGACCGGTCCCGCCGTCCCGCAGCACGACATCGGCCTCCCAGTAGTCCGGATATCCAGCAACTTCAGCCGCGCGCGCCATAGGCTTAGACTAGTCAATCTGCGCCATCGGGGCGCACCACTTCCTGCGAGGTCTTTCGTTCACCCATGGCGCGACGCACCACTACCCGGGGAACCCAGCCCCTAGAACCGTTCACCGAGAACATCGTCGAGATCGACGTCACCACGGAGATGGAGACGTCTTTCCTGGAGTACGCCTACTCGGTGATCTACTCCCGTGCCCTCCCGGATGCCCGGGACGGCATGAAGCCCGTGCAGCGGCGCATCCTCTACATGATGAGCGATATGG
>Ga0153950_1001164_pt1 | contig 11691 bp, 19 predicted proteins | sample TSNJ034MetaG_FD_104737 | JGI IMG/M metagenome (GOLD analysis project Ga0153950, IMG submission 104737) | Attine ant fungus gardens microbial communities from New Jersey, USA - TSNJ034 MetaG | ecosystem: Host-associated > Fungi > Mycelium > Unclassified | place: USA: New Jersey, Wharton State... | reverse complement strand
CTAAGGCTTCGTCTTGTGCCTCGGCGCACCCTGAGCATCTTGCACAAACGACTTGATATACTCCATCTCTTGCTGAATAATCTTCCGACTGACGCCTTTCCCTTCGAGATCCTCAAGTAAAGCTACCCATGACGGATCGACACCCTCGGATGGCCGCCCCGTATCGGCATCATACCCCATATGGGCGATGTGCTTGAAGGAACCGGATAGAGGACTTGAGATCATGGATTTGTCAAAACAGCAATTGTGTGTCCTTGTTTTGAGTGATTGGAAGTGTCGAGGAGTCGCTGTGCACACTGGATGGAGTCGGTGATAACTATAATGCGGTTGACTCCTTCTATGGCAGTGGCCCAGTTGATGCCATCCCTGATAGCAAAGGTTTCTGCTTCGGCAGGGGTGATGTTTATGGCAGCATGTTCTGAATTAAAAGCAAGTGTCTGGTTGTGCCATCCATGAGCGACAGAGATAGCTTGGTGTTCTTTCTTGACACTAGTGTCAGTGACAATGAGGATAGTTTGAGTCTGCCCAGCTGCTGCATGCATGAGGTTGTTTAGCTTTGAGATTTGGTTTCTTCTGGCAGTGTCGTCTGTGCGCTTGACAGGGAAGAAGGATATGCAACTAGGGAAGAGGTCCATTATGTGAAAGCCTGGCCTGAGTTCTGGGTTCAAAGTGTTGAAGGCTGGGTGAACTTGGTTGAGGCAATGTTTGATGTCCTGAATGGGGCTCTTAAGTCTTAGGTTTTGCTTGGCCATTAGACAAGCTGTGGCCATAGGGTGAGGTTCTGCACCTTTTGAGTGATGCCTGTCCAAAAGTGCCCTTAGGGCATGTTGTCTAGGGAGGGACTCTACCCTTAGTTGGGATCATCTAAGTAGCTTCTTGAGGTGTAGGGGGATTGGCATGAGGCCCGCTATTGCCTCTATGCCATATGTTGGGGAGGTTGCAAAAGGCACCAGTAATTCAGAGGGCTGCCCACCTCTGCATTTTCTGGAGGTTTTGTAGAGGGAAATAAGTTGGTGCACCCTTGAAGAACCACAGTTGGAATCCATACAGCACTATGGGGAGAACACAGGTGTGGTAGAGGAGCCTTTTCTGGAGGGGAAGGAGCCCTCGTAACAAGTTTCCAAGCATGTTCATTGCTTTGACAGTAGAGAGAGCCTTGTTGGCATAGAAATGGGTATGGTACCGGAAGGTTAGTCTTCTGTTGAAGTAAAAGCCTAGATACCTCCAAGTATCCTTTGGGTAGAGGATAGGGCCACCGATGTCTGTGAGGTCTAGAGGGGGGTTCAGGTCAATTCTTGCCCTTGAGAAATGAAAGATTTCCGATTTTTTGTATTCCAGTACTAGGCCAACAGCTGTGAACAGATGAGAGATGACATTATAGCTGCGTTTAAGTGTACTGAGGGACTTGTCATAGTCTCTTTCTTGTGAGATAAGGAGGCCATTGTCAACAAATGAGAGAGTTGAAACATTGAGTGGATTTTCAGGGCATCTGGCTTGTTGTTCAAATAAGTGCAGGATAGAGGCTGGGTAGAGGACTGAGAGGACTAGGGAGAGGGCAGACCCTTGTCCTACTCCCACACTTGCTGGGAAGGGGGGAGAGGAGGAATGGTTCCACCTGTAGGTAGTGACTCTATTTGTAAGGTAGTTCTTCAAGAATGTAACTACCTTACCGTCAAAGCTTGCCAATTTGATAATGTCAGTCATGATTCTGTGGTTTAAGAATGGGAAAAACTGGGCAATGTCAAATGCAATGACACTTTTTTGAGCTGTTTTGTCCATCCTGCTTGGATTGTGTAGGTGAGGAATGATCCAGCATCAGTTGTTGACCTTTGAATGATTCTGCCCAGTTGGTTTGGGTGGAGAAAGGCTGATTGAACTGCTTGAAATTGAATATGATGGCTTATAGCCTTCTCTATTAATTTTCCAAGGGTGTTTAAGAGAACAATAGGATGGAAGGATTTGGGAGTATCATAACAAGTCTTGTTTGGTTTTGGGATGATGATGGAGGTGGACTGTTTGAAATGAGATGACCAGAAGCCTAGGTCAAAGCAGGCATCAGCTATATTTGCCATGCACTCACTGTGTGTGATTATTCCCTTGAGGTATCTCCAGGAGACATAATTGGGGCCAGGTGTTGAGTTGTTTGTACATTTCTTGAGGGTGTCCCATAGTTCTTGAGCAGTGAACTTATCCCAGGACTGAGTTGTGTAGTGACTTAGCCTGAGATGACTTAATCACACTCCAAGTCCAAGTTGACAAGGAAAACTTGATGGAGTCTCCATTAGATTCTGTATACTACTTATACAACTACTACATGGTCTGTGCACTACTTTCCCACACTCATTATGTAATGTCATTTATATAACATGACCCTTGTGACATCCTGATGTGTGACCATGATGTGTGACATTTGTTATGTAATACTTTCCCACACTCCTTTCTTGTAGTAAGTCCAAATGAGAAAAGAAAAGAAAAAGAAAAGAAATATAAATAATGACTTAGCTATTTTGCCAAGTCATGACAAGTTGTAGCTAGTTGTAGTTCTTTTAGGATGTCTTTGTTGACTTGGTAATAATAGACAGAGTTGTATGAACTATGAAGGGCACTCCACAGCTCTTTTAGTGTATTGCAGGGAGTACTATTGTACTTGATGGTATCAATAGGGAGAAGTTTTCTCTTGTGTACCTAGTTCATCAGATTCCAGGGTCACTTGTTGCTGGATACAATTTTGTAGATTTTGTTATTAAAGAAGGTTTGTTTTGCCACCTTAGTGGTTTACCTAAACTTTGCCCATGCATCTTGGCTATTTGTGGTTCTATACAAGTTCAAATCCTGTTAGTAGTTATGATTCCACCACTCTTTGGATCTTTTGTAGATGTACAGTTTCTTGGATAGGTCATTCTAATGTTTCTTGAATGCTGCAGCAATGGCTGAAGTAGCATCCTCAAGGTCTTGTGTTGAGAGAATATTGCCTGTGTTAATCTGGCTGATATTATCCATGTACCTGCTGATAAAGTCTTTTTCCTCATTGCTGTCCTTAGGAATGGTTCTTTGACTAATGCTAATGTCTTTCTTAATAATACTGATTGTAACACAGAGGGGGGTATGATCAGATGGTAATCTTAGTTCAGGGAGGATGTAATGGTTGTTAAACCCTGAGTTGGAGCTTTGAAGAAACATCAAGTCTATAACTGTATCAGCATCCCCTTCATTATCTGCATATCTAGTAGGTATTGGTTGAGTTGGTGTAAATATGTCTAGGTCCAGACTATCTACTACTTCTCTGATAGTGTTGGCATATACAGAGTGATAGGGGTAGGATGGGTCCCAATTACTATCTCTAATATTGAAGTTACTGGTCCATATAAGAATGTTGCTGGTATTGAATTTGGTGTCTCTAAGATAAGCCAGCACTATTTGGTGCTCATCAGAGTACATATTCAGAAAAAGAAATATTTGTCCAATATTGTAGAAGGAAATCAAATTGATGTTGCAGTGGTCAAGTATGTCCCTTCTGAGAGAGAATTGGAGCCTGGAGAGTCTAGAGCTAATGTAGATAATAGTTTGGGGTTTGTCACCTTTGTGGTCTGGGGGTTAGGCCAGTAGAAGCCATACTGGGTGGATGGGGGCACCAAAAGTAAGTTGTCCATTTTTGGATTCAGAAGAGGGGATATTTCTGATGAGGGATCAAGGGGGCTCTTGAATCAAAATTATGTTATATATATCTTGTATAGTTTCAAGGATAGTTTCCAGAAGTAGGTAGTTGTATCTTACATTTTGGAAGAAGATGTTTAGTTTGTTAATGTACTTAATTATAGCCTGTCTCTGCTTCTAGCTGAGTAAATTAAGTTGGCTCAGATTTTTTTGAGCTTCTGTGCTTTCTGTGTATACCACTTTTTATTATATCTATGTTTCCAAAAGGGATAACTGGTGTTATCTGCTTGGTGTTCTCCTTTGCAGTTCACATATTTGAATGAGTAGAAACATAGTTCTCCTTGCTTTGTCTCCAGCTAGAGAGAGGTTTGCTTTGGGATCTACCCTGCAGTACCAAGCTATATCACAGTGATGTTCAAACTTGTGAGGCTTACTGTATTTAGGGCATCTTGCTCTATATGCTCTGCATGCAAAGATGATATGCTTCTATTTCCAGCAGTTTCTGTATTGGGGAACACCCAGGTTCATGTTTGTGCCCCTAATGGTAGCAATGTATCAACCTACATTAATGCACCTGTTGATGACTGATTTAGCTTTAGTGCCACTTTGAGAATCTCATATATCTATTTATATAATAGCCATATCAGATCTGGGGGAGGTTTTAATAACTCTTGAACATACAGCAAGGGTAATGTCATTGAGCATAACATTATGTAACAAGATTTCTTCAACTTGGGTTACAGAGATGGAGTTAGATGAGTTGTACACCAAGGATTTTCAAGAATGATTTGGATTGGGGAAGACAAGGGACCAGGTTGTTATTGCTATTGATGTTTTCTAGGTTTTTCAGGTATTTCTCCATGACTATGAAATCACTTGCTCTGGCTACTTTGTTAGTAGTAAGGGTAATGCCATTCCAGGAGGGGCAGATACAATTAATAGAGATATCAGACTTAGCATTTAATAGCTGTCTGTTCATTATGTTGATGTGCATATCTGCTGACTGAAACAGTGTGTTACTATTGTCTTCTGATATCAGAACGATAACATGTTTTCTAGAGAGACCTTTTGTGGTCATGTTCATTTTGGAAAAATAGGGTTTTGGTGCTGTTGGTTCAAAGACTGTACTGTGTATCTCCAATATTTTTCATGTTAGAAGGATAGGAAATATGTTGTTGCTTAGTCATGAAGACTTATGGACCACTCAAGATGAGTGTTTAGGAAGAACTCAATAGAGTTCTTTGTTGGATTTTGCTATCTACTTATACAAATGTTTGATAGTCTATACACCTATCTCCTGTAATCACATGACTCTTACTCAGTACTGTACAGTTTATCTAATTGTTCCCATGCTATTTATAGATCAAGTCCATTATGGTTTAAGTGATGTCCTTTGAGTTAATGGATGTATGTGGAAGTATTTTCTTCTTGGGAACTGTCTCATAACATGGCCCTCTCTTTAAGGTTCCTCATCTTAAGAAATGCTTCTATTGTTTCCAATTCTCTTTCCATCTCCTTTCCCTTTGCCTTTTGTACTCCTTATTTAACCAACTCTACAGTATTTTTGCCATGAATTTTCCAGATAATTCTCTTGAGAATACCTTTTTATCATCATCTTCTTTCTGTCTTCTTATTTCTTTAGTCTCTTCTCCATACTCCCTCTCAAACTCTTTTACCAATTCTTTTGCATTCTTCAAATTCTCTCTACTTTCCCATGTATCTTCTTCTGCCATATATCTCTTCCATTGTACTAAGAACTTCTTCTTTCCTTTTACTATTCTTTTATTTAGTATTTTCCTACTTCAAATTCTTCCTCCTCTTTGATAATAACTAGTTTTGGTGGTATCTTTTTCTGCCTCTCCACTTGTGGCTTATACAGGTGTACTTGACTTACATTAACTACAGGATGTATTCTAATAGAACTAGGCAATTCTAATTCTACTGCATTGCTCAAGACAATCCCTTTTATTCTGTAAGGTCCTACAAAGTATTCTATTAATTTTTCTGATCATCTTCCTTTCATTTTCCACTTGAGATCCTTGGTGCTTAGCAATACTAAGTCCTCTACTTTATATTCCTCCCCTTTACTTCATTTTTTATCTATGAACTTCTTTATTTCATCTTGAGCCTTTTTCAAGGCTACCTTCACTTTCTCCTGAATTTTCTGCATTCTCTCTACAAACTTTCCTGCTGCTTTGTACTTCCCCTTCCTTCTCTCTTCAAACCCCATTCTTGGATTTTGACCATAATTAGTCTTAAATGGTAATACTTTTGTAGCCAAATGTATTTTGTTATTATATGTGAATTTAGTTGTTCCCAACCAGTCTAGCCATTGTTCTTGTCTATGGTTGATGAAGATCCTCAGGTACTGCTCCAATTCCTGATTCACCCTCTCTGTCTGTCTATTTGTCTGGAGATGGTAAGCTGTTGACAACTTAGTCCAGATCCCTAATAGCTCATTCAACTCCTTTATCATTCCTGCTGTGAACTACACTCCTCTGTCTGATATAATACTTTCAGGAAGCCTATGTAGCTTCCAGATATAGTCTTTGAATAATCTAGTGAGTTCTTTTGCTGATGTTTTCTCTGTGGTTGCTATAAAGTGTACTATTTTACTAAATCTATTACACACCACTAAGATTGCATTGTATTCTTGGGCTAAGGGTAGCTTCATGATAAAGTCTGCTGAAATATGACTTCACAGTTTTTCTGGGATTATGTTTAGTATTAGTTTTTCTACTGGGGCCTCGCTTCTATTCTTATACTGTTAATAGATATTGTATCTGTCTACATATCTCCCTACTTCTCTTGTCACTCCTGGCCACCAGTAGTTTCTTGTGGCCAACCCTGCCATTTTCCATCTTCCTCCATATCCTCCTACTGGGGTATTATGGTGGAAATGTATTATTTCCCTCCTCAAGTCCCCTTCTGGAATGTATATATATCCTTCTCTTATAACTATCCTTTCCTTGATTGCCTATTCCTCATCCCTTAGGTTTTTCATTCTTGCTTTCTTTAACTCTTCTACCGCTTTTACTACTTTCTCATCCCCTTCCTGTGCCTTTTTAATTCTTTCTCTCAGGTTCCCATCTTCTACTAGTGTTTCTGCTTCTCTTACCCACTCCTATTTGATCAATGTCCTATTCTTGTTATTGTTCTCCACTCCTTCCTGCCAGTCTACTCTTTGGCTCAGTCTATTAGCTTTACCCATGCTTTTTCCTAGGACATGCTTTAAGGTGAAATTGAAGCACAACAAGTATAAGGCCCACTGAGCTTGCCTTCAGTTTAACTTTTGACTTGTCATGAAGTACTGGAGGTTTTTATAGTCTGTCCAGATCTTAAACTCTATTTTTGCCTCTTCTAGGTAGTGTCTCTATGCTTCCAGACATTAAATTACTGCCAATATCTCCTTGTTATAAATCTCATAGTTTTGTTCTGTTGCATTCAGTGACTTAGAGATAAAGGCCACTGGTCTCTATTTCCCATTCTTATACTTTATCAACAACACTTCCCCTGTTGCATAGTCTGACATATTTGCTTTTACTCTCATTCCTTTGTCCAGGTCTGGTATTACCAAGACTGGCTCTGTCGTAAATACCTCTTTCAACTTCCTGAATACTTTCTCTTGTTCCTTTCTCCATCTTTACTTCTTTTTCTTTCTAACTAGCATATGTAGTAGCATTGTGAGCTTTGCAAAGTCCTTAATGAATTGCCTATAGTAGTTGGTAGATCCTAGAAACTTTTGCATCTCCTTTACGTTCCTTGGCATTGGCCAGTTTAAAACTCCTCCCACCTTCTCTTTTTATATTTCTACTCCCTTTGGTTCTATCACTACTCCTAGAAACTTCATCTCCTTTACCTTCCACCAACACTTCTCTGGTTTTATAAAGAGATTATTCTCTTTAAGTCACTTCAATACTTTTTCCATTATCTCATCATGCTTCTCTTCAGTCTCCATTGCTACAATAATATTGTCAATGAAGGTAGCTGTACTTCCTTGATTTATCATATTGCAGAACAGATCATTTATCATTGTTTGAAAGATGGCAGGGGAATTTGTAAGCCCAAAGTACATTATAGTTAGCTCATAGGCTCCAATATACATTGTGAATGCTACCTTCCATTCATCTCCTTCTTTGATTCTAATGTTGTTGTACCTCTATCTCAGATCTAGCTTTATGAAGACCTTCTTACTTCCTACTTCATCCAGGATATTGGTGATTAGTAACAAGGGGTAACCATTTTTGATAGTCTACTAGTTTACATATTTGTAATCCTGCACTATTTGTTGTTTTTCATCTTTTCTAGCTACAAAGTGGACAGGAGATGTTTGTGGTGACTTTGACAGTTGGATATATCCCTCTTGTAATTGGTTCTCTACAGATGCCTGTACTTTCTCTCACTCTTCCCTTAACAACAAATACACCTTCTCTTTCTTAGGTATGAAGCCTTCCTTTAACTCTATTGCATAATCCTGGGCCTTTCACACTGGTATCTTCTCTGACTCTACTTTTCTGAATACTCTCTTCTATTTCCAAAATCTCCTTGGCACCAGCTCTTCTACTATTTTCTTCTCTTCTGTTTTTCTAACCTCTTTTTTCTTTTCTTCCTGCTTCTTTCTTCTACATATGGATGGACATCTCATCATTTTCACTTTTCCCTTTTTCCAATCTATCTCTGGATTATAGACAGCTAACCACAGCATACCCAGTATCACTTCTGTCTTCCCTAGATTATATACATTCATTTTTACTCTTTTTATATATTCCTTGAAGAACATATTGCACTTGACCTGGTATGGTAAATTTAGTGTTGATATTCTACTTTCAAACTAATTATACAATTTAGTTAAAGTTTGTATTAAATATTTAGTATGTTAAACTCTCTTCTTTTTGCAAATTGGATATCCATGAACAACCCAGTAGCACCACTATCTAGTAGTGCTCTAACTGCTACTCTCTCATGATTCTCCAACTTCTCTAGTCTTATTTTCATCCACACTTCTCTTAGTGGCTATAGTGTATACTGCACATCTCTTACTCTCTTAGTGTTGCTTTGACAATAAATTTTATTACCCAAATTTTCTGGGTGCAATACACTGTATATATTTGAGGAGGCCAGCTGGGAGCTCACTGTCCTCTATTGTCTTTTGCTGACTCTTGCAGTATTTCCACTATCCTCCTCTCTCTTCTACTCCAACAGTTTTTGGCTATATAACCCTACTTCCCATATGCATAACATGTTCTATCTCCTTCTCTTCCTCTATTGACATCCATAGCATTGGGGTCTCTCATAGGTGGTTCCTATGCTCCTCCTCTATTCTGACTCTGATATTCTCCCCCTCTTCTTCTATATGATCCCCTTTATCTACCTCTTCATCCTTCTCTTGGTTGTATATTTCCTCCTAGGCATACTGCATTCCTCTCCAATACTCTCTCCTCTGCTCTACTCTGCCTCTGATTCTGATCCAACCTTACCTACCTCTCCTGCCACTCTGTGATTGTATCTAGCGGACTCTCTGCCTCTGCCAACTTTCTTCTTATTGCTTTATTCAACCTTCTCTTAAATTTCTCTATGAGGGGCCCCCTCTCATAGTCACTTTCTCTTGCTACTTTCTTGAACTCCTGGACATATTTGTCATGGGTTCTGCTCTCTTGCTCAATTGTCCTCAATTGCTCTGTCTTCTTTTCCTCCTCTGCTGTCTTCTCAAACTCATTTCTCATTTTTGCAAATAATTTTGTGGCAGTACTTACCTCTGAGATCCCTTGTGACAATTCATCCAAAATGTTATTCTTCCAAGCCTCTACCACTCCCCTCTGAACATAGGACAGCATCTATGCCATCTTTGTTGTCTTCAGCTCCCCTGTCATCTTCATACTCAAATATAGTTGAGATGTGTTAATAAATGCACTCATGTCCTCCATCTTTCCTGTAAATGTGGGGGGCTTTGCCATCTCCACTCTACTTTCTCCTTACTGTTATAATATTGTATTTATCTGCTGCTACAGGTTGGCGATCATAGTGAAAAGCTGCTCTTTTCTAGATGGTGGTAGAAATATAGGTGTAGATTATTCTGCCTGTTCCCCAGGTTGCTGCCTCTGTTGTTGAAACATAGTGGAGGATAATAATACTGATGATGATAATGTTTCTTCTTCCTCAGATGAGTATTTGGCCAGGGCTAATACTAAGCTATATCTATTAGAGTACTTTTATCTTCTTCCAACTAAATGCCTACTGCTCTAATAAAGATATATGCAATTGCCCCTAGGGAGAGGACCTTTACTCTAAGGCTTCCTAAAGATACACTACTAATCCTCTACATATACCATTTACAATGGAATGCAATACAAGGTTTATACAAAGAAAAAGAGTAAACAGCAGGTCTAATTATCAGATTAGGACTTAAACAGAACACCTGGACTTGGTGCTCAGTCTCCCTCTCAGTTTCTCCTAACTGAGAAGTCCCCTTTACAGCTAGGGCCTGCTATCCAAAATGCCTGCAAGCGCTGTGCTCACTAGCAAGGGCAATGAGAGAGTAAGTGAAATATAGGAGTGCTGAGGCTGCGAGATGCAGGGTCAGCAATGGGAATTGAGTTCTTATGTTGTTGCTTAGTCATAAAGACTTATAGACCACTCAAGGTGAGTGTTTAGGAAAAACTCAATAGAGTTCTCCATTGGATTTTGCTATCTACTTATACAAATGTTTGATGGTCTGTGCATCTATCTCCTATGATCACATGACCCTTACTCAGTACTGTACAGTTTATCTTATTGTTCCCATGCTATCTATAGATTAAGTCCATTATAGTTTAAGTAATGTCCTTTGAGTTGATGAATATGCATAGAAGTATTTCCTTTTTGGGAACTGTCTTATAACAAAATGTTTCCCTTATCTTTAGGACATTCTTGATGCTAGCTTTGGTGGCTTGGGCAAAGGTCTTTTCTGGTTTGGTATACTTGGACTTTGCTAGGATGGCTGTGCTTGGTCAGGGTGGAGTAGGAGGGAGAACCTTGGATATTCTTTTCTCTGTTGAGTAGGTAGGTGCTTGGTGAGTTGTAGGTTTCTCAAATTGCATTGCTATCTTAGTTCTGAAGGATTCACCATTGGTACCTGCCTTAAGGTGGTCCCAGCCCAATTTATAAATTGCTGAAATGAGTTTCCATGTTGTGAATCTAATTTCTTTGAGTTGTGGGAAGTCATCAACTTTTCTGCCTTGTAAGCTCCTTTGTTTGATGAAGGTAGCAATGTATTGGAGTGAGCATGCAATGTTGTTAGTGTCACCAGCCAGGAACTCTTCAGTTCCAAAGAGTGAAGTTGCTGCAAAGTTTCCATCCCACAGTTGTGGGTTGGCTGGAGTGTTTGGACTGTAAGGAATGACAGAGGATCCCATAGAAGTTGTAGTACTTGTGTTTTCCTCCAAGTGGTTTGTTGGGGGGGTGATGTTCTTATTGCTAGGTTGCATGACTTTGCCAGGCTCTTTATATATATGGGAGGGCTTGTGGTTGAGCACAAAAGTGAATGGTGGTGGGTCTATGGGGTGAGTGGCATGGATGCTTGTGCTGAGACCCTCCTTGACAATGTCCATTTGTTCTGCCCATGTGCCATTTTGTGTTTCCATGTGGGTTGCATAGTCTACTGACAATGTCTTGCTGCTTTGTGAGCAGGCAGATTGAGGTCTGTCATACATGTCTGTTAGGGTATGGTTTGTATGCTGGTTACTTTGCTCATGACAGTGGTTTTTGTTAACTGAGACAGGTATATTCGAAAACTCTCTACTAGGCGCTACCATCAGTGATGGTGGTTTGTGAGAAAAGTGCGATGAGTGGGTCGCTTCTTCCCGCCTTAGTTCCACGTGGATATCACTTAAGAATTTTGTGCCCCTCTGTAAGCAACAACTCACGAATGATACTACTGTTGTCTTATCTTATCCCCTCATACTGGATTCAGGGTTTCCCTCCCATTGTAGGGATCAGATGGTTCAACCTTCTTGTACTCGCGGTCGCACCAGCCTTGGCACTTTACGGATTTATAGCATT
>Ga0153950_1001162_pt1 | contig 11697 bp, 9 predicted proteins | sample TSNJ034MetaG_FD_104737 | JGI IMG/M metagenome (GOLD analysis project Ga0153950, IMG submission 104737) | Attine ant fungus gardens microbial communities from New Jersey, USA - TSNJ034 MetaG | ecosystem: Host-associated > Fungi > Mycelium > Unclassified | place: USA: New Jersey, Wharton State... | reverse complement strand
GGATTATTGTGCCAGACAAGGCGGAGGACGCAGGCGGGCTGACGCCCGGCAAGGACGACAACGCAGTATGGCACAATAAGACCCGTAAAGCTTTCGACGATTTGATGGAAGATTAGTATTACAGCCCCTTTTGAGGATATTTTCCTATCAACTGCGCTTTATATACCGCTGTGGTGCCGCGCACCACCAGGATTGGCTCCAATACCGTCTTGCTGGGAGGCGCGTCGGGATCTTGCATACGATCCACTATTTTTTGTGCTGCATGCCTGCCCATTTTCTTACTCTGCTGGTCGACAGTTGTGAGGTTGACGTCATGAAGGCCCGAGAAAGGGATGTTGTCAAAGCTGACGATGGAAATATCCTCCGGGATGCGAAGCTCCTATCATTTGTTGAAGCGGCCATAGCCAAGCTCCTCGCTGATCTGGCTGCCGTATTTCATCATTTTTTTGATGTACTCTTCCAAGCGGGTCTGCGTCATGTGCGCTTTGGGGCCAGACACACCGATGCTGTAGTTGACCTGCCCGTTGTAGTTGAAGATAGGCACTGCAACGCAGCGGACACCCAACACCACCTCTTCGTCATCTATGGCATATCCCTTTTGCCGGATCAAGTCGAGTTCAGCGGTCAGTTTTTCCCTATTTGTAATGGTTTTTGGGGTGCGCTCCGTCAACTCCTGCTCATCCAATACCCGTTCCACATAGCTGGGCGGTTTGTGGGCAAGCACGCACTTACCAACAGAGGAACAGTGCCAGGGCTCAATCATGCCGATGTGGGCTGCCAGGTTGTACTCCCGCTTGCTGCGTATCTGATCGATGATGTACAACATACCGTTGCTGACCACTGCCAGGTGCACACTCTCGCCGATGGATTCGCATAGCTTATGCAGGTAGGGCCGGGCAATCGATGCCACGTCAATGGTGCGATGGATGCAGTCACCCAGGTACAGGATGCGCAGGCCCAAACGATATTTTTTGTTGATTAGATCCAGCCGCACCATGTCGTATTCCTTCAACGTCATAATCAGGCGGGAAACGGTGCTTTTGTCCACATTGATTTCCTTCGCGATCTCGGTTACCGTCGCGCTGCCTTTCCGCTCCAGGATAGACAGGATATCCATACCTCTGGCCAATGCTTGAACCATATGGCCCTCCCTTTCATCATTTATTCAGTGATTATAAAGAAATGTTTCCATCGTATATGGATTGCCCTCAATGTGGCAGGTATCTCGCGGCGATGCGGTCTTGGTGAATATAGACAAAATATTAAGTAATAATTATACAAAATAGTAGTATCGCGCCACCTGTTGCGCGAAGCGCAACGCCGGTTCTTATTATACATTGAAATCTTGTTTTATTCAAGTATAATTTAATCCAAGATACTCATGGCCACTTGAGTGATACAAAAACAAAGGCGGTGCCGTACAACCCGATAAAAAGCCGCGCCGACAGATAGTGACGAGACGGGAGGAAAAAGGATGCAAAATGAAAGTGAGTTTTCAGGATGTAGCCCGTAGAACTGGGAGATGGATAAAAATAGGGATCAACACTATCGAGAAGAATATGGAGACTTTTATGCGTATCGCGGTAATCAATGAGGTGAGCGCCCAACAAAAAAACGGCGATATTATCAAGTCGCTGGAGGGCAGGGGACATGAAGTCCTGAATCTGGGCATGACTGGAAATCCGCAATTGCCGGAACTGACATACATCCACACAGGTTTAATGACAGCAATATTATTGAACTCCGAAACCGTTGATTTTGTGGTCGGCGGTTGCGGTACCGGGCAGGGATATTTGAATGCCGCAATGCAGTATCCGGGTATTTTTTGCGGCTTGATCTCCTCTCCCCTGGACGCTTGGCTATTTACACAAATCAATGGAGGGAATTGTGTTTCCCTGCCGTTGAACAAAGATTATGGCTGGGCGGCGGATGTAAATCTTCGTTTCATTTTTGATCGAATTTTCAGCGTTGAAAGAGGCGGCGGCTATCCTGAGAGCAGAAAAGGATCGCAACAGAAGTCCAGAGAGATTCTTTCTGATATTTCTCGAATCGCACACAGGCCATTTTACCAAATACTGGAAGAGATGCCGCGTGAAATTATAAAACAGGTTGTTCATTTCCCCGGTTTTTTCAGCGCCCTGGGTGAACAAGCGCAAACGAGATTACAAAAGTATTTTGAGGTTTAACGTATGAGTGAAATGATTGAACTGAGAAGAAAGCGTGCCAGAGAGATCAAAACTTTTGGCACAGTTCAAAAAGCCGTAGAGGTGGGCAGTCTGGAGCAATTCCAGGATATCAGTCTCAGCGAGGCTGTCGTTTTGGGGTTGATAAACCAGGGGGTTAGAACCTTTGTCGGCATTTTTGGCCATGGTATGACCGACGTCGGCGAAGTGCTGCGAATTTATGAAGAGGAAAACGCCGTCAAGACTGTAAACGTTCGCAATGAAATAGAAGCTTCTCATGTGGCATCCATGCTCAGATGGAAATATGGTGAGGTACCGGCGGTATTTACCTCCATCGGGCCTGGGGCCTTGCAGGCTGCGGCCGGTTCCTTGGTTGCGCTGTCCAATGGCCTTGGCGTTTACTATTTGATGGGAAATGAAACAAGTCACAGTGAAGGCCCCAATATGCAGCAAATTCCCAGAAGGGAACAGGAGCTGTTTCTTCGCCTGCTGTCAACATTGGGCCCTGCATATTCACTGCACACCCCGGAAGCTGTGTTTACGGCGCTAAAAAGGGGAGACGCCACAGTCAATGGCGGTGTGAAGCAGTCACCGTTTTACATGCTGCTTCCCATGAACAGCCAGCCCAAAATAATGGAAAACTGCAATTTGCTTGAGTTTGCTCAAAAATCGGCGGAGTCAAAAGTCATCAGCACGGATCCGAATCTTTTCAATGCCGCGCTGGAGGCGATCCGCAATTCATCCAGAATCACCGTTAAAGCCGGAGGCGGAGCTGCAAATGTTTCTTCCGAAGTATTGGAGGAGTTTTTGGAGCTCGCGGATGCCGTATACGTACAGGGGCCTCAAGTCCCGGGCGTATACCCGTACTCGAGACCGCGCAACATGAGTATTGGCGGGTCCAAAGGCTCCATCAGCGGGAATTACGCTATGAACGAGTGCGATCTGATGATCGTCATTGGGGCGCGAGGCGTTTGCCAGTGGGATAGCTCGGGGACTGCTTTTCAAAAGGCAAAGAAAATCATCAACATCAACTGTGATTACGATGACCTGGGCCAATATAACAACAGCGTGCGCATCCAGGGCGATGCCGGGGAAGTGCTGGTAAAACTGACCAATTTGCTGAAAAATGCCGGCAAGAAAGCCTCCGACCCTGCGTGGCTGAAGGAGTGCACGGGCAAACGAAACGAGTGGGAAGCCTACAAGCAATTGAGATACGATCATCCTGTTTTGGCCGATGAAAAGCAGGAAAAAACTATTTTTACAGAGCCGGCCGCGATCAAAAAAGTAGTGGATTTTGCTGAGCTGCATGGCTGCGTTAAAATATTCGACGCAGGTGATGTCCAGGCCAATGGATTTCAAATCGTAACAGATGAAAAACCAGGGCAAACCATCACGGACAGTGGTTCATCCTATATGGGTTTTGCGGTTTCTTCCATGCTTGCGTTTGCGTTGGCCGGTAAAAATGATTATCCCATAGCCTTCACCGGTGACGGCAGCTTTATGATGAATCCTCAAATCCTGATCGATGCGGTTGAGTATGGATTGAAAGGCATGATCGTACTTTTTGACAACCGCCGCATGGCCGCCATCACCAGTCTTCAGCACTCCCAATACGGTGCAGAGTTCAAAACGGATGATTCCGTTGTGGTAGACTACGTGCAAATGGCAGAATCGGTAAAGGGAGTGAAGGGCTTCTACGGCGGAGAAACCCTGGAAGAATTGGAAAAAGCGGTGAACCAGGCGTATGCGTATGATGGCCTGTCCCTGGTGCATATCCCTGTATATTTTGGAAGGGACGAACTGGGCGGCCTTGGTTCTTTTGGCGATTGGAATGTTGGCAACTGGTGCGAAAGAGTCCAAAAGCTCAAGCACAAAATTGGTTTCTGACCTATTCTAACCACCATGCTGTTTTTCTTCCCCGGCGCAGGCAGCATGAAGTATTAAAGAAAGGAATACCGCAATGGAACAAGCGCAGAACTTTGACAAAATACGCCGTCTCAGCGCAGACATCCGGATCGAGACAACCAAAGCCGTTGGCGCGGCCGGTTTTGGCCACATTGGCGGCGCGGCCTCTATCGCGGATGTGCTGGCGGTGCTTTACGGCGGCATGATGCGTATTGACCCCGAAAACCCGGACTGGCCGGATCGTGATTGGATGGTATTGTCCAAGGGGCATTGCGGCCCGGCGCTTTACGCAACGCTGGGGCTGGCGGGCTACTTTCCCATGGAATGGCTTCAAACTGTGAACAAGCCGGGCACCCGCCTTCCCAGCCACGCCGACTGCCGGAAGACGCCCGGTATCGATATGACCACCGGCTCCCTGGGGCAGGGCATATCCTCCGCCGTTGGTATTGCTCTGGGCAACCGTATGCATGGCCGCGACAGCTGGACCTATTGCATCGTCGGAGACGGCGAAACCAACGAGGGCGAGGTCTGGGAAGCCTGCGAGGCCGCAAACCATCTGGCTTTGGATCATTTTATTGTGTTCGTTGACTGGAACAAGAAGCAGTTGGACGGCCGCCTGGAGGATATTTGTAAACCGATGGATCTGGAGGGAAAATTCCGCGCATTCGGCTTTGACGCCGTAACCGTAAAGGGCTACGACGTGGAGGCGATCTGGAACGCGATTGAGGCGGCCAAGGCTGTAAAGGGGAAACCGCACTGCATTGTCCTGGATACCATCAAGGGGCTGGGCATACCGCTGGCCGAAGCGCAGGAGTTCAATCACTATCTGGCGTTTGGCCCCGATGAAGCGGCAAAGTCCTGCGAGGAAATCGAAGCGCGGTTCCAAAACGGCACGTATCCCGGAGGTGATTTCAAATGGTAAAGCTGCGAAAAGAGATTGGGGTTTCTCCGGAGGAAATGCGTGCGGCCTATTGCGGCGCGCTGGTGGACGAAGCGCGAAGGAACGACAGGATCGTCTCGCTGGATTGTGATTTGAGCAGCTCCTGCGGCACAGGCGGTTTTAGTAAGGCCTTTCCCAGCCGCACGTTCAACCTAGGCATTCAGGAGCAGAACGCCTGCGCCATGGCTGCCGGCCTGGCAAGAACGGGCTTTGTGCCTTTCCTGCATACCTTTGCGGTGTTTGCAACAAGAAGAATATACGACCAGATCTTCCAGTCCTGCGCCTATGCCGGCCAGAACGTGAAAATCATTGGCTGTGATTCCGGTGTCAGCGCCGCGTTCAACGGCGGCACACATATGGCGTTTGAGGATGTGGGCATTATGCGGGTCATGCCGCACGTGACCATCGTAGAGCCGTCGGACCCGACCATGATGCGCTCCGTCGTCCGGCAGCTAGCGGAAACCGATGGCGTATTCTATCTGCGCATGCCCCGCAAAACCGTGTATGACCTGTACGAGCCTGGCTCTGAATTTACGGTCGGCAAGGCCGAGGTCATTCGGCAGGGCAGCGATGTGACCATCATCGCCGTCGGGTTAGAGGTGCGTCAGGCGCTTGAGGCCGCGGAAACGCTGGCCGGCGACGGCATCTCCGCCCGGGTGGTGGATATGTTTACGGTAAAGCCCATCGACGCCGAGTGCATCAAGAAATGCGCGGCGGAAACCGGGGCTATCGTCACCTGTGAAAACGATAACATCATCGGTGGCCTTGGCAGCGCCGTGGCTGAAGTGCTTGTGGAGTCCGACCCGGTTCCCATGGAGCGCATCGGCGTACAGGACGAATTTGGCGAGGTAGGCCCGCAGAGTTACTTGGAGGAACGCTTTGGTTTGACCGCTCCTTTCATTGTGGAAAAGGTGATGCGGGTCCTGAAGCGTAAAAGAAAGTAAAAAACCACATAGAAGGGTAAGCGTCATGATGAAGAAGCTACAGATGCTAATTGACGGACAGTGGCGGGACTCCGCCACAGAAAAGTACATGGACGTGTTCAACCCCAGCACCGGCGAGGTGCTGGCCCAGGCCCCCTGCTGCACCAGGGACGAGGTGGAGGAGGCCATTGCCGCGGCGGCCAGGGCCTTCTCCGCGTGGAGTGCCACCCCGGTGGTGCGCCGGGTGCAGGTGCTGTACAAGCTGCGGGATTTGATTGCCGAAAACCTGGATGAGTTGACCGAACTTGTGTGCAAAGAAAATGGCAAAGCTTGGGGTGACGCCCAGGGCGATGTGCTCAAGGCCAAGGAGGGCACCGAGCAGGCCATTGCCGCCCCCAGCCTGATGATGGGCGAGAGCTTGATGAACGTGGCCGCCGGCGTGGACACCGTGCTCTACCGGGAGCCTGTCGGCGTGTTTGCCGGTATCGTGCCCTTCAACTTCCCCGCCATGATCCCCATGGGCTGGATGGCCCCTATGTGCATCGCCACCGGCAACACCATGGTCATCAAGGCCGCCAGCATGACCCCCATGACCGCCATGCGCATCGCCGAGCTGTACCGGCAGGCCGGCCTGCCCGACGGCGTGCTCAACATTGTCACCTGCTCCCGCAACGAGGCGGAGATCTTCCTCACCCACCCGGCCGTGAAAGGGGTCAGCTTTGTGGGCAGCACCAGCGTGGGGCTGCACATCTACAGTACCGCCGCCGCGAGCGGCAAGCGGGTGCAGGCCCTGTGCGAGGCTAAAAACCATGCCCTTGTACTGGAGGACGCACCCATCGAGCGCACGGCGGCGGGCATCATCAACGCGGCCTTTGGCTGTGCCGGTGAGCGCTGCATGGCCCTGCCGGTCATCGCCGTGCAGGAGAGCATTGCCGACAAGTTGGTGGCCGCCATCGCCGAAAAGGCCAAGGCCCTGAAAATTGGCCCCGCCTACGACAAGGCCACCGACATGGGTCCGGTGGTCACCGCCTCTCACCGGGCTTCGGTGGCCAAGTGGATCGAGACAGGTGTCGCAGAAGGCGCTAAGCTGGTGCTGGACGGACGTGACATCGCTGTCCCCGGCCATGAGAACGGGTTCTACCTTGGCCCCACCATCCTGGACCATGTGAAGCCCGGCATGACTGTTGGCGACGAGGAGATCTTTGGCCCCGTGCTGTGCGTCAAGCGGGTCAAAGACTTTAGCGAAGGCCTCGAGCTGATGAACAACAATCCCTTCGCCAACGGGTCGGTCATTTTCACCCAGAGCGGCCACTACGCACGGGAATTCTCCATGCGCACCCACGGCGGCATGGTGGGCGTCAACGTGGGCATTCCGGTGCCGGTGGGCATGTTCCCCTTCTGCGGCCACAAGCGGTCCTTCTTCGGCGATTTGCACACCTTGGGCAAGGACGGCATGCGCTTCTACACCGAGAGCAAGGCCGTCACCACCCGGTGGTTCGACGAGGAGGAGATAAAAAAGACCAAGGTGGACTCCTGGGACGGAACCATTTAGCCGGAGGTAAAAAGTAGAGCAAGAGCGTCGCTATGCTTGTACACAAGGAGTGCATAATGAGAAATGTAAATCTTGTTAGATTAAAGATTGAATCAGACGTGTGTCGAATCTGACGAAGGGTCAGTTAAGGTTTTGGCATATACGATAAAGTGGAAGGGGGGTATCTAATGAAATTCCAAAAGATATTGTGTTTCAGGCACTTGCTTCTTTAGGAGCGAAAAGAAATCGGAAATATATGGAATATTGAATGAGGATTTAAAATCGAATTAAAGAGCAGGGGGGTTATATTATGGATCAAGTTCGTGTCGGAATGATCGGAGTTGGCATGGTTGCGGACATGTATTTTGTTTCCTATCAAAAGAGCAAGGTAAACAAGCTGGTGCGTCTGGAAGCGCTTTGCGATACAGACAAAGACCTTTTAGAGCGACGAGCCAAGGAATCGGGCATCAAAAAGACCTATACGGATTATAAAGAAATGCTTCACGATGACGAAATTGACGCAGTGCTGGTATTGACGCCTCATCACCTTCATTGCCAAATGGTGCTTGACGCGGCGAAAGCGGGCAAGCACGTGGCTGTAGAAAAATGTTTTGCCACCACTCTGAAAGAGGCAGACGAAATGATAGCGGCTTGCAAGAACGCCGAGGTGCAACTGATGCTCCTCGAAAATGCAGTTTTCGACCCGCCTATAGTTGAAGCCAAGCGAATGATCGAGAGTGGTGAAGTTGGCAAGCCGGTTATGATCAGAGTCACACTTGGGCAGGGTAGCGGGCCGATGACACCGGACAATCCGGAGGTGTTTGGAAAAGAGATAGGCGATTACTATAGTTTTTTGAAAGACGCACACAACTGGAGGTTTAATTCGGCTTGTGCAGGTGGAGGAAGGTTTTTTGATTGCGGCCACCATAGGTTTGCCGCTGCGCGATACTTGGGTGGCGAGTTTGACGAAATATCCTCTATGATTGATGTAATAAACGATGGGACGCGGGACATTGAGTATGCTTCGGTCACTACTTGGAAATATTCGAGTGGACACACATTCGGTGTTTTTGATGAACATTTCGGTGCCCCGGGACAACTTACGCCTATTCCAGGAGAGTCAAGATTTGACGACCGAATCGAGATTGTTTGCGACAAGGGCGTTATTTGGCTCAATGAAATCGAGGGCTGGATGCAGAAAAAGGCACCCTTGATCGTTTATAAAGACAGGAAATCGATCTATTACGAAAAGTTCGAATGTGGATACCAAGCTGGATTTGATTACGAAAATATCGAATTCGCAGAGGCCATTTTAAATAACAGAGCGCCAAGGTGCAATGGAGAAGATGGAAAGCGCTTGCTTCAGATTATCATTGCCGCCTATCAATCGGCCAAAGAGAAAAGGCTGGTTAAGGTCAGCGAGGTAAAAGATCCGACATAATCACTTCAATACACAACTTTTTTATGATAAGGAGAAAACTATTATGATGATCGATGCGCACATACATCCGTTTCAGAAAATACCTCCAGGGTGGATGGAACATACAACTCAGGAAAAAAGAGATTGGTATAATTCAGTGGATCTGACACATCAGGGTATGATTGATGCTCTTGATGAGGCCGGTATAGATCAAGGTATTGTATTGGGTCTGAAAACCCCTATGGTTACGATTAGCAACGAAGAAATTGCGGATTTCTGCAATAAAACGGATGGGCGTTTCATAGGTTTTGCGTGCGTTGATCCCAATTGGGGTGAAGAAGCCGCTAAAGAACTGGAATATGCTATAAAAACGCTCAAGCTTAAGGGACTCGGAGAACTTACGCCTCCCACTCAATTTTTTTACCCAAACGACACAAAGGTATTTCCCGTTTATGAAACTGCTGAAAAATTAGGGATACCAATGTGTATTCATACTGGCGGTGAGCATGTAGGTCTGATCAAGTATTCAAATCCAATTTATCTGGATGAGGTAGCGCAACTTTATAAAACATTGCCAATCATCGCTGAGCATATGGGCAGCTTTCCGTTTGGAACGTGGTTTGAAGAAGCAATGTGTATTGCATATAAAAATCCAAATGTATTTATCGGTATTGCAGCATTAAAGGAAAGAGAGCTAATCGGGATGGATCTGCTGAATAAGGCAGTTAGCTATATTGGAGCTGACAGGATCATATTTGGAACAGATTACCCGACATTACCTCCCTGCTCAATCAAATATCATAGAGACATTATTATGAACTCCAAACTATCTGATTCTGATAAAGAGAAGATTATGGGTGCTAATATGTATAGCTTGATTAAGTAGGATGTTGCGGGCAGAAAAAGAATGCTACGCACATATCAGAGGTTAACGAATTAAAGAAGTCCTTTCTTGGCGTGAGAGCGGTCGACAATATATAAATAATGTTCACTGAACAATTCGGAAAGCCCGTATACAAATACAATAAAAACTTTAAGTTGTGAGGAGGATTGCGCTGTGCCAATATTTAACAAAATGCAAAAAGGCGATGCAAACGTTCAGCCGGCCAAGAAAAAGGAGCCTAGACAAATTACGAAAATAGAAGCACTTATACTTCTGCTGCTGAGCGTGGGAATTTTGATCGCCAATTCCCTGGTCTGGAAACTGGGTACTGCGATGGGGCTTGCTATAGCGGCTTTATGCCTGATCCTGTACGGCATACTTGTGCTGGGACATACCTGGGAGGGATTCTGGGAGTCCTCCTTGACTGCGGGCAGGACGGTTCTTCCTGTATTCTATATCATCTTATTGTGTGGCGTGGTTCAGGCTGCTTGGATGATGGGCGGTACTGTCCCAATGTTTATGTACTATGGCCTAAAGCTGCTGACCCCCTCTTCTTACCTGGTGGTAACCTTTGTCGTCTGCTTTTGGGTGGGCGTCCTCACCGGCAACGGTTGGGGTACCATGTTTACAGTGGGCCTTGCCCTGGTCAACGTGGGCAACGCGCTGGGTGTCCCGATCATCTATTCTGTCGGCGCTATTGTCGGCGGCTCTATGAACGGTGACCGGTGGTCTCCTCTGGTGGACACCTTCAATCTTGCCGCCGCGTCCGCGAAGGCTGATCCGGTAGAAATGTGGAGAAGCATGTTGCCCTCCTCTCTGATCGGGTTTGGTATCTCCACCATTCTCTTCTTCATTATCGGCCAGGGTATTGAGATCGATGCTGCCGCAGGAGTCGGCGACATCCCCCAGATCATGTCTGTACTGAGTTCTAATTTCAGCTTTAATGTATTCCTGCTTCTGCCTCTGCTGGTCTTTATTGTGCTGCAGATTTATAAGGTGGACACGGCACCAACCTATTTTATCAGCTCTGTAGTTGGTCTGCTCTGTGGCTGCTTTTTCCAGGGTGTTTCCCTGAGCAATGGGCTGTCCGCGTTTTGGAATGGTTATGTGGCTAACACCGGCGATACCTTTATTGATGAGATGCTGTCCCAAGGCGGCTTTGTGGCCAACAGCAGCCTACTCCTTGTGCTGTTAGTCGCCTTCCTGTTCGCAGGCGCCATCAACCGTCTGGATATGCTAAATGTTCTGATGGCCGATATTGCGAAAAGGATTCACAACGCAGGTACGCTTGTTGCGACATGTACTCTTACCTGCGTAATGGCAGGTATCCTCAGTGCTTCCGCTTATGTTAGCGTTCTTCTGAATGCAGAGATTTATAAGGGCGTATTTAAAAAGATGAAACTTGCTCCTAAGGTGCTGGGACGTACCCTTGCTGAAGGCGGTGGCTTTTCGACCACTTGGGTTCCCTGGGGCGTCACTGGCGCGGTCATCGCCGCTATTCTGATGAACGGCGAGTGGACGTGGGGTTGGATTCCTTTCTGCTTCGGCGGCTGGATCCCTCCGCTTGTACACATCATCCTGACTTATTTGAATATCAATGTTCCTAAAATAGAATATGACGAAAATCCGGAACAGGTTGGGATAAAACAACCCCAATAGGCTGATCAAACAGGCGATGCAAAACATGATCGTTTTTTCCATTCCGTGTGATTTCATTGCTTTTGTATCGCCTGCTTTACTTAACTCATTCGAGTATCAATTAATAATGAAAGAGCATTCCTAACAGTTGATACTAATCTTCCATCAAATCGTCGAAAGCTTTACGGGTCTTATTGCGCCATACTGCGTTGTCGTCCTTGCCGGGCGTCATGCCCCAATGCGACCGAAGGTCGCAATGCGTCCTCCGCCTTGT
>Ga0153950_1001161_pt1 | contig 11698 bp, 11 predicted proteins | sample TSNJ034MetaG_FD_104737 | JGI IMG/M metagenome (GOLD analysis project Ga0153950, IMG submission 104737) | Attine ant fungus gardens microbial communities from New Jersey, USA - TSNJ034 MetaG | ecosystem: Host-associated > Fungi > Mycelium > Unclassified | place: USA: New Jersey, Wharton State... | reverse complement strand
GGAATTTTGATAACTATTTTGACAAATTCTCACATGTATACTGTGTTAAAGCCGAAGGCTAAAGGCTAACATTAATTTACAGAAATGAGAGTTCTGATTAAACGATGTAAAATCTCTTGATATAAGGGGTTTTATTTCTTGTGCATAGCTATTAAACTCAAAAACCATTTGGAGTAATTTCAAAACATGTGGAGTAGCAAGAAGTGAGCGAAACCGTATAATTAATTACAGTGTCTGTTTGGCTGGCACTATATTTTTTGAATATGGGTTAGGGTAGTCTAACTACCTTAATGTCGTACACACTTGCTTGGACATTCCCTACTTTATTTGTTTTAGCCTTTGTAGGCGGCGTAATAGGAGTGTTCCTCTAAAAAGCTGGTATTTCCTAATGGAAAAAGCAGGAGATATTCTATTCTATAAAAAGTCTAATATACCACTTGACCAACGGATAGTCAGCTCCATCTTAATAGGTGGGGTGTATTATGAATATTTTATTTTTATATCCTTGTTTAGCTGTGCTCCTGTTTTATATTATTTCTGCTTACAAGGAATGGGCAGAAACAAAGAGCTACTATTGTTACTGCTATAGTTTCGAACAGAAGTTAAAGAGCAGTATCCTTTAGATGAAAGAGGAAAAAGGCATAGTAAGTGCGTAATTTGATGAATAGAGGTGATATTGTTGGGAACAGAACAACTTTATGAAAAACAGGATGTGCAGTTAGTTTGCAGGGACACAGATTGCTCTATCTATCGTGTCGGTAATGATACGGGTGATGGGACAATAACAGCTTACTCGGTATTTGAGGGAGTAGCTTTGCAATATAATGATTTTCACATAAAAAGTACGCCTGCAAGAGAACAATCAAGTTCTAATGTGCTAGAAATTCAACATTGCCGTGAAGGACGGATTGAATGGGAAGTTGAAAATGATGTTTACCTTTATCTGGCTACTGGGGACTTACTGATCGATAATATGGAACGAAAAAATCAAAATTGTAGCTTGCCATTGAGTCACTTCCACGGAATTACGATTGTGATTTCTTTAGACGATATTTCGCTTGAGGTAAGGACATTATTTGAATTGTTTAAAATTGATTTGCAAATGATTTCAGATAGTTTTAAAGGCGAAAAGCCATTTATTATGAGAGCAGAACGCTCTATTGAGCATATTTTTTCTGAATTATACCAAATTCCAAAGGAAATAAGAAATGAATATTTTAAGGTAAAAATATTAGAATTATTGTTGTTCTTAAAGATGGTTGATACCAATAGAGACAGACAGGAACGTCCTTATTTTTATAAAACACAGGTTGAAAAAGTAAAAGCAATCATGGCGTTTATGACATCAAATCCTGATAAGCATTATACAATTCAGCAGTTATCAGAAATGTACGATATTTCAATATCAGCTCTCAAAAGCTGTTTTAAAGGTGTGTATGGTGCAGCTATTTTTACTTTTATGAAAAATTACCGAATGGATTTAGCAGCGAAATTGCTATCTCAGACAGACAAGACGGTTACTGAAATCGCAGGCGATGTGGGATATACAAATTGTAGTAAATTTTCAGAAGCATTTAAAAAAACTATAGGACAGACTCCAATGGAATATAGAAAATTAAAAATCTAATTGGAGCAAAATAAAATCTTATCGAGTGGTAGAAAACATAGTATTCTTTAAAATAAAGAGTGTCGGAATTCCGACATTCTTTATTTTAGAAAAAGGAGGTTTTTTAATGAAAAAAGAAAATTGGATCAAGACAGTATTTTCTTTTGCTAACCAATGTAAAGGTAAAATAATTCTCTCTGTAATATGTGCAATTATCGGTGTTGTAGCTGGGTTAGTTCCTTATTGGTGTGTTTATCGTATCATAACTTTATTTGTCGATGGAGTGTCTTTGCTTTCAGATATTGTTCCATATTGTGTTGTTGCTTTGATTAGCTATGCTTTACGGTTCTTGTTTTATGGAATTTCAACAACGCTATCTCATATATCGGCATATACAATTCTGGAAAATATACGATTGAGATTGGCTGAAAAGCTGTTGAAGGCACCATTAGGCGTTGTTCTCAGTAAATCAGTTGGCTACTTGAAAAATGTGCTTGTTGACCGTGTGGAAACCATAGAGCTACCATTAGCTCATATGATACCTGAATGTATTTCTAATTTTTTACTTCCAATAGGGGTATTTATTTATCTAATTACGATTGATTGGCGTATGGCTCTTGCAATGCTACTAACAGTTCCGATTGCATTGGTAGCTTATGGAATAATGATGAAAAACTTTAACAATCAGTATGCAGACTATATGGAATCAAGTAACCAAGTGAATGGTGTTATTGTAGAGTATGTCGAGGGTATTGAAGTCATTAAAGCATTCAACCAATCATCCTCATCTTATGAAAAATTTACAAAATCAGTTCATTCTTTTAAAGAATACACATTGCATTGGTTCCAAAGTACTTGGAAACTGATGAATTTTGGAAATGCTGTTTTACCATCAACTTTTCTTGGAACATTGCCCATAGGTATGCTACTGTATTGGCAAGGGAAGTTGTCACCAGATAAACTTTGCATTTGCTTAATTCTATCGTTAGGTATTGTTGCACCATTGATGAATTTTACGACGTATATCAACGAGGCAAAAAGCGTTGAATATGCCATAAATGATGTGAACAAATTACTCAATATTAAGGAGTTGCCAAATGCTGAAAAAGAAGTAGACTTACAATATTTTGATATTGAGTTGAAAGATGTTGCATTCTCCTATACGGATGATTTGGATACCCCTGTGTTATCTAGGATAAATTTGAAAATCCCTGAAAAAAGTTTTTGTGCATTGGTCGGTCCCTCTGGGGGTGGGAAATCTACCATTGCACGACTGATAGCTCGTTTTTGGGATGTAAACAATGGTGTAATTATGATTGGAGGTAAAGATATTCAAGAAATACCTTTATCACAACTTACTGACTACATTAGCTTTGTTACACAAGACAATTTTTTATTTAATTGCTCTATCAAAGAAAACATACGTATCGGCAATCCAGCAGCATCTGACGAGGAAGTATTAGCGGCGGCAAAGGCGGCTTGTTGTGATGAGTTCATAGCCAAACTCAAAAATGCTATAATACATCATCTGGTGATGCAGGAAACAAGTTATCTGGTGGAGAAAAACAGAGAATTGCAATAGCAAGGATGATATTAAAAAATGCACCGATTGTTATTCTTGACGAGGCTACAGCTTTTTGCGACCCAGAAAACGAAAGTAAACTGCAAAAATCTCTGAGTGCATTAACAAAAGGAAAGACTTTGCTTGTAATTGCCCATAGGCTTTCTACTATTAAAGATGCAGAGCAGATTATTGTATTAAAAGATGGCAATATACTTCAAAAAGGAAAGCATACAGAATTACTAAAAAACTGTGAACTTTATGCTCAGATGTGGAAAGCACACATTGGGGCAAAAAATTGGGCGATAGTATCAGATGAAAGAAAGGAGTTGTAAATATGTTCAAAATAGTAAAAAGATTAATAGATTGGGCAAGTGAATATAAGAAAAGAATCTATCTTGGTTTTGTGTATTCATTTTTACATGCTATGTTTACTGCTTTTCCGATAGTTCTTGCGGCACATGCTTTAAGCCTAATATTAGATGACTATGTGGGAGTAAAGACTCTTTCCCCTTACGAAATTATGACTGTTTTCGTTGCTATGATTATTGCAGTTTTTGGTCGTTTCTTTTTCTCCTATTTGCGAGCTACTACACAAGAGGGCATTGGCTGTGAAATGACTAGTACAGAACGCATTACATTAGGTAACATAATGAAGCGTGTACCACTTGGTTTCTTTAGCCAAAATAATGCAGGAGAATTAGTATCAGCGATCACAACAGATTTATCTTTCTTGGAAATGTACGCAATGAAGATGGTAGATACGGTGATTAATGGGTATATAAGTGCCACTGTTATAGTATTATGCCTGGCATTTTATTGTATGCCTGCGGCTTTTGTGGCACTTGTTGGAATAGTTCTGTCCGCTTTATTCTTGCATCTACTGGAAAAAAGAAGTAAAAAAAATGCAGGCATACACCAAAAAGCCCAAGATGATATGGTGGGAAGTAGTATTGAATATCTTCGTGGTATGCAAATAGTAAAGACTTTTAAACAAGAAGGTGCTACTGTTAAGGGTATACGTCATGCGTATAGGAACAGCCGAGAAGTTAATATCACAATTGAGAAAGAATACATGCCTTATAATTGCTTGCATTTATTTGTATTGAAAGTGGCATCTGTAGGAATTGTCCTTGTTTCGGCAGTTCTTACATTGGCAGGAACATTGACACTGCCGACGATGATGATGCTTGCTATATTTTCCTTTGTGATATTTAACAGTATAGAGGTTGTCAATAATGCGGCTCATGTTCTTGAAATTATTGAAGCCTCATTAAACAAGTTGGATGGTATCAAGAAAACACCATTTATTGATGAAAGCGGAAAAGATATAAAACCCACAAGTTATGATATACAGTTTGAAGATGTGTCTTTTGCATATGATGAAAAGCTCATTTTAAAAGATGTATCTTTCTATATTCCAGAGAACACTACTACTGCGATTGTTGGTCAGTCTGGTAGTGGAAAGACAACGATTTGTAATTTAATTGCCCGATTTTACGATACGCAGTCTGGAACAATTAAGATAGGGGGAACAGACATTAAGCAAATGACTTGTGATAGTTTGCTATCAAATATTAGCATGGTTTTCCAGAAAGTTTATTTGTTTAATGATAGCATTAAAAATAATATTCGCTTTGCTAAACCAGAAGCCACAATGGAAGAAATTATAGAGGTCGCTAAAAAAGCCTGTTGTCATGACTTTATTATGGCATTACCAAGTCAATATGACACCGTAATAGGTGATGGTGGCTCTACTTTGTCTGGTGGCGAAAAACAAAGGATTTCTATTGCTAGAGCAATGATTAAAAATGCTTCTATTATTATTTTAGATGAAGCCACTGCAAGTGTTGACCCTGAAAATGAGCATTTGATACAGCAGGCAATCAGTTCTTTGGTAAATGGGAAGACAATTATTACGATTGCTCATCGGCTTGCAACGATTGAAAATGCAGACCAGATATTAGTGATTGATGATGGAAAGATTGCTCAAAGAGGAACACATAGTGAGTTGATTGCTAAAGTGGGTATTTATCGAAGATTTTTTGAGATAAGAGAACAGGCAGAAAATTGGAGTATTGCATAATTATGTAGCAAATTGTGATATAGATAGCAGGCAAATTATGTAAATTGGCGAAGATAAGGAAAGCTTTATTGCTAGGAAATTTAGAAGAATAAGTAGAAGCTAATCAAAAAGGAATAAACATCAAGATTATTCCTTTTTTAAAGGCCATTTCTATATAATTCAATGATTTTCATTGAATATTCTAAAGCCAATTCATGGTTTCCTTTACATTTATAATACTCAAGTAATCTTTCATATAGAAACTCTTTCGATTGTGGGTGCATATTTTGTTCATATTTACGTTGGATTTTAAGTAGAATTCTTTCACACTTTTGATAATATGGTGTTTTAATCATAGAATTTAACCAACAACAAAACAAACTGCTATAGTCTTTATAAATCAGCATATCTTTTTGTTGTGCCATTTCGATGTACTTTATCGCATTCTCATTATCATTTAAATTGAAATAACACCAAGCAGTTCCAAAACAAGTAGTATTATCAGGGGAATAGGCTAGTGAAATTAAGTAGTATTTAAGTGCTTCTTCATAATTTTTTTGTAATGATGAATTATAGGCTAAATTATATGATAAAATAGCGTAGAGGCGATTATCAATGTTTTCAGCAAGCTTTATTGCTTTTTTTAAGATGCTGATTGCTCGACTTCTATCTTTTAATGAAAAATGCAAAAGTGATTGTGCACCAAGAAATTGAATTTGTCTAATTGAACATGGATAAATTTCAAATGAATGCTCCAACTTTGATTTTATCTCTAATGCTTTAATGTGTTCGTTTGTTGTGTTATATATTATTAATAAATAATAATGACATATAATCTTGATCTTTTCATCAATATTATGTTTTAGAATATCATTAATCGTTTTTTCTGCTTTTACATAATAAGAGTTAGTGCGATAGATATAATTTCTTGCTAGTTTAAAAAGCATTTGGCAGTTTAAATCAAATAATTTAATCGTTGACAAAAGAGTCTTCTCTAATTTTTCAAAATCCTTGGAAATGATTTTTCCATGAGAATGCATAATGAACAAAACGTATTGATGTAATAATTCATAAGGAAAAAATAGTGAGCGTCTATCAACATTATCCATAAAATACGCATTTGGTTTGGTTTTAAGATAATAGATATCATCAATTATTATTTTTGTTTTGTTAGATATAGAACTTTCAATAATTTCCTTAATACTGTCATTATAAATAATTTTATCATTTATCTTTGAAATCAGACATACTTGGAAATCATCATAAATTTTATTTATCTGATAATAATCCATATAATCTATGAAAATGGTGGGGGAGAAATAATTTCCTCTTTCAAACCGTGAATAATTTGATTCATCTAACCTAACTTTCCTTGAAATATCTCGTATTTTTATAGGAGTTTCAGAAGTCAGCCTGTAAGATTTTAAATAAAGAGGAATAAGTTTATTAACTTCCAATATCCTTTTCCTCAAATCTTTTTATGTTAGAACCTATGTAGCTCCATGGCTTATCATATGAATGATTACCAACTAAGGGCTTATCTAAAATCAGAATACTTAATAATAAATCTGTTTTAACTCTTTTGTTTTTTCTAAACATAACTCATCTCCTTAATTAATTATTTTACATAAATAAATTATCATATATCACCATAGATAACAATAAATAATCCATCTTTTTACATGTTTTCAAATTTTTGTCGTTGTTTTTTGAATTTGAAGATAAAGGCATATGCTCGTGACATAATAGAAAGTGGAAAAAATCACTTGGTACCATATAAATATATGGTTAGACAAAGATAACTTACAGAGTTACAAGTTTTTTTAAAACGATCTTTTCGATAATGTTACAGTTTTATAGTTGTGATTCTTAGAAAATTGAAGTTATTGATTAATTGATATTGGGTTTAGATTAATCTAGTTAAAATTTATTTTAAAACAATCTAATTAATTGTGGAAGCGTTTTCTTTTTACATATTTCTTAATTTCCAATCTAGTATTTGAATTTCAAAGAGTTAGATATTAATTAGATAAAAATAGGAAAATCAAAAAATATCATAATCTGGTAATAATTTTGTTACTGATATTGATTTTACATGTTTTTTAAAAAGACCGTTCTATTTCTCAATGTTTTTAAACATGCAGTTTTGCCCATTTTTTTATCTTGACCCCTTTAACATGCGATGCTACTATATGGGTGTCTAGACAAACATTATGAAATTATAAAGGAGGAAAATGCATTTAGAATGATGCAATAAGAGAGATTATGAAAAAGAAAATAATTAGTTGTTCTGTTTTAATCTTATTATGTCTTATCACATTTACTCAAGGAATTAACGCTTCTTATCACGGATTTGCTGGCTCTGCTGGATATTCTTACAGAAAAGTTGGAGATGCAAATCCAAAGGATAATCATGGATACTTAGGTGGTATTCGGTGGCAATCCAGCGACCATTCAGGGCACAAAGAATGGTTTGTTATTAAGAATTCTCAAGGAGCTATTAGAAGTAGTGAAATATTGATCAACAGACCTAGTTCTGAAACAACTTATGTGAATGTAACGACGACATACGGTTATTATTATTACTTGTATGCAAGCAGGGAGCATTTAGGTAATCCATATACTTATGTTACAGGTACATGGCAACCATAAGATAAATTAAGCACATAAGAGCTACCAATAGCTGTGGCTCTTATTTGAGTTAGAAAGGAAAAATGATCATATTTATTGATTATAAAATATTATGAAAAAAAAGAAGATAAATAAAACGTATTTAATTATATTTTTAATTGTATTACTAATTATGCTTCTATGGACGCTAAACCGATGTAATATGTATTATATAGTTGGAAATTATATTTTTGACAAAAATTATAGAGAAAACTTTGGATTAGCAGATGGTCCCACTAGATTGAATTACAATTTATTTCAACTAATTAAGTATATCTTTACTGGACAAATATGGTTATTCGACTATATATTGATATTTGGAACAGGATTGTTTCAAGTAATTCTTCCTGGAATTGTCTCAATAGCTGGACTTAATTTCTATGGAAAGTTACATACAATCAATAAAACAACTGCATATAGAAAAAAGAATTATGCTAATTATATAGCTAACGATATTTTATTAGAGTCCTTAAAAATATCAATTAGTGTATTTTCTGCTTATATAGCATACTATTTATTTGCATTATATCTATCTGGAGGTCAATTGTCTGATTATGCAGGCAGAGAGCTATTTTTAGATATTCTAGGTGATGATTTTTATACAAAATACCCATACTTTTACTATTTATTGGATGGGTTTGTTAGATTCTTTATGATTCCATTTATATATTCTTTATACGCATGTGCAATTTCTCTTTTTGCAAATGGAAAGAAGCAGGTATTCTTAGCATCAAATGCCTATTATTATGGTTTGACTGTTGTCGCTTTTGGATTATATATGTTGATAGGTAACAACGCAATTTATCTTAATCCAACAGTAATAATGGCTTCAGGAGCATATTTGGACATTAATACTATTTTGTTGATGTCATTGCATATGATTCCAATAATTATTTCTTATTTTATGATAAAAAGGCACGTTAATCATGTTGAACTATAAAAATGAGATCAAATTATTAATATGCTACTTCATTTTATCATTATGTTTTCTCATTCCTATGAATCGTAATCTTCTAACAATCTATATTGCTTATACTGACGTATATCTATTTATTATACTATTTTTCATTTATTACTTTGTTATATTTAAACACTCATTTTCTGTATTGGAATTGACTAGATTTAATAGAATTAGGCAATATTTTGGATATAAAACTTTACAATTTTCATTATCAAATATCCTAATTGTAATGGGTGTGCTTATAATAAATATAATCATATTTTTAATCAAAGGAAGTGCCCTAAAACCAAATGAATTATGTGGATTCTCAATAAATCTATTTATGTTATACGAGTTTGTGTATATCGTTTATCTTTCAACATTGTTGTGTCGTAATCGACGATTAGCTTTCAATTTTTTTGTAGGGTTTTACATTATATTATATCTTATCAGCATTATTGGATCAGGTGAGTTATATATTTTAAATTTGTTTAAGCCTTATATTAAAGAATTTGCTTTTATACAATCAATAATCATCTATTTTACTTGGTTTAGTATACCACTATTAATCATCTATAATAAGGAAGATAATTATGAGCTATAAAATGAAAATATTATTAGTTCTCTATACTGTGTTTTTGATATTTATAAATGTTTTACCAGTTCAGTATAACCATGGATTGCATTCGTTTTTTGACTTGTTATTTATGAACACTAAACGATTTGAACTATACAATTTAGAGCCTCTTAACTTTCAATATATCATTAGTCTTTGCTTGTTTCACCAACTAATAATTTACAAACTTTTATCTGAAAGTAATGAATATTTTTCTTTTTTAGGAATGGTAGTTTATAGGAAAGGTGTAGTTAAGACGTTAAAAGATAAGACTAAGAGGAATTTCAAACGTATATTTAGTTGTCTATCAATCATTTTTTTAACAGTAATTATTGTTTATATCATTTATATAAGATTCAAACGAAACTGTATTGTCTCTGCTGACCTTGTAAAAGGATTTGTTTACATATTGAGATACGGAGTTTTTATCAGCATCGAATTACTAATTTATGATAGTCTATCGTTACTAGGAAATAGTCATAAAGCTACGATATACGTTAATTCCATTTTCATTGCAGTAATGATGGTAGATTTATTAATTAATTCTCGCTTAGTTCTATTTTCATCTAATCTTATTAGTGAATTAATCTATTTAGTAGTGAACATAAGTCTGTTTTATATAATTTATTTAGTAAGTAAATACAATTTAATTAAAGGAGCTGATCTCATATGATAGAAATAAAAAACGTTTCAAAAAAATTTAAAGAGGTAATCTTGTTTAAGGACCTAACTATTGCTTTTGAATCTGGTAAAAAGATACTTATAACTGGAGTTAATGGAAGTGGTAAAAGTATTTTATTAAAGCTAATCGTTGGTTATTCTAAACCTGATGTAGGGGAAATTATGATTGATGGTAATAAGTTAGGAGTAAACAATGATTTTATAAACAATGCAGGCTTATTTATTAATGCTCCAGAGTTTATGGGTAATGTAAGTGGTTTGGATAACTTATTGCATCTAGCTAACATTAATAAGATAACGACGGAAGAAAAAATAATGGAGTTTGTAAGAACTTTCAATATGGAAGATTCAATAAATAAAAAATATAAAACATATTCATTAGGAATGAAACAAAAAATACGAATTATTCAAGCATTAATGGAGGAACCAAACTATTTGATAATAGATGAACCATTTGATGGATTAGATAAAAATAGTCAGGAGATGCTAAAAAATATTTTAGATAACTTTATTAGCGATCAAAATAACACATTAATTTTTACTACTCACAGTTCAGAATACGAGTTGTTTGCGGATACTATCTATAAAATTGATAATTTTACATTAACAGAAGGTAAATAAAAATCGAGCAGGCAAAAATGTTATAAAAAAATAGGGTGGTACATATTCTTAATAAAGATAAAAGTAGTGATTGAGGGAAATAGAAATGATAAAGGTATCTTTATAGTAAATACAATTTCTCTTGTTTTATGATAAAATGGTACATTAATCATGTTGAAATATATAGAGCAATCTCTGTAAATGGGTAACTATATTCTTATACCAATTGAATTCTGTCGAAAGTAATTGAAAATCCTTTGTAGCCTTTGTTAATTACTAAATTTAAGATTATAAAACGGTTTGTAAATTAATTATATTTTATAAATTTATCTTGCGTATTCTGTTTTTTGCTGATATAATTTTAGCATAAAATTATGCCATAAATATATACTGACCGCAATAGAAAAAATGATTAGGCTACTATGATTTACGATTTTATAAAAGGAAGCGATGTAGCAAAATCAACTCTTTTGCATATCATCACTGGTCTTTCTTTTTCATGATTAGGAGAATTGATAATTAATGGGAGTGGAAAAGAGGACGTTAAAACAAGCGAAAGGAGGTTCAAAGTTTTCAACAGGTATAGTGCCTTGGAATTAAATTTCTATTACAACTAAAACTAACTTGGCAAAAGATTTTATAAAATAAGCAAAAAGAATAGGAGATAATTAATATGATATATTATATACCGCCTGTAAATTTATTAGGAGCAGGATGTTTATCTGAATTAAAAGATCCGATAAGTAAATTAGGATGTAAAAAAGCATTAGTAGTAAGTGATGCTTTTTTACATGAATGTGGAGTTGTTAATAAGGTGTTAGAAATTTTAAAGGATTCAAAAATTGAATATAGTGTATTTTATGATACTAAGCCGAATCCAACAGTAAAAAATGTTAATGATGGCTTAGCAATATTAAAAAAAGAACATTGTGATTTTGTAATCTCAGTTGGGGGTGGAT
>Ga0153950_1001159_pt1 | contig 11700 bp, 12 predicted proteins | sample TSNJ034MetaG_FD_104737 | JGI IMG/M metagenome (GOLD analysis project Ga0153950, IMG submission 104737) | Attine ant fungus gardens microbial communities from New Jersey, USA - TSNJ034 MetaG | ecosystem: Host-associated > Fungi > Mycelium > Unclassified | place: USA: New Jersey, Wharton State... | reverse complement strand
TTCCGCTGCTGCTTGACGAGCGAGTTTCTTTTCATGTCGCTTCCTATACTCTTCGAATGGATCTTGATAGCTGATATGACACGTGTTAACAAACAGAAGAAATGCAGGACAGTGGAGCACAAACATAACGATTTCTGTTATACGGATAGGTTTGGTAGGTCGCTCTGTTCCAGGTTTGACAGGCATCTTCTCGATGGTGTTGAGAACGTCCTCACCACCTACGAGCTTGCCGAACACGGTATGTTTTTTGTCAAGATGGGGTGTTGGTCGGAACGTGAGATACCACTGAGAGCTGCAAGATATCGCTATGTGCGGTGGATTCGAGGTACATTAAACTTACCCATTAGTAGCGGATCCTTTATTGGCCATGGCGAGGATGCCTCGGCTGTCGTGTGTTGCAGCACCCTTGAGGTCATACTCGTCTCGAAATGGTTGACCCCAGTAAGATTCACCCCCTGCACCCGTGCCTGTAGGGTCTCCTGTCTGAACCTTGAAGAATCGATGAGGTAAGTACAACTCTGTTGTGGCGATATAATAGCTTACCATAAATCCGGGGACAAGCCGATGAAACAGACAATTATTGTATTTCCCAGCTTTCGCAAGCATGAGGAAATTGTAACATGTTTTCGGCGCCTTCAATCCCTGTTTGTCAGAGTCTGACAGAAGGATATAAGATCAACTCTTACAAACCTTCTCACAGTAGAGTTCTAAATTCAGGCTGCCGCCCCCAACAGATGTCACGACACGCACATATGCCCTCCGTTTTCCAACATCCTTGTCTTTCCCCTTCTTCTTCCCGGCAGGGTTAGTAAACTCTTCGAACATAAGCTCCTCTTCGTCCCACAAAAGCTTCGCGCTTTGTGTGTGCGGGTCGATGGACGTTGATGTCAATGCTGCACCCGGGAGACCACTGGAGTATGGGGAAATATTCCCTATCGAGAAAAGACATGAATATCAGTCACAGGGTACAAATCAGGGTGAAGGGGACAGACACGGTTCAGCGACTTTCTTGACGGCTGCAACTGGCCCTGCGAGGGATTGTTTTGTCACAGTTTTAGCATCTTTGGATCCAGCTGTAGGTTGCACAACATTTGCATTAGTTGCCGACGTTGACGTAGCAGTGGTGGAAGTGGCTACAGAAACCGAAGGCATTCCATGAGGATTCTGTAGTGTGATGATATCGGCCCTAGAATTCAACAATTAGTTCATGACAATCCATCCAGCAGTACAGCATACTTTTTGATGGAAATATCAGCCAACAGATCCCTGTTACCCTTGATGCTTTCTGCAAGATAAACATTGCCGGTAGTAGCAACAGCGACGATGTGTGAGTGTTCACTAAAAGGTTTGAACGAGACGGGGTCATGAATTTCGTTGGTGGCTTCTTTGTGAGAGTAATGAAGAGTTATCAGATCTGTTGGCTCAAGCGGTTCCTTTGTGAACGGATGAGTGTTGTTGTGTTGTCTGAACACAGATAAGTCGGTGTTTAAGGAAAACAGAGGGAGTAGACGCACTTGAGCCAGGGAATGATATTGACAAGGTCAAAGACAGTGCCCGTTCCATCTGAGCTACGTGCACAGACAGGATGAGTGAAGGGTTGAAACGAAAGGGCGCAGCAGTCAAATGGAGTTCGTGCGCCTGGATGGGGTGCTTCCTGTTTTCTGTGCCAGTCTATCAATTACTGAACATCTGAAATACTGGATTTGCATACAGCTTGTACCCAACAGAGGCGGAATGGGAGCCAAACTTTCCAGTATGCTCCTCGTGAGTGATGTAAAGCTTGTTCGAGTTTCCGTGGCCCATGAAATGGCTGATGAATGGATCTGCAAAGTCCACAATAAACTCGACCAAACAGAATTTTGTTTTTTCTGTCACGAACAAAGTCAATGCTTCGCTATGTGTCGACGCAAACAAGACATATTCTAGTCCTTGACTTTCTTTCTCCTGCCCTTCTACTTTCGAAGCGACATTTACACTCTACAACACCAGCACGGAAACCCCAAGCCGAACCAATTGCCAAGAAACCATACTTTCCCATTGGCCCTTTAGCTCTCATCACCAATCTTGGGCCTAACGGCCCTCAAGATGGATCATCGTCTTCTGCGGAGACTGAACAGTTCAACAAAATTGTCGGAGAGATTCGTCTGGCTCTCAACAATTACTCTTCAAAACACCATCAGCTGCCAGGATTATGGGAACAAATTGGCTCATTAAAAATTTTGCCCCTTCTCGGGCGTTCGCAGTTGGAGCCATTGTCAAAACTTATGAAAAGGACGTTCGCTGAACTATCTCGCACGATGGCCAATATATGGGCTCATGACAGGGAAGGGGACAGTGGAATTCATGCGTTTACCCCGTCAATTGCGCAGAATATCGCAATTGTTGCAGCTAGAAGTGAATGTTGGGATGCTATGCTTGCCCTCATGCAATATTATATTCACAAAGGAGATGCTCCTGCAGTTCTGGAGTTGTATGATAAGTTCATGGCTTTGGTTGGGGATAAAGGTTCGATAGTGGACCCAGCACTCCAAGATCCACTCCAAGATCTAGGGTCTGAAGAGCATCAAGAACTACCAGAGCTCCAAGATGAGCTACTTCCACCCGAGGATTCTAGTTATCCACCCGATCTCGGACACGCCCATTTTCTCATGGCTGCGGTGACCGCCTATGCTATGCAAGATTCGTTCGTTGAGGCATTGGAGGCATGTTTAGCGACCGTTGTTCCATTCGACAAAGGTCAAGCTCTTGCGTTCACTGACCAGGTGCTGTCGCATAATCCGAAGCTCAAATTCAAAGTCAAAAAGTACCTACTACGACTTATTCTTGCTCGTCAACTTTCTCGGCCTGAAGAATTCGCCCGATATGTAAAACACTTGGGTGCCAACAAGTTGACATCGGAGCTCAGTCAATTGTACGAGGCTATCAAGGGTGGGCTCGGTACCCGGGAGGCATTTCTGGCCGCAGATCCATCCCTCGTCACATCAACAAGAAAAATTGCTCTTACAGACAAAATATGGACTGCCATTCTACATGTTTTTATCAAGTGCGGCGAAAAGGAGATGGCAGGTCGTGTATGGGCTGATTTGATGAAGAGTGGTGTTACACCAGGGACTTCGATATGGACTGCATTGCTTGATGCGTACGGAGAAATAGGTGCTGTAGAGGATGCGCTTTTTGCCTGGGATCTAATGCTGCAGCAGGGCACAAAACCTGACGCACTCACTTATCGAGCCATCATTCATATCCTCTTCAAGGCTCGGCGTCCAGACCTGGCAATGGAGTTGTTCAAAGAATACGAGTCTCTTCCGGTTCAAGACAAGCTGCAGCATTCGATGGTATATAACACCGTTCTGACCGGGCTTTGCAGGTCCGATCGTGAAGAAGGGGCGGAGAAACTCCGGATGGAGATGGAGACGAAGGGACCCAAGCCAGATGAGGTGACGTACAACATATTGATCAACCATTATGGGGTCCGCAGGAAATTCCAAAAGATGGCTGCAAGCTTACGCGCGATGGAGGCGGCAGGCTTCGAGGGCAACGATTATACATTCACAATCATACTTAATGCGCTCCACAAGGCTGGTCACAAGAATGCCGCGGAGCTCGTCTTGGCACTGCTGGAAAAGCGAGGCGTCATGCAGAAGAATGTCGTATTATATACATCGCTTATCAATCATCAGTTGATGGAAGGAGGAAAGGATAACGTTGCGACTGCGATGAAGATACTTGAGTCACTGGAGAAGGATCCTCGCAACCTGCCCACCGAGATCACATATACTGCAGTCTTGTGTGGTCTGTATCGTCTTGGCTGGATGGATCCAGACGAGTTACGGGAGCTAGAGACGCAGATTCTCGACAAGATGCGAAAGAGAGGACTCTCGCTGGGTCTTCCAGCATATCATTTGCTCCTGAGAGCATATCTTATGGGTCCCCATGAGGACGGAGTCGAAAAAGCCATGGCCCACTATGCGGAGATGAAGGCACAGGAAATTCCTCTTAAAGCCGGAACGTACTACATTATGCTTGCTGGACTACGACAGAGGGAAGAATGGGGCTTTGCGCACAAGATAATGGAGGAGATGTACGCAGCAGGGATTCATCCTACGGGAAGCCTGTTTAGGTTGGTGAATGTCATCAGCAACCAGAGGACTGGTGCATAGTGTAGAACGTACCTATCAAACTAGAGTGGAGTCTGTGATGGTGAAATGGTCATGCTGTTTTCAGGTACTGGTCGCCAAGGAAAAATGCCTTTCCCAAGCCGAGACGGAGATATCGTGCAAATGCTATGAGCAATGGTCAGCTGGCAGAAAAACCGGCCGGGTGACACAAACCCCAGTGGCTCCAGCGCCTGCCCATCCACTTACCCAGGAAGGGCAACAGGACGACAGAGACAAGTTGTTTGAGCTGTTCAAGACTTTCTTCCCATTCCTCCTGTGCCAACCGATACTCCTCGTCGGAGTCATAGGAGGCTACTGAGGACGTGTCGATGGAGCTTGGCATAAGGTTTGGCGGTAGAAGCAACTTGGCCCGGCTTGGCTCGGCACATGTTGTTTGATCTCATCATGTTTGCCCCGCAATGCCATAAATAATGCCATAAATATCCCATAAATATAATCTTTCGTCTCGGCTCTTGTTCTTGAACCTCTACTTCTACCTCCGCACTCTCCGTCCACAGATGCAACATGGCTTCTCAAGCACACAACCTGCCTCCCCGGCGCCTACTCGTCGGACAGCCCCTTCTCTACACCATGACCTGCTTCATCAGTCTCGGTGTCTTCTTGGTGAGCCCACTGCTTCGAGTCCATTGTTACGGACCAGAGTCCTCACAGACGTTTGCCGCAGTTTGGCTATGATCAAGGGTACATCCATTCCTGTCCTACCGCTCACCTAATTCAGTCCTCAACAGGGTCATGAGTGGAATCATCACTGGCCCATACTTTCGGAAGTATTTCAACAACCCAACAGCCCTTGAGGTGGGCACGATGGTGGCCGTGCTTGAAATTGGAGCTTTTGGTACGTCATGGTTCCTATTACTTTTCTCATCTTCATCTTCACGCACAATGTGCAGTCACTGCACTGGCAGCCGGTCGTGTCGGCGATATCATTGGAAGAAAGGGAACACTATTCAGTGGAGCTGTTGTGTTCACCATTGGTGGCGCTATACAGACATGGTCAACTGGTTACTACCTGATGATCATCGGCCGCATCGTTAGTGGTCTGGGCGTTGGTTTACTTTCGTACGTCTTGTCCCCTGAATGTCGTCATATCATTTTGATTTTGTAATTGTAATTCGGCAGATGCATTGTTCCTATATACCAGAGCGAGATCTCGCCTCCGAAGCATGTGCGTCTTCTTCTCATCACTCCCTTAGGCCCTATCGTTCACATTACATAGAGAGGTGCACTAGCATGCATCGAATTTACAGGAAATATAATAGGATATTCATCCTCTGTTGTATGTTGTAAACTTTTTCTCAGTACCTTCTTCCCACAGATTCATCAATCTTCTATCTAGTGGGTAGACTACTTTTGCTCATTTATGGAATCGGATCTCTCTTGGCGGATGCCTCTCTTCATTCAATGCGTCATCGGATTCATCCTCGCTGCAGGTACTCTTGTCATCCCCGAGAGCCCAAGATGGCTCATTGACACCGACAAGGAGGAAGAGGGCCTGAGAGTCATTGCAGATCTACACGGAGGTAATCCCAACCATCCCACTGCTCTAGCCGAGTTTCAGGAGATTAAGGAGAAAGTTCTCGAAGACGTCAGTGATAGTCTTTGGTCTTTACCCTGGTCATCTGATGATGGATACAGCGGAACTCCGGAGAGCCAAGGACCTATTCAATGATGTGGAAGAAGTACAAACGACGTGTGTTACTGGCAATGTCATCACAGGCTTTTGCACAACTGGTGCGTGACCTCAGATACCTTGATTAAGACATATCACCGATCATTCAATCGCAGAATGGCATCAACGGTACGTATAGATTCGCCCTATCCTTCGAGCTTCGTTCAAATCCTTTGAGCCAGTTATTTCTTATTATGCTCGTGAGTTTTCGCTCCTTTTGTTGTTTGGATAATGTTGATTGTGGTGTCTAGCCCGGGTGTTTGAGGGTTCGTTGTGACAATAATACCATGGATCAACATGGGCCACTGATCATCTACTATCCAGAAGCGGGATGGATTGGTCGTTCGGCCATTCTGATGGCCGGAATCAATTCTATCATTTATGTTCTGAGTACTCTTCCACCGTCAGTTTTTTTTTTCTGAAATCATGGTCGAATGGGTGCTGATTCGTTTAGTTGGATCTTGGTCGACCGTTGGGGTCGTCGTCCGATCCTTATGTCTGGTGCTGTCATCGTGCGTACTGGCCCCTTCCTCCTCCGGGCAATTCGACTACATGATCCGCCCGTTCATTATCAATATTCACGAGGTACTCTTAGATGGCCCTCTCGTTGGGTGCGACAGGCTATTGGATGTACATCAATGTTCCAGCGACGCCTCAAGCTGTTGTCGTGTGTGTTATCATATTCAATGCTGCATTCGGATATAGCTGGGGACCCGTTCCATGGCTATATCCACCGGAAGTATGTGTATCAATAACTCTGCGAGGTTGTCAGATACTGAGATGCTGCCTGGATCAAGATCATGCCTCTCCCTATCAGAGCAAAGGGCGTTTCGCTTTCAACTTCCACAAATTGGTTATTCAACTGGATTGTCGGTGAAGTAACACCGTATCTACAGGAGACGATTGAGTGGAGATTGTATCCCATGCATGGATTCTTCTGTGTTTGTAGTTTCGTCCTAGGTGAGCTTCCTCTGTTATTTTTGTTTGTAAGAAGCTCCTGACACGTGTTTATACAGTTTACTTCCGTTCGTCTTCTATTGATCATTAATACTTGGTTATGTCGACTAACTATGCATAACAGTATACCCCGAGACGAAAGGTGTACCTCTCGAAGAAATGGATCAAATGTTTGGTGAAGGTCCGTTCTGTCCTTTTGCTTGGTGTAGTCTCTTATCTTCTCACTCTCAAAAAATGTACTAGATGCACGTGAAGAAATGCTCGAAAACGAAACGCCTTTACCATCTGAATTACCATCTGAACGAACATCTTTGATCGACCGCACCCTCCCCCTCCCACCGACATATCGAGTTAGATCTACATCGTCGCACCGCTACACCCCGCAACGTGGTTTCAGCGAGTGGTTTGGTGATCTAATAGGCAGAACTTCGAAGAGTAGTGGCTATACACCCGTTGCGAGTGGGGAGTGAGTAAAGTTGGATTGGCAATGAAGTAGGATATGTTTACGACTTATCTGACTATGACGTAGAGTCAGTACTCATCTTGTAGTCGTCCATGTGACTCGACTCCATACAGTACCCTGGATGGTAATGACTGTTGGAGCTGGGAGTTGATCAAATGATGCTTGGCTTGTGACAGTCGGATTGGTTTAGAAGCCCAGAGCACAAGTGCTCAGACAATAAAGCGGTAAAATCTGGCTTGAGGATCTGGACTGCATTCAGTTGAGCTACTATCATTTAACATAGTTCTTGACACATAAAATTTCAAAATTTACACGTGATCTCAAATGCACTCTTCCACTCTCTCTCGAGTGGTCAACATTCCTCCAATTCATGTCTCTACCGTAGAAAGACATTGTTGTTCGACTACTCTTCATGTTCGTTGGGCATGGCGGTCCATAAGAACTCACCGTTATTCTACTTCAACTCATCAAGTCAACAAGCCACGTAGACATGAACCGATTTCTGCCTATTCTGGACAAGAGAAGACGTGGGAGGAGTTGGGATTGAGGAAGAGTCTGGTTGAAGGCCTTTTACGTGCATATCCTGAAGTGGTAGCTCCTACAGCTGCACAGACGATGTTTATCCCCGCGATTCTGGAGGGTAAAGATCTTTTGGTGAAAGATGATGCAGGAAGTGGAAAGCACGTCCTATTTTGTATGAGTTTGGGTGGTGTATATTTATGAATTTTTCTATTCATTCAGGTCTTTTGGTATCGCACTAGGACTATTAGGAAAACCTCGCGTCAAGTATATGATTAAACCTGGAAAAGAACAGGAAAGTGTCACAGCTCTCGTTTTGGTTCCTCAATCCAATCTGGCTATTCAATACTATCGATGGCTATCCCGTATAGCAGAGGTATCGATATCAACAGAGGAGGTTGGGATCAATACTGATAGAATAGTGCAACGACTCATACGTGAAGGGCAAGAACATGTCACTGTGGGGATGAAAAAACTTTATGAAACAAAACCTCACATTCTCATCAGCACCCCGCAAGCTGTTCTTGATTTGTACAAGGAGGATCCGGATCTAGTGCCGTTGGAGTATCTGAGTACTGTTGTGGTGGACGAAGTGGATTATCTTATCGAAACGGTGCCGAAGAAGAGCCCTGAACGAGCGTGGGGGGGTTCGTATGAGAAAGCAATCAAGAAGATTCGGGCGCATCCGGGGGCCACGAGGGAATTGCTAGATATGATATTTACTGCTAGGAAGGAGATTAATGCAAGGATGCAAGAGTGGGCCTGGGACGAGGGGGCAGAGGAGCCATACAGGAAAGATACATTTGTTGGATCGAGGGACATGCCGGGGCCGCAGCTGGTGGCGTCGAGTGCGACGTTGAGGACGCACTTGAGCAATTACCTGTATGATGAGAGTGGGTGGCTGAACAAAAGTTTTGTGATGAAGGTGAAAAACACAGGCTCGAAGCCGGTGAAGAAAACGAAGGAGGCGGCCGACGAGAGAGTGCGAGAGGGGGCTTTGAGTGGACGGGTGAAGCATTGCATTATTGAAGTGTCCAAGACTGAAGTTCGGAATGTCGAGGGTGCAATAGATGTGACAGAGGACGGAGCAGAACAGGTGGACACACACAAATTGCTTGGTGATTTGGCAGATGAGCGGCCACCGCGGAATCACATGATAGATAAAGGTTAGAATCCCAATTGATGGCGAATTCATCAAGAAACTGACACCACGTGACAGATGGATTTCTTGAGCGGTATCAAAACACGCCTTCGCCGTTCAACCCCCAAGCCCTGGAGGCCATTGGCACGGCAGTGGCGCTGGATGTTCCGCAGCTGGCGTTGCTGGTGCTTCCGTCCAGTGCGCCCGTATACCGTGCGGTGTACGAGCTGCGAGAGATGGGGCTGGATGCGAGGGTATTTGATCCTCAGAAGCCTGTAGTGGACGAGAACGAGAACGAGGATCCGGTGCTTTTAGTGACGACACTGGCGATGGCACGCGGGCTGGATATGCCGGAGGCGACACATGTTTTCTCGCTGGGCATCCCGGATGGCCCGAGAGTAACAGGCCGATCAGTTGATGCGTACATGCACGTTGCCGGCCGGGTCGGGCGATTTGGCCGGCGTGGGACAGTGGTGACGGTGGTAGAAGAGAAAGATGGGATGCCGGAGACGGCCGGCTCGCGGATGAAGCGGATTCTGCGGCAAGTTGGTGCAGCGGCAGTCCGGTTTAGGCAGTTCAAGTAGACTAGAACGAGTTTTTTGCAAATCAAGATTGTCTTTCTCCCCACCATGAGGTTCGCCCCTCTCCTCCTATTCACTGCTCTCGTCGCTGCCCAGTCCTCTTCACTGTCCTTCACGTCCTCCACACGCTCAATCTCCCGCTCCTCTGCCCCCACCGCTGCCTCCACCGTTGTCCGCCTCTCCTCATCCTCTTTCCTCCCCTCATCCTCATCCGCTGCTCCGTCTTCCACCGTCCCGTCCTCCACCACTCCCTCAGCCTCCTCGTCCTCATCGCCTACCCCGCCGCCTATCGTCCTAGTACGTCGTTCCATTCTGCATCATTTTTTTCCCTCATTCTGCCTTGCAGGACACTCGTCTCGACCCTGCCTTTGGCGTTCTCGGTGGTATTCTTATCCTCTCAGGTCTCCCCTCCGCGTTTTGGGGCCACAAAAACAGATGGTGCGGCTCTCCCTGACCTACCAGCCTCCTTACTTTCTCACCCGACTCTGCAGGACGTCCTTCTTTCTCGCCGGATTTTACACCCTTTCTCTCGCCTGCTCTGTTCTCATCATCCGATATGGCGTCTTACCTGCTGTAAATCCTCCCTCTAAAACTCTTCGAGGCATGTTCGTTCTCGCCAGCGTGATCACCGGATTCGCAGGCGGTGGCGTTGCTATTTTTTTCTGGAAGGCCACTCGCTACTGCATCGGCGCCTGGGGTGGTTTTGCCTTTGCCCTCTTCATTCAGTGCTTCCATAGTGGTGGCGTCATCAGGCCTATTGGCTATAGATGGATCCTCTACATCGGCAAGTCTGTCTGCCAGCAGATCACTTCTCCGATTTGACTCCCCTCCCCGATCCAGGTTTCGGTGTAATAGGCTTTACGTTGGCCACTGTCCCACAGGTGAGCTTATCATCTGCCTCGTTCCAATTCATGTCCAACAATAAATCAGATTCATTATCACATCCTCCTCATCTCCACGGCTTTTGTCGGCTCTTCTGCCTTTGTGCTTGGTGTAGACTGTTTTACTACTGCTGGCCTCAAGGAGGTACGCTCTCTTTACACGCCCTATTGCGTCCAGGCAATTCCTCTAACAACCCTCCTTCCTAGTTTTACATGTGGAATCTCGGTTTTAACTCCCTCTTTCCCAAATTCTCTGAGAATGGTATTCGGTTTCCTGTGTCACAAACTATGCAGATCGAGCTTGGTCTCATTGCAGCTGTTGCCCTCATGGGTGCCGCTGTACAGCTCCGCATCATGAAGGTTCTTCGTCGCAAGCTTAGGGAGATCGCAGAGGAGACCAGGAGGCAGGAAGAGGTCGCTGAACTGGAGGCTGCCACAAGGTTTGGGGATCTCATTACAGAAAGGGAAGCTTGGGAGAGTGAACATCCCACGTTGAGTAGGCACGGCAAGTTCTCATCATTTGCTCTGGTGAAGGAACGTGAGGGCTCTTCGTCACCTGCGACACTCGCCGATGACCCTCGACAACGCCATCTATCTGGCTTATCAGACTTCAAGGTTGCCCCTACGTCCGATGAAGACCTCCATAAGTCTCGCTTCATGCAAAATCCAGGAGTGCTACCTGCATTAGATCTTGGTCTTGGCATTCAGGATGATGTTCCCGTCACCTTCATTGCTGAGGACAAGGAGAAGAAGGAGCCTGCCAAGGTCAAGGAAATGACCCTTACAGAATTGGAAGACCTCAAGAAAAAGGAACAACTCATGTATGAGATTCAAAACATCAGGAAGAACATTGAAGTCCTCAAGAAAGAGCCCGCCGCTCCAGCCACTAATAGTCAGTTCAATTTTTGAAGCGTGCCTTGAGTATTGATGTGACCTCTCATCTTTTGACAGCCGCAAATGCTCACTCTCGTCCTCCTCGGGAAATAGATCCCCGTGCTCGTGTCTATTCCATGGACTTCAGCTCTGTATCTGGCAGAGCCTCCAGTCCGCCTTTCGGCATGTCGGCATCGAGACCAACAAGCATACCTACCAAAGATCCCGAGTGGGACTTATATCTCCACGAACGCAAGCTCCTGCAACCTCCCTCCGGCGTTACTCCTCCGATTCCGACCACACCGGCTCCTCGCGTACCAATGTCTTCCGCCGTCCAAGAAGCCCTAGATAACAGGAAGCGAAGGGAAAGTTTGCTTGTTACGAGTAGCGGAAGTGGTACTCCCGCTGGCAGTACAGGTGGTGACGATCCAGATGACG
>Ga0153950_1001155_pt1 | contig 11712 bp, 16 predicted proteins | sample TSNJ034MetaG_FD_104737 | JGI IMG/M metagenome (GOLD analysis project Ga0153950, IMG submission 104737) | Attine ant fungus gardens microbial communities from New Jersey, USA - TSNJ034 MetaG | ecosystem: Host-associated > Fungi > Mycelium > Unclassified | place: USA: New Jersey, Wharton State... | reverse complement strand
GGAGCATAGCATACTGACTTCAACACAATGTCAACTCCACTCAGAATTAGTAGAGGGTTCAAGTTGGGCCAGAGGCCCAGATGAAAACCTCTTACACAATACTTTGAGTATCCAAAGTGATTTAGTCAGTGAACTAAGATAGACTGCAGAGAATCATGTCGAAATTACAAGTCTTCCTCCAAATAGCCCTGGAATATCAAATGTTCGATATCCGCGCGACGAACCACAAATCTCTGGCCCTTTTTAAAATCAATAGAGCCAAGCTCAGTTTGAACAACGCCACAGTCCCTGACCACCTTGACCGAGACATGGAGCTCCTTAGGGGGACTAGTAATGCTAGCCATAATGTCCAGCTCAGCTGAAAACTGCGCTCGGAACTGCATAGCCGACGCGTGATAACTCCTGAGATAATCAACCTCATGCGGACTCAATTTCCCTCTGATATCTGTATGGCTGAGAATCGGTGGGAGCGCACCGCCGACAGCCCAATAGAGATCTCTGAGACGATCAAGACGATGAGCATGATACGCGAGCAGACATCGCTTGTTTCGTAGAATGGCGGTCTGGAGGACGATGAGGACGGCAGGGGGCTGAGTCTGTGTGTGATCGGCTATCTGGGCGACGAGGGAGGACTCAAGCTGGCGCTGTTCGCGAACGATGGAACGGACGAGAGCATCGTTGTATTTCAGGAGAGAATTCGTCTGTGTAGAGCGACGAGACTCGTGAAGTAGATCTATAGCGAGGAGACCATACATGGAAGTAGCTAGCAAAAATCACAAATATGTGATGGCTGGAGGAGACGGGAGACTCTGTCGACAAACACGTCCATTTTGGACTGGTTGTGGTACTGCCAGGTGTTTGTGACGTGCTCGTCGAGGTAGTCGAGGATCTCGAGGTGCTCAATCATGTTGTACACCCACTCACTCTCCACCCATTCATCGTCCAATGCCTCGTTCACAAACGCCTCCGACGACTTGTGCAGCTGCCCGAGAAGGCTGGCGTACGTCCTCTCTGGGTTCACCGCCAGGCGGACAAGGGCCCACGACGGGTCAAGGACCTCGATGCCGTTGTGGCCGATGCTGAATACAGGGTGGGGCCCAGTGGGGACCGAGGCAGATTGCGAGGGGACGAGGTGCCAGCTGTTGCTGCCAACAGCAAGGTAGAGAAACGCAGGTGGATGTGCTGGCTGGGGACAGAGCACGCGTTCGTCGTCGTCGTTGTCGGCGACCTCGACGACAAAGACCATGGTAGATCGTGAGAACCCACAGCTCTGAAATGGACTCCAAGGCTCGTCGCTATGATCGTCAGCTCCGCCTCTGGGCTGCCTCCGGCCAGACCGCCCTCGAAGCTGCCCACGTCCTCGTCCTCGCATCGTCTGCAACCGCGACTAGCATCCTCAAGAACCTCGTCCTCCCCGGCATCGGTGCCTTCACCATCCTCGACGACGCCCTCACCTCACCCTCAGATGCCGGCAACAACTTTTTCCTTCGCGGCTCACAGAGCATCGGCAAGCCTCGTGCGCAAGAGGCCGTCTCCCTGCTGCAAGAGCTCAACGACAGCGTCCGCGGCTATGCCGACCTCAGAAACATCGGCCACCTGCTCTCTGAAGACCTCTCCAGGTACTCTCTCGTCGTCGCTCACAATCTCCCCCAAAATCAGCTGCGGCGCTTGTCCCAGCTGCTCTGGCAGGACGACCATGCTCCTCCTTTGATCGTCGTCCGCTCGGCTGGTTTTCTCGCAGAGTTTTTCATCCAGCAGCATGAACACACGAGCAAGTCCCCTTTTGTTCAAGGAGACCATGTACTGACAATTTTAGTCTAGTCATCGAGTCGCATCCAGAGACAGCGCCTTCCCTGCGCATCGACAACCCCTTTCCTGCTCTCTTGCAATATAGCCAAAGCTTGGACCTTGATGCCCTTGACCCCACAGATCATGGCCATGTTCCCTATGTCGTGCTCCTCGTCAAAGCCATGCAGCAGTGGAAGCAAGACGTACGTTCTTCCTCTCATCCTCACACAGACCTGTCTCCTCTGAAACCCCTCGGCAGCACGATGGTCTCCCTCCTCAATCCCCTGCAGAGAAAAAGGCCTTCAAAGAAACCATCAACCAATCCAAGTTCAAAAGCGATGAAGAAAATTTCGAAGAAGCACAAGCTCAAGCTTATCGTTCATGGACGGAATCCAAAGTTCCTCCTTCTGTCGCTCAACTTTTTCTTGATCCTCAACTAGACACTCTAGACGCGTCATGTAAATGCTCCTTCCTTTCCAACTTTTTCTCCAGCACTCATCCTTCTCTCTATATAAAGCACCTCCCTTCTTTCATCTTTTATCCGCTCTCAAGGCATTCGCAGCACGGCCGCCTCACACGCTACCCCTTTCCAGCGCCCTCCCCGACATGAAAGCCAGCACGCAATCCTACATCCATCTCCAAAATCTGTACAAAGATCAAGCTGACCAGGAAAAAACCGTTTTCAAAAGTCTGATTTCGCCTGATGTCGCGATCTCTGACGATGTCATTGACGCTTTTGTCAAGAATGCGCATGGTATCAAGGTGATCAGAGGATCCTGCTGGAACGCACTTGATGAGGATGCTACCGCCTTGGGTCAGTTTTACACCTCTTCACTGAAATAACACTTTATTTGAGCGTGGTGTATAGGTGAGGCCGCTACGACTTCGCCTAAGCAGCTCGCCATCCATCTTGCCCTCTCCGCTGCCTCTTCTCTCGCTTCCTCAAAAGAACCTGCAGAATTCACCGTTGAGGCGCTCACTCAACAAGCACGATCACTCTTACCCTCAGGCACACAGTTACCCCTCGAATTCGACTATACAGCAGCTGAAATGTAAGTTGTTACTTCATCAGGTTTTGAAAGAATGGCATTTCTGATGAATTTTACAGTGCACGATCTCCAACGGCCGATCTTCCCAATTCAGCAGCGTTTCTGGGTGGTTTGGTGGCACAAGAAATTATCAAGATTATCACGAAACAGTATATCCCGATTGCGGGTGTTTGCATTGTGGATTTGATAGAGACTTGGACGGGGATGTTGGATGTAGTTTGAAAACGCGTCTCGTAGTAAAATGATAACGCACTGTACGGGTCAATGTAAAAGCATGACTATGCGTATTTCCCGGGTCATTGAGTAAAAAGGTTGTGGTCATTGAAGAATCCACCGACTTTGCAAGGCAACAGATTAATAACACAAGTTTCAACACACAATATCATACAATTCAAGTCAAGTTCATACACCCATTCATCTGAAAAGCTCTTTTAACCCGTCCACCAATTATCAAGATCAGCACTGCCATTGACGCCCTGAAAGGGAAGTATTACAGAGGCTCAGTTTCTGATTGGATGGCAGCTTACCATGGTGATGTACCCAATCAATCCCTGCTTGACGACTCCACCAAGCAAATGGGTCTTGAAAATGGGATTGTACTTGCCGTCTGGACCATGCGAATCTTCAAAGATGTTTAAAGAGTCGCGCCAGTTACGTGTTCGTCCGTGAGTGTGTCTGATAGGATTTTCCGTATAAGGGTGCATCTATGGGAAACAGTGAGACAGTTTGAAGGAGGGGAGGGAAGGATGGTGCCGGTTCTCTCGCTGACGCTGCCAAACACCACGGTACAAGAGAAAGAACATTACCTTGTCAACTACAAGATTCATCTCGTCCTCGAAGAAGAATTGACCGACATGGGCAAGTCGCTTCCCACTGAAGGTGCCATTCTCATGTGGCGTCCATTCCGGGAACACTTTGGTATGGATGTGTGTCGCTCGTCCAGTGTAATAGCCCGGGAAGATCGCTGTACTCGTAGTTTAGGGTAAGTCTGAACCAACTGTGTGGGCGGCACGTACTCGTGAATTGTGCAACACCGTTCTCGTCTGTAGGCCATGCCCCGCGCAACCAGGTTTCTTCCTGCACGGTCAGAGGAAAGGGTGGGAGGAGACCGTTCCGTTTACCACCAACTTGGGGTTTCGCGTCGACGTGCTCTGGCTTGGGCCAAGGGTGACCTATACAGCATATCAAGAGAGGACAGGGATAGTGGAGTGAGAGAAACACACCAGCATAGTGCCCAGTGGCGTTCGCTTGCCAGATATCAACCAGCACATTGGGCAAAGGTTGGCAGGTGTTGACGTCTATGACACCAATGTCGAGCAACTGTCAAAAGCATCAGAGCACCGGACAGAAGAATCGAGAGGCGACGCACCAACATCAGCCCATCTTGGTGCTCTGCGATATTCTGCCGGATAAGATGACCAGTTTGATGATAATACGGGCCTTCGGTGACGACGGGGGTCAGAACACAAGTGTTGTTTTGGATTTTGGTGGTTGAGACGGGTGTACAGCCCATGATGGTCTGGTCGGGTTCATCGTCGTAGATGCCAGCATTGAACAGCTCTTGGTCGCCGGGAAGCTGGGGTTGGCCTGCAAGGACCTTTTGTGCCCACAGACGTTTACGGGCTGCTGTGAAGCGCTCTACAGCTGGTGCACACTAGCAGGTATATATAGATCAGACGGTGATGAGGGAGACGAGACTGCTCACGTAATATGCGGCAGCCTGGAGTGCTCGCTGGACTTGAATCTCCTCAGCAGTCTTGGCTTCCTGGTGGGCAGCCACCCGTGATAGCAGCGACAAGAACAGAATATGACTGAGAGCTCGCATTGAAGGAAAGTCTCAAGTAATTACTCGTTATATACCACGTCGGAACAAAGTTATTCCACAGCATGTACCACGCTGTCATTAGGTGATCATGGACATCAAAAATCTTCTGCTGGCTGGTCAAATCACAAAATAATGTCCGACCAAAGAGTCCCCATCTGGGCGGCAGACGCGGATCTTGATGATTATGACGAGCTCAATTTTGTCATCGGAAATTACGGGCAAAACAACTTTGAGGATGGTGCGCTGCGACTACTAATTCTCAATGGACGCTCATATCATGAATGCAGCACCCATTCACCATCCTCATCTCGATGAAGCTGCCGTGGCTACCATCCAGCAACATATGGCACAGCAAGCTGCACTGTCACAGGTACCAGATGTTGTCAAGACCGTGAGTTCTATCCTGGAATCTTCATCTATTGCTGACATCCATCGACGCTAGTTCATCGTACGCTTTTACCAGGCCATCCTGGATAACAATCTCGAAGAAATCACAGTTGCGTATGAGAGCGGTTGGAACAAATACACGGAGAAATTCTACTCGAGGACAGAATGGCCCGAAGCAGAGACCATTGCACCTCTAGTCAACGACGGTGAGCAGCCAGCTTGCGCTCATGACGTACCTTGTCATAATGATTCACAGACCCGATCTTCCTCATCCTCTACCGCGAACTCTACTATCGTCACGTCTACTCTCGTCTCCAACCCAACGTCGACGATAGATTCCACTCTTACGAAAACAGCTGTGAATTGTTCAATTATATCCTCAGTACGCCCATGGTTCGAGCAACCGTTACACCATGCTGACTCGTATATGTCGGTAGACTCTGATGGCCCCGTCAAACTCGAACTTCCAGAACAATGGCTCTGGGACATTATCGATGAGTTCATCTATCAGTACCAGGTCTTCTGCTCGTGGCGATCCAAAGTCAAAAACAAAACAGAAGATGAACTCGTCATGCTCGGCGAGGGCGGGCCTGTACGTGTTCTTGTTTCGTTTTCGTCCGTCTCAAGGTCGAACGACTCTAGATCTGGAGTTCCTACAGCGTCCTCAATGTTCTCTATTCCCTAGTGCAAAAATCCAAGATAAACGAGTACATCATCGCCCAGCGAGAGGGAAAAACACTGGAAGAAATCGCGTGTGTTGGTCTCTCGTACCTACAACAGTTCACAACTCACCTTGTTGCTCAGGGAAATCGTCGGAGAGTATGGTCAGCGCTCACTTTACAGGATGTTGGGCTACTTTAGTATCGTTGGTCTTCTCCGGGTGCATGTTCTCCTTGGCGACTTTACACTCGCACTCAAGGTCATGGAGAACGTAGAACTCAACCAAAAAGTGGGCGACCATATCAAGACTGGATCTGAACGCTGATGTTGTTCTCAGTCGCCTTTCAGTCGAGTGACGGCTTGCCATGTCACGACCTATTACTACGTCGGCTTTTGCTACATCATGCTGAAACGATACCCCGACGCCAGCAGAACGTTCGTCACCATTCTCAATTTCATCATGCGGATGCGCCAGTATCACACGAGAAGCTATCAATATGACCAGGTCACTCTGCACTGCTCTTATTTACTACGTCTTCTCAATTCGCTCATCAGATCAACAAAACTGCTGATCGCATGTACGCGCTCTTCATCATCTGCAACGCGTTTCTCCCAATGCGTCTGGACGACAACATTGCCAATATCTCTAAAGAAAGGTTCAGCGAGCAGTACGCCAAAATCTCTCGCGGAGGGTCAGTACCACCCCATCTCTTCCATCGCAAAAAAAAGAGAGAGTACCTCTCATTCTTATTCTTACGAAAAAGCAGACAAGAAGGGCTAAACGCGTTCGAAGAACTCTTCATCTACGCCTGTCCCAAATTCATGACAGCCAATCCCCCTCCGTACGACGACGCCAAAGCCATCAACGCCATGCTCAACTCTGTCGACGCTCCGTACGACGCTACACAGCGGCAACTCGCTGTTTTTCTCTCCGACGTGACAGCGCAACTGTCGGTTCCGACGTTGAGGAGTTTTTTAAAGTTGTATACGAGTTTGGGAGCGAAGAAGCTTGCCAAGTTTTTGGATGTGGATGAGGAGGAGATGGTGCAGGAGATGATGGTGTTGAAGCAGGCGAGTCAGAGTTTGAGTAGGGTGCCTGGGGTGGAGGGGAGTGGGCTTGGGCTTGGGCTTGGGCTTTTGAATGGACGGATGACGACGACGAGTGATTTGAATTTTGTTATTGACGAGGTGAGTCGTTTGAAAAAAAGTTGCACTTTTGATCTGGCTATCTTACCTCTCACCTCTCACCTCCTCAGAATATGGTGCATATCGCTGAATCTACTGTTGGTAGACGTTATGCGGGCTGGTTCATCAAGAATACGGAACGGGCACAAAAGATCTATGTCGACTTGGTGTCGTTTTCGAGGCCCTCTCCTCTTCCCGATGTATCTTCTTCAGAGAAGGTTAATGCGGGAGTAGCTGCTGTTGCTGTTCCGGGTGGAGTAGAGAGGGATGCTGATTCTTTGGAGACGCAGAAAGTTTCGGTTGGAGCGAGGAAGGCTTGATGTATATTTTTTGTAGTAGTTACTTGTCATTTACTCCTTTGCGGCCTAATGTTGTTAAAGCTAGCCCATTTGAGAAAATGGCTATCATTCGGGAAAAAATCTGTAAAAATTGAATTTCGCATAATTGATGTGGCTCAAGTTTGTTGGTGTTGTTCATCATCGTCGACAGCTCTCGAACAATCACAGCCCTGTTTTATCATTTCTGGCTTCCCCCATCGAGCTCGAGCGCGATAATATATATTATATTACTCCCACCCACCCATTGCCATTGCCATTGCCATTTTTCATGTCTGCCGCCAACTCTCAGCAGTCCCAGCCCCAAAGTACAGAGAACGGCGATGAGCGCAATAAGTGCGCGATTGTGCTTTTGTAATTCGTTCCGGCTGACCTCTGACTCCCCCCCCTCCCTCTCTTTCTCTTCAGTGTGGTTATCAAGGTCGGGATGGTCGGTGACTCGCAGATAGGAAAAACAAGTTTGATGGTCAAGTATGTCGAGGGCAGTTTCGACGAGGACTATATCCAAACGCTCGGTTCGCTTTTCCACCCCAATCTCCACACCTGCTCAACCGTGTCCAACGTCTTTTCTTTTTCTTTTCTTTATTCTTTTTCTTTTGTTTCACAGGTGTCAACTTTATGGAAAAGACGATTTCAGTACGGCGGACGACGATCACGTTTTCGATCTGGGATCTAGGCGGTCAACGAGAGTTTGTGAATATGCTTCCTCTCGTGTGCAATGATGCTGTTGCTATTCTCTTCATGTTTGATCTTTCACGAAAATCGACCCTGAATTCGGTGAAAGAGTGGTATCGCCAGGCGAGGGGGTTTAACAAGGTCGGGCAAAGTTTTTTTTTTACTTCCAGGACTGTTTTTCTTTTTTTAAAAAAAGAAAATTCTGAAAACTCTATTGATTTCCTTCTCCCCCTCTCTTATTATTGTACAGACCGCAATACCTTTTCTCATCGGCACCAAGTTTGACCAATTTGCTACGTTTCCTCGAGACGAGCAAGAGGAGATCACGAAACAGGTTCGTCCGCTTTTCTTTCTTTCTTCCTTTCTTCCTCAATACCCATGGCATCGACTCAAGTAAACTCCCCCACCCCCACAGGCTAAACGTTTCGCCAGGGCCATGCACGCATCGCTCGTTTTCTGTTCAACTTCAGCTTCCATTAACGTGCAAAAGATCTTCAAGATCGTACTCGCGAAAGCGTTTGATCTCAAATGCGTCATACCCGAGATCGAGGGTGTGGGGGAACCCATTTTGATTTATGTGGATGTATGAAGTTTCTTTTGCCTTTCCCCTTCCCCTCCCCTCCTCCCCTCTCCCTTCCCCTGGACGCTGTCTCGCTGTTTCCTCGCTGTCTCCCTCTCCCTCTCTTTATCTCTCCTTTTGCGGCTCCGTTTCTACTGTGCGTGTGCACAAGTTTATATACGCGTTCCTTTTGCAATGCATCTCTGGGGTGTGTGTGTGTTTGGTGTGGCGAGGATGTACGGAGGGGGAACGGTAAAAGGTGTGTCTTTTTCGACTTTTATCGAGCCCTTGCAGTGTGCGCATCTCATCTCAGAGAATATAGTTTAAACAACTTCAAGGATCTGGAACCACTTTTTCTTTTTCTTTTTTGCTTTCAAGAGTCCCGGAGAGACAAAAGACGTGACGTGTGTGCTAGGAGACGGGGGCGGGACGGGGGACCATCATCCATCTATCCATCTGTGGACTTTCTTTCCCTAATATCGGTATATCTTGTTTCGTATTTTCTTTTTTAATACCCTGTTCGCCTATCCCACTGTTTGTTTGTTTTTTTTTTTCGTTTCTGATTTTTGAGGTCCGTCCGAGTCTTTTCGCTCAAATAGCTTGATTATTCGGTACTTTTCATCATCAAAAGATCTTATCATACTACCTATCCCCACCCTCCGTTCATCTTTAGCATTCCATGTTTGGCTTGATCGTCTCAGAGAAGTTGGCAGTAATAATCATAATCATTCTTTAGTTTTTTTTAGCCATGTGCATATGATAGCCAGATATCACTGCAAGAGCAATTTGTCTCCTGTTGCTGATCTCTATCGTGACTGATAAGACGAATATAAGCTTGTATAGAAACACAGGTATTCATATCAATCATCGACTCATCGCTCTTACTCTATTGGCATACCCGCACAAAAAACCTACCTTCCATAAAACAACCCATAATAAAGCATTTCTGTATACGCCATCACAGCCATTCTTCTCTTTTGACACAGACGTGATGCGTTCCTTATACTCCAAGTGCTGATGCCCAGAGCACCACAGACATGACTAGGAATACCTTACTCCTACGTCAAACTCAACACTCAAAACAACCGAGCAGGTGGGTGGGGTAGCAAGTTTGGAACAGATAGCGTCTAAGTCTTGGGTTCTTTGGATCTAAAATTAGAAACCATCCCAGGCAATTGTTGTTCTCATTCCCAGAGTGATGATCTGCCCTATCCCTTGTCATCCTGATGAACGACTTTGGAAATAACATAGACAATGGTATAACTTCATCTTCCAGAAGTATCACCCCCCTCCAGCGGCTCAACCTCCTAGCAAGGGCAACAAGATATTGACTCCTTCTGAAATTGAACCACACTTGCCAACTTTGGACTGTAGTATACCTTCCCGGATTGGATTTCTGGTGGAAAATGATCAAGCAGTAGCAAGACTTTGACTGGAGCCAGGGTGGTTTAATCAATAACATTCACACACCGAGGCGGTAGAATCTGAACCGAGCTATTATAAATCAATCGATGTGAGAACCAAAAGCCTTGATGATCATGCAACACTCCTTTAACAGTTCCAAATATTGGCTGTATAATGCAAGGCCCGAGAGGGACGACCATTTGTGTTCGGTCAGTGGTGGTCCATGAGATAGTCATGCAACCCTCTGCAGATTATGCAACCCTATACAAGACAACAACCAAGTGAGAACGAGCAGTGTGTCCTGAATTCGTTTCCTGAGTCCTCGAATTCGATCTTGGTGGCCCGTTGCTTGGAGTATAAGGGTGTAAAGTGAGGGAGCCGGGGAGAAATATGAAGGGAGCTGGATAACATTTTCTTTTCCAGGTAAGAAATCTTCAGTTGGGACGCTCAGTAAGAATCTTGCAGAAAAACCAATGCAGGACATACCTCGACTAATTTCTTGAATTTGTCACTTGTATTGCCCATATGTTGAATGGGATCCGGCACAATACGCTTGAAAAATTGAATTTCAACCTCCAGTACACTTGTCCAGAGGTGTTCCTGCGTAATGTCTGGACGCAAATCCTTGGGAACAACAAGCCGAAGGTGGCTGATACTGTCAATGATTGAAAGTAGACTGAGACAACTACTGGCTGGCCGTTCTGTCTGCTTGACAGTAGTGATCTTTGGATGATCTGAAGAGGGAACGCTGCCTTTGGCGACGTTTAGAGGGACATTGATTATATACTGGTCATGGGGGCCGGACAGCTTCGGGTATTGGCCGGTTCTGGGAGCGCGCAAGATGAATTAGGCAATGTGCTGGGAGCAGTAGAGTCCGCGTGGTACGCGTTTTTGGAAATTGATGACAACGCCCCACCCAAAGTCTGAATTCCGATACTTAATCTTGATCAATCGTCCAGGAAGGAGGAAGGAGAGGGAGTAAGATGAGTGGGTGATGACCTCTCGAAAGTCAGCCGTTAGCTGGTCTGACTGTCGGCGATATTCATAATATTCCTGCGACGTGGTGTTTCAATTGCATTTTTTGTGTCCTCTTCTAACATGAGCTCTGTGCACGACTGTAAACGTGTCGACATGTTAAAAAGATCTGCCATGCACGCCTTTCTCTGGTTGTGGTATCCCAGCACTGCTTATGGAGCTGGAAAAAGCACCTTTCAATCACAAGTTCGGGGCTGATGCCTCCGACTTTCATCAAATTCAGGATCATGTTGTATCGCCCAGTCTAGTCGATCAGCTTCGTCTTTCACTGTAGTTTTCGCTGCTACAGGTTCAAGTTTTCGTCCACTATCGCAATCACAACTCCCCAATCGTCCAGGTCACGTCGACGAGCACATCCAGACACCTAGGTACTCTCCCAAAGCAGGTAACGAAACTCCTTTCCTTCAAACTTCCTCGCGGTAGTAAAGTGGTTTTTGCTGGCATGTTCAAACGTTTCTGTCACGAATCAGACCTTCTTGGAATAGAATCTCGATGGCTTCTTTGAGAATCAGGAGGAGACTGCCGCGATGTATACCGATACCACGTCGAAGGAAAGGAAGAAGGTTTGTGATTTGAGGAAGCTGACGATCTTCTTCTGTGAGATTGATGATTGCGTTCCTGACGACAAGGTCTTGTTCATCAGGATGATTAGACTCGGATTTAGACTCATAGCGAGTGCTTCACACTCGCGCTTGCCGAATGCGAAGGCGATAATTTGTGAACAAAATCATTTTGATTACTTTAGATACGTCAGATGGCCCTATGATCGATGTGAACAGGGGGATTAGGGGGTAACAAGTGATGTCTATT
>Ga0153950_1001154_pt1 | contig 11715 bp, 10 predicted proteins | sample TSNJ034MetaG_FD_104737 | JGI IMG/M metagenome (GOLD analysis project Ga0153950, IMG submission 104737) | Attine ant fungus gardens microbial communities from New Jersey, USA - TSNJ034 MetaG | ecosystem: Host-associated > Fungi > Mycelium > Unclassified | place: USA: New Jersey, Wharton State... | reverse complement strand
ATTTGCGAGGGATTATTGTGCCAGACAAGGCGGAGGACGCAGGCGGGCTGACGCCCGGCAAGGACGACAACGCAGTATGGCGCAATAAGACCCGTAAAGCTTTCGACGATTTGATGGAAGATTGGTATTATTTACCGGATGCGAGCGCTTTGTTCCTGGAGATGGTTCGCACGGCGTCAATGACAACGGCAATAAGCACCACTCCCCCGATCATTACCTGTTCCCAGTATTGGGAGACATTCAGCATGACAATAGAATTGGAAAGCAGTTGCATCAGCAACGCGCCCACCAAGGTGCCTATCACCGTCCCGATGCCCCCGCTCATGGAGGTGCCGCCGATGACGGCTGCCGTGATGGCGCTCATGACCCAGGTTCCACCGATGGTCGGTTGGCCGGAATTGTACCGGCATGCGGTCATGATGCCGCCGAACGCGGAGAGCATACCGGAAAGCAGATAGACAAGACGGGTTTTCTGTTCCACCTTAATGCCCACCAGCTTTGCGGCGGCCGCGTTCCCGCCGATGGCGAACAGCTCGCGCCCAAAGGGTGTGCATTTTAGTATGTAGGCAAAAAGAGCTGTCAGAAAGAGGAAGATCAATATCGGAATCGGGATACTTCCAATCATGCCTTGCCCGATTGCCAGCACGTTGCCGGTGATACCTGAAATGGTATGGCCCTCCGTAATGACCAGAACGAAACCGGAGCAGATTCCGCTGACCGCCAGCGTCACGATAAAGGGGGTCAGTTTCAGCTTGGTGATAATAAAGCCGTTGAAATAACCGATTACGCAGCCGATGAGTACGCAAATCACGATTGCGAGAATCGGGTTCATATTTGTCCGTGTCATGCAAAGCGCAAAGAATATTCCGCTCAGGCAGGCGGTGGAGCCGATGGAAAGGTCGATACCGGCAATGATCAGAACCAATGTCTGGCCAAGGGCCGCTATCCCGAAAAACGACATTTGCTTGAATATGATGCCGATGTTGTAAGCCGTCAAAAAGTTGTTTGTCTGGGAGGACAGGATTGCGCCAAAAAGGACGACAAACAACAACAGAAATCCAATTGTGGATTGGGAAAGCTTCCCCAGAATCGTCACGGCGCGTGGACTGAACTCTTTTTTATTCATACGTATCACTCCATAAATTGATCGGAAAGGTCAAGCTAACGCGATGTGCAAAATCTTTTCGGGAGTCATGTCCTTTGCATCTACAATTCCCTTTTGGCTTCCCTCATGCATAATAAGGATACGGTTGCAGATGCTGATCAGCTCCTCCATCTCCGAGGATACCGCCAACACTGTCATGCCGTTATCCGCGCACTGCCGCATAAGGTGGTGAATCTCATTCTTTGCAAGGATGTCGATACCCCGGGTGGGTTCGTCCATAATGAGCAGCTTGCAGTCTGTGGCGAGCCACCGCGCGATGATCACCTTTTGCTGATTGCCGCCGGAAAGCTTGGTTAGCAATTCGTTGGGGCCGGCCATATTCACCCGTACCTTGTCGCAATACTCTTTCACAATCCGAACTTCCTTTTTCCTGTCGATCTTCGGGAACCGGAATAAACGTTTGATAAAAGTGATCGTGAGGTTCTGCGCAATCGACATGGTGGGCAGAATGCCAAAATTCCGGCGTTCTTCGGGGATATACCCCATTCCCTTGCTGATGGCATCCTGCGGGCTGCGGATAGTAAGCGTCTCGCTGTCGAACCAGATGGAGCCCTTGTCCGGCTTTCTGTCCCCGAAGATAGTGCTGATAAGCTCGGTTCTGCCGGCGCCGACCAAGCCTGCGACACCAAAAATTTCGCCTTTATTGACAGTAAAATGAATATCGTTAAACTCACGTGCCCGAGAAAGCCCGTCTACCTTCAAAATCGGTTCGCTGTCGACTTCCCGCCTGAGTATCTGGCTCTGTGTTACTTCCTCTCCCGCCATATCTTTGATCAGCCGTTGTACGCTGAACCCATCCCGCTGGATGGAGGAGATATTCGCGCCGTCCCGCAGGATAAAAACGCGGTCGGACACGTCGATCACCTGATCGAGATGATGGGAAACGAAAATAATGGACTTGCCTTCCTCCCGGAACTGCTTTAGCAGGGTCAGAAGGCGGCCGCTCTCCTTGAGCGTCAGGCAAGCGGTCGGCTCGTCGAATATCAGGATATCCGCTCCGAGGCACAAGGCCCGCGCGATCTGTACCATCTGCTGGCTGGCCACGCTCATTCTACCCGCATGTTGCGTCACATCCATCGGCATGCCTAGTTTGTCCAATACTTTCTCCGCGTCGGCGCGGATAGATTTCCAGTCTATGTTGCGCAGGAGCTTGCTGCGCAGCTTTTTTGTACCAAGAAATATGTTTTCTGCCACCGACATTTGGGGCATGAGATTGAGCTCCTGGGGAACGAGGCCTATTCCCAGCAAGACTGCGTCGGTAGGCGTTTCGATCCGCACATGTTTTCCGTCCAGGAACAGCTCACCCTTGTCGGGTCGGATCTGTCCGCTGATCACGTTGATCAGCGTGCTTTTACCTGCGCCGTTCTCGCCCACCAGAGATACGATCTCACCCTTTTGAACAGACATGCTTACCTCTTTCAGCGCGTGTACACCGGGGAACGATTTGCTGATGTTTTTTACTTCTAGCCTTGAGTATATCATCTTCTTATCCCTCCATAGGCAGACAAAGTCGAGGGTTCCAGCGCTTTCGGTGTGGCTTTTAAGAACCTGTTTAGATTCTAAAGATTCTAAACAGGTTCTTAATGTGCCGGCACCTACCCGTTATATTTCGAGATTACTTCCAGTATTCTGCGCCATTGTCGATGCAGATCTGATGGTATTCCGCAGAATAGGTATCGAGATTCTCCATGGTGACGATACCGAAGGGGATATCAATGCCCTGCAGCGGAATGCCGTTGAAATATTCCTGAGCCGCGGCCATCACGGAATAATAGCCCTCGTAATAAGGGGAATAGTCAATGATGCAGCTAAGCCAACCGGCTTCCATGGAGGCTTGCGGGTCTGCCATCAGACAATAGTTTGAGATGAACACCTGGCCCTTGGGGATCTGTCCGGCACTCACAGCGGCTTCCACGGCAATCGCCGCGCCAACGCCTGCCGAGCCATTCCCGCCGAATATGATGTCCACATCGGGGTATTGGGCGAGGATAGCCTCGGTCAGCTCCGTTGCTCTGCCCTTATCATCATTGTCGGCCTGCTCGGTTACGATTTCAAAGTTGGGATATTCAGCCTTGACTCTGTCACGGAAGCCGCCGGAGAACAGGGTGTGGTTTTCCGCGTCGGGGGAACCGGTCAGCATTGCGATTTTGCCGCTGTCCTTGCCGGACATCTTGATCAGTTGATCCGCAACCTGCGAACCGGACTGAGATTGCGCCTCCAGGGACGCGCCGATGAACGCATCGGCATTAGAGCCTTCATAATCGGTATCGAAGGCGATAACCTTGATACCCTGCGCCTGCGCCTGATCCAGCAGGGATTTCACGCTTGAGCCATCGATTACGGCAATGGCTATGTAATCGGGCTTGAGCGAAATGGCGGCCTCAAGCTTTTCCGTCTGCTCCACCACATCGGCGGAGGTGGGGGCGCTCCAGATTACGTTGATCTTTTGGCCGGTCGCCGCCAGCTCGGAGACGGCCTGGTTCGCGCCGTCCAGCACGTAATTGTAGAACTCATGAACCAGCTTGGGAATGATGACAATCGTCATTTCTTTGTCGGTTTCCTGGGGCTGCGGGGCATCACTTGCCTGCTGTACCGGAGGTGTATCCTGCGGGGTAGGGGTTGCCACATTTTGGTTTGCGCAGGCCGCCAGACTGAATACAATGGCGACTGAAATGGCCAATGCAAAAACTTTCTTCATGTTTCTTCTCCTTTTTATTATTCCGCCTTTGGCGGTTTTCGATGTATAATGATGTGGCATATAGGGCGCGTGTTTTCGTATATTTATAATAATACTACAAAAATAATAAATGTCAATTAATATTTTTGATATTTTTAAATATTACGAAAGTTAATTTATGCCAAGAAGTATTTTACGCGCGAAAAATACTTCTTTTACTTTCGAATAAACGAAAGACATTGACTAAAGAGCCGGGTGTGATATAATAAAATACGTATAAAAAATAACATTGCAAGTCAGGTATTGATTATGTATAAAGCAGAAAGATTGGACATCATCAGAAAGCATTTGCTTGAAAATAAGCAGACCGATATCAAGGCGCTGGAATCCATGTTTGACGTGTCCGCGGTCACCATCCGATCCGACCTCGATGACCTACAGGCCGAGGGGTTTGCCGTTCGCACGCACGGGGGGGCGATTTTGAGCGATTCGGTACTGATTGAAGAGCAGGCAAAAGGGTTTTTCGTGGGCAACAATGTGGCTTATGAGAAATCAAAGGAAATTGTGGGGGAAATTGCCGCGGGTATTATCTCCGGCAACGAATGGATTTTCCTAGGCAGCGGAACAACCTCTTATTATATTGCGCGCGCGCTTGTGAAACGGCCGGATTTGAACGTGCTGACAAACAACCTCATGGTTGCGTATGAGCTCGCCAAGAACATCAGCGCGAACGTGATCATGACCGGAGGTACTCTTTCCCACAATACCTATAATCTCGGCGGTGAAATATTTGCGGCTTATCTGCAGGATATCACGATTTCCAAAGCCTTCATCAGTATCGCAGGCATTGATATTGACAGGGGCTACACGGTGACAACCGCGGGTGAGTGCAACGTATTCAAAGTCATACGCGATATTTCAAACGAAATGTTTATTGTGGCGGACGACAGCAAGTTTAATTTAAAAAAGTTCATCCGCGTGGGCGAATTGGATGTCGCGGACGCGCTCATTACAAACAAGGCCATTTCCAGCCCCTACCGAGAGTATTATGCCGAACACGGGATCCGCGTCATAACCCCGGAAGCATAAGAATGAATGTTGATGTACAAAGAAACCTGCTGTATACAGCACAGCCGCGAGGTGACCCATGCGATTGCTACATACGTCCGACTGGCATCTGGGCAAAAATCTGTTCTCCTTTTCAATGCTGGAGGATCAGCACTTGATTGTCCGGCAGATTTTGGAGCTCATTGAAGAAAAACAAATTGACGCCGTCGTCATTGCGGGGGATGTCTACGACCGGCCGGTGCCGCCGGTGGGAGCCATGGAGCTTTACGACTTCTTTCTCACCCGGGCGGTGCTGGAGCTGGGCGTTCCGGTGCTGAGCATCGCGGGCAACCACGACAGCGCCGGAAGGCTGGAATTCGGCAGCGGGCTGTACCGGGGCAGCGGCTACCATGTGGCGGGCCGCGTGGCAATGCCCGCGCACAAAATCACGCTCACCGACGCTTACGGCCCCGTGCACTTCCACCTGCTGCCCTACCTGCACCCGGCGGATGTGCGCGCCATATACCCGGAGGCGGGGGCGCGCACCTTTGACGACGCCTGGCGGGCGCTGCTGTCCACGATCCGGCTGAACCCGGAGGAGCGCAATGTGGCGGTGGCCCACGGCTTTTTTGCGGCATTGGCCCCTGATGCGGCGGCGCGGGCGATTTTGACCAGCGACTCCGAGGTGAGCGTAGGGGGCATGGACATCGCCGACAGCGCGCTCTTCGCCGCCTTTGACTACACGGCGCTGGGCCATCTCCACGCGCCGCAGCGGGCGGGAGGGGACACCGTGCGCTACAGCGGCACACCGCTGAAATATTCCCTGTCGGAGCGGGAGCAGCAAAAATCGGTGACGGTGGTGGAGCTGGGTGAAAAGGGGCAGGTTTCGGCACAGGCTGTCCCCCTGACCCCGCGGCGGGATGTGCGCGTGGTGTCCGGCTCGCTGGACTTTCTGCTGGAACCCGCCAACCACCAAAACAAACACTTTGACGACTACGTCTTCGCGGAGCTGGAAGATGAAAGCGTCTTGTACCCCATGGAAAAACTGCGCACGCTGCTGCCCAATCTGCTGGGGCTGCGCCTGCATGCCCGGGAGGAAACAGCTGCGGCCCTGCCCACCGGCCCCGGCACCCGCAAGCGCCTCACGGAAGAGGATCTGTTCCGCCGCTTTTACTTGGAGATAAAGGGGGAGGACATCCCGCCCCGGGCGCTGGAAATTTTTAAGGAAGCAAAGACCCAGTCCCGGCAAGAAGAGGAGGTGAACCCGTGAAGCCCCTGTATCTCACCCTCAACGCCTTCGGCCCCTTTGCGGCCACACAGGACATCGATTTCGGACAGCTGGGCGAACAGCGAATCTTCCTCATCACCGGGGAGACAGGGGCGGGCAAAACCACCCTCTTCGACGCTATCGCCTTTGCCCTCTACGGCAACGCCAGCGGCGAGAGCCGCCGCTCCCAGACCTTTAAGAGCCATCACGCCGCCCTGGAGGAGCTGTGCTGGGTGCGCTTTGCCTTCTCCCTCCACGGCACACGCTACGAGATCTACCGCGCGCCCTATCAGCAGGGACGCAAGCGGGACGGCGCCGTCAAGGACATCGGCGAGCAGGCCGCCCTCACCTTCCCCGACGGGCGCACCATCTCCAAAAAGCGGGAGGTGGACGCCGCCATCGCCCAGCTGCTGGGCCTGAGCTACGGGCAGTTTAAGCAGACAATTATGCTGGCCCAGGGGGAATTCCGCAGTCTCATCGAGGCCAACAGCTCGGATAAACAGAAGATCTTTTCCCGCATTTTCGGCACCGACGCCTACGGGCGCATCACCGAGGCGCTCACCGCCCGGGCAGGGCTGCTGGGCATTCGGGTAAAGGAGTCACAGTCCGCCATCGCCCATTGCGTGGCGGAGCTGGCGGGGCTGGGATACCCGCAGCTGGCGGGCGAGTCCGCCGCGTTTCGAACCTTTGAGGCTGTACGGCAGGCCGTGGCGGAGGGAATGGCGCGCCGGACCGCACAGGCGGAGCTGCTGGACGACCAAATTGCGGAGCTGACGCGGCAGCGCCAGGGCATGGATCTGGAGACCGCCCGGCGGCGCAACGAAACGCTGGACCGCCGCGCGGACATGGAGCGGCGGCTGGCGGAGCTGGAGGCCCAAGCCCCCCGCATGGCGGAGCTGTGCCAACGCCTGGAGCTGTTGGAACGCGCCCGGGAGCTGCGGGAGCAGGAGCGCATCATTCTCTCCACCAAAAGCGCGGCGGAAAAATCCGGGCGGCGGGTGGCGGAGCTGGAGCCCCTTGTCCGGGACCAGGGGGAACAGCGCGTCCGGGCCCAGGCGGAGTACGACCACCTGCCCGCGCTGGAGGAGGAGGCCCGCCAAATGGACGCCCAACTGACGGCGCTGCGCGAACAGGAAGCCCGCCGCCGCCGGCAAGCGGTGGCCAGACGGGAGTTGGACGCCGCCCGAAAAGAGCTTGCGCGCCACCTGCGCGCGTTGGAAGCCCTTGCGGCCACGGGGCGGTACCTGGAGCACAGCGCGGCGGCGGCGGGGCACGCCCGCCGCCAAAAACTGCTGGAGGAACTGACGGGGCATATCGCCCAAAGCGCGGCGCTGAAGGCGCGCATAGACGCCGCCCAGGGGGAATACACCCAGGCGTACCGCCGCTTTTTGGGCGGACAGGCCATCCTGCTGGCAGAAAAGCTCACCCGGGGCGAGCCCTGCCCCGTGTGCGGCGCCACCCACCACCCGCACCCCGCCCACAGCGACGAGGCCGTGCCGGCAGAGGCCGTGGTGCGGGAACTGAAGCAGCGGCAGGACCAGTTGCTGGCAAAGCGGCAGGACCTCGCGCTCCGGTGCGGCAATCTGTGCCGGACACTGGCGGAGGAGGGTGTCGCCGTGCCGAACCCCGCCGCGGTGATGGAGGGGGAGGAGCTTGTCCGGGAGCTGTGCCGGAAGGAGCGGGTGAAGGCGGAGGAGCACACGGGCTTGGCCAAGGCGTTGCTGAAAACAGCTCCCGCCCCCGACCCCCTGCTGGACGAGGCGGGCCTTGCGGAGCAAAGGTCGCGGGAGCAGACATTGTGCGCCGCCCTGCGGGAGCGGACCGCCGCCCTGGAGGGCGCGCTGACTGCGGAGTCCGGTGCGCTGTCCGCGAAAAGCCTCACGGAACAAATCCCCGCGCTGAAGCGGGAGCTGGAGCAAAAAAAAGAGGCGGCGGCGAGGTGCCGCAGCCGGTATCTCCAGGTGGTGTCCAGCCACGACAAGCTCTCGGCAGAGCTGGCCGCAACGCGGGAACACCACGGGGTTTTGCAGGCGCAATTCACCCGCCTGCGCCAGGACTTTAAAACGGGACTTCAGCAAAAGGGCTTTGCCGGGTACAGGGAGTACGAGGGGTACGCCAAGCAGCTGGAGGAAATTCCCACGCTGCAGGAGCAGACCCGTGCGCACACCCGGTCCCTGAACGAGCTCAGGACACTGTATACCGCGCAAAAGCCCGACACCGAAGGCCTGGAGCGGGTGGATCTCAACGCTCTGGAGCAGTCGATTCAGGATTGTGAGCGGCAGCTGCGCGCCCTGCGGGAAACCCGGGCGGAGCTGAGCGCCCACCTGGGCGAGGCGCGCCGCCGCCTGGAGCGGCTGGAGGAGCTCCACGCCGTGGCCGGGGAACAGGGCCGGGAATACGCCGCCGTCAACGACCTGGCTACCCTGGCCCGGGGCAGCCAGCCGCCCTACATCTCCTTTGAGCGGTATATCCTCGCCTCCTACTTCGACGACATCATCCGCATCGCCAACATCCACTTTCAACGCATGTCCGCTTCCCGCTACCGCCTGCGCCGCCGGGAGGAAACGGGCGGCCGCACGGCGGGGTTGGATATCGAGATCGTCGACAATTACACCGGCACCCGCCGGGGGGTGGATACCCTCAGTGGCGGCGAGGGCTTTCAGGCGTCGCTGGCGTTGGCGCTGGGCCTCAGCGACGTGGTGCAAATGTACGCGGGTGGGGTGTCCATCGAGACCATGTTTATCGATGAGGGCTTCGGCTCTCTGGACGATCAAGCGCTGGACAGCGCCATGCGGACCCTGCTCTCGCTGGAGAGCAGCGGACGCACTGTGGGCATCATCTCCCACGTGCCCGGACTGCGCGGCTATATCCCGGCAAAGCTGGTGGTTAAGGGTTCGCCCACAGGCTCCACAGCGCGCTTTGCGGTGTAGCCGCTACAGCTCCGTCTCCCGGGTCACCCTTGTGATCACGCCGCAGCCGATGCGGGCCCCCGCGTTTCCAGCGGGCTGGGTGTGGTAATCGTCGGCGTTGGCGTGGATGATCACGGTGCGCCCCACAACCTCCTCGGGGGTGAATTTGTCGGTGAAAAAGGACATGTAGGCGTAGCCCCGGCTGCCCAGCAGCGAGGGCATATCCCCCATGTGCATAGGGTGGGGCACGTTTTGGGGATTAAGGTGACCCCCTGCCGCTGAAAAGGCGTTTGGCGGAGATCCTGAGCCGCATTCCCTCCCCTCGTGGATGTGGAATCCGTAAAAGGGGCCCACCGGGCGGCTGTCGCCCTCTTCGCTTTTCACCGTGTAGGGCAGGTTGAAGATCTCGGCCACCACAAGGCAGCCGCCGGCGGCTTGGTAAAAGAGAACGGTTCCGCTGAGCAGCGGATGCTCTGAGCCGCCGCGCACATGGGCGATGGCGTTAGGCCTGTCGGCGATGACCAGTTGGGAAAAGGCAGTAATATTTAAGTAATCCATATGGGGTCCTCCTTCTATGTCGCAGGCGTAGATGTAATATACTCCCTCCAGCTTATGTAGCGCTCTCTCTGTTTGTGAAGGGTTCGTGAATTTTATAATCAGGGTTTATTTATTAGGATATGATTCAAATGACTTATCCTCAAATAAAGGGCTTAAGGCATTGATGCAAGATTGTTTTAGATCATCTACAGTATAGCCTTGATTAGCAATATCAAGCAACATATTTGCAATCTTACTCATTTATCAGTATCCTCCTTATCAACACCCAATAAAACACAGCATACTATTTGTAATTGTAAGCATCAAAACCCGGCAGGTACAGGGTTCACAAGGCCATGCGGAAAGTTACCACGACAAGATTTTCCAGAATTCGTGAAAAGACTTGAAATTCCCAAAAGATAGCGCTATAATATTTATGGACAATAAAAAACGCAAGGCAGGAACAAGGTGTGTCACCACCTTGCCCCCTGACACGGAAGAAAGGACCTTCCATGCCAACGGCTTTACAGCCGTACACTTGCAAACATATTATAACCCGAATTTTGCCGCTTGGCAAGGTGTCAGGGGACATGTTTTATGCATTGCAGCAGTGTGGGTATGGGATAATACTCCATATTCACGCTGTTTTTTTGTTGTTTTCGCGGTATAGATGCGCGGGAGCGAAACAGAACAAGACTGCTCCCGCTCTTCTAACCGCAATGAACAAATTAGAAGGGAAAGTGCAAAACTATGAACACAGTCACAAGGAAAATTGACGATTTGAACCGTGTAGTTCTCCCCTCGCAAGTAAAGTCTTTTGGATGGACTGAGAAAACGCCGCTTGACATTACGGTACTTGAGGATGATAGCGTAATGATACGAGCACACAATCCCCTTTGTAAGCTGTGCGGGGGTGCGGATGTGGAACTTATTAAAATAGAAAATGGCTCAATATGTAATAATTGCCTGCAAATCGCATTGGAAAGTAAAAACATACTCTAAATTAGAACATAGGCTTCCATATGGAAGCCTCGTTTTTTTGTATTTACCTTTTAATCAGTGTTCAGTATTAGTCCACAATGCAAGATAGGTATCGGTATCCACTATCCGCTTCTTGTACGATTAGCATGCCTGTTTGCCCAATATCTCCGTTCGAATCAACAAATTGAAATTTGATTTCTAAAATATCTCTTTTACGAACCGCAGATATTACTTCACAACTCCATGCACCGCCTAACTCTACTAGTGTATATAGTTTACTCTCTCCATGATAGTGCTGTGACTGCCGGAGATAATCTACCGTAACATCAAAACAGGCAGTTATTTGGCTTTCTAATTTATCTTGTGAAACCATTGGTGCACCAAGCTTATCAAATTCCACATATGGTTCAGCAGATTCATCCAAGCTATGAAGCCATATATAAAAAGCACTAAATACTTCTGGATCCAGTTTACTAGGGTGATTCCATGACGTATAAAGCATACCCGCATAAAAAGCACCATCCAAAACTTCTCTGCCAAGAGTATTAAGCTCATTTTGTCCTGTTATTTCCACAGCATTTTCCGATGATTTAATGTTTCCCATTGATCCAAATGATTGTGAGGTTGCCGCAGAGTTTTCATTAGACGTGGGCATATTGGTGTTACATCCGGCGAAAACAAAGATGATTGCCAAAACAACTAAAATGGACATCATATTTTTCATGCTATCTTCTCCTTGCCCAATTTCTCATCATACCTCAACAAATCTGAGAAGCTGTGTTCATAGCTTAGCGAGTCTACAAAGCAGAACATGTAGCTGCGATATGACGATAAAGGTTTCTTCTGATTTCACAGTAATTTCAACTTTTGTGTCATGAATTTATGAACCCGCAAATGCTTTCCTCGATTCTCTGCTTCATATAACGGTTTTATTATGTTCCATTGCTTCGTTGTTAGGTCACTCTCATATCTCATTTTATATCACCCAGATATTTAGTGCCTTTTTTTCCTTGTTTTATTGCCTTTTTTTGAATACAGGTTCTAAATTTACGATAAAATCAATATCTCTTTTGTAATCATCAGTATGTGGATAAATTCCACCGAAGCCAATAATTCTGTCAGAGCAGATACT
>Ga0153950_1001153_pt1 | contig 11717 bp, 6 predicted proteins | sample TSNJ034MetaG_FD_104737 | JGI IMG/M metagenome (GOLD analysis project Ga0153950, IMG submission 104737) | Attine ant fungus gardens microbial communities from New Jersey, USA - TSNJ034 MetaG | ecosystem: Host-associated > Fungi > Mycelium > Unclassified | place: USA: New Jersey, Wharton State... | reverse complement strand
CGCAAGGCCCGCGACGAAAAAAAGCCGATTGCCGCCCAGCTTGCCGAGGGCGCGGAACAGGCGGCGCGGGATAATGCCGAGTGGCCCTCGTCCCCGGCAAACACGGATAAAAGGGAGGATAGGTAAAATGGGCGCGAACCGCAAGCGGAGCGCCCATCTTCATGTACTGGTAACGCCGGAGGAGCTTGAACTGATCCGGGGCCGCATGGCCGAGGCCGGGATTACCAATACCGGCGCATATGTGCGGAAAATGGCGTTAAATGGCTATGTTCTAAATGTTGACCTCTCGCCCGTCCGGGAGCTTGTGTCCTTACAGCGGCGATGCTCAAACAATCTCAATCAGGTTGCTATCCATGCCAACAGCTACGGGATATATGAGCATGAAATAAAGGGCCTGCAAAAAGATTACGCCGCGTTATGGGGGCCGCTCTCCGATCTGCTGAAACAGTTAGCGGAAATCGTAAAGTTATAGCCTTTTCCCACTTCTGGACAAATTGTCCAGAAGTGAGAACTTATTATGTCGCCTTTGGGAAACTATTATAACGTAAAATTGAGCATCACTAAAAAGAAACAAATTCATATATATAATTCAACGTGTCCAAATTTTCCTCTCATTTCATTTCCCCAAATATATCTATCTTTTGTTTCACCTATAAGTAGCATTTGATTGCCAGATAACATAATATTGTTTGCTTTAGCCTTTTTTATGGGGTTAATTTTATATTCGATGAATTTTCTTCGGAAAGTGTCCAAATAGTCTAACAATCTGTACACGACTAATATATATGTGTCGTTTATATGTTGAACACATTGAATACAAATAAATTCTTCTTGGTTTTTATGTTTAATAATATTTCCAAAAGGACATTGTGAAGCGTCTGGCAAATATATTTGTGGGATTCGTAAAACAAATATTTCAGCCACTTGATTGTTTTGTAATTCTATTTTTTTACTATTGGGATGAGGCTGATATGTGGGTGCATTTAACTCTTCACCTGCCGTTCGATATGACCATATTAAACAAGGCTTTGAAAAATCATTATAATTTTCAACTTCAATTTTTACTAAATTTTTATCTTCATCGTCAAGATTGTTTTTCCTCATGAACGATTCAGTAAAAGTATCATGAGCTTCATTAGATTGGTGTTGGGAAAAATGCAAATCCTTGATAGTTAAGTTGTTTTTGATATATATATCAGAAGTATTCTTAATATCTATATACCAAAGTGCAGAAGTTTTTCCATGTTCATTTTCTAAGTAAAAAGAGATCGTTGTTTTCATCCGTATCACCTTATATTTTATAATTATTGTTCCTGTATATTGCTCGCCTTATCGCTCGAAGTCAACCCTAATTATATCAATTTGCCGTATTTAATTCAACATAAACAACTTCTGGACAAATTGTCCAGAAGTGACGGCGGCGGGAAGGAGGGCCGCGCATGGCGACAACACGCCTGATTAAGCATCATATCAGCAAGGGCGAAACGATAGCGCGATCAATGCAAGATCGTTTTGATTATGGGCAAAACCCCGACAAGACGCAGGACGGCGAATTGATTGCGGCGTATATGTGCGACCCCTTAACCGCCGACGCGGAATTTCTGCTTTCAAAGGCAAAATACAAGGCAATCACGGGCCGGGAGCAGAAACAGGATCAAGATATATTGTTCTATCAAATCCGGCAGTCATTTGTTCCCGGCGAAACAGACCCCGAAACCGCGCTAAAAATCGGCTATGATCTTGCCTTTCGCTGGACGAAGGGCCGACATGCTTTCTTTGTGGTATCGCATGTAGACCGCCCGCATCCCCATGTGCATATTTATTATAACTCGACCGCCCTTGACTGTACACGCAAATTCCGTGATTTTTTTGGCTCGGTGTGGGCTTTGCGGCGTTTGTCCGACCGCATCTGTCTTGAAAACAATCTATCCGTTATCAAAACCCCGAAGCTCAAAAGCAAGGGGAAGTATAAGCATTACGGCGAGTGGCTCGGAAACGATAAGCCGCTTTCCTATCAGGAACAGCTAAAGGCGGCAATCGACGCGGTTTTATCCGAACAACCGAAGGATTTTGCCGCTTTTCTCGCGGCGATGGCGGCGGCGGGGTATGAGCATAAATATGGGCGCGGCGGCGTGTTGAGCTTCCGCGCCCCGGCCTATGGACAGGATAAGTTTACCCGGCTCCGGGCTTCCACGCTGGGCGAGGGCTACGGGCAGGAGGATATTATTGCAATCATTGAGGGCCGCGCCCCGCTCCCGGCTGGACGCGCCCGCGCCGGAGCCGGACAGGGGCTGTCTGCCGGATCGCCGCGCAAGGTCAACCTGATTATCGACATACAGGCGCGGCTGAAAGACGGCAAAGGCCCGGCGTATGAACGCTGGGCCAAAGTATATAACCTTAAAATGATGGCGGCGGCATTACAGTATTTGCAGGAAAATAATCTGCTGGCCTATGAGGATTTAGCGGCAAAAGCGGACGGGGCCGTCGACCGTTTCCATGACCTTACCGGGCAGATCCAAAAGACCGAGGCGGCGATGAATGTCAATGCCGAGCTAAAGGCCGCGATGATTGATTACGCAAAGACCCGGCCCGTGTTCGACGGGTACAAGGCCGCGAAGTACAGTAATAAATACCTTGCGGAGCATGAGGACGATATACGGTTGCACCGGGCGGCGCGGGCCACGTTCGACCGCGTTCTGGCCGGAGGCAAGCTCCCGAAGATGGACGCGCTCAAAACCGAATGGCAAAAGCTGACGGCTGCTAAAAAGTCTTTGTATGCGCGGTACAGGGCCGCGCAAAAGGAAATGCGGGAGGTTGTGGCGGTAAAATCGAATGTCGATCACTTGCTTGGCATTACTGACGGGCAGAGGACAAAAGAAGCGGAGCGTTAGCTCTGCGATCCCACTTCTGGACAAATTGTCCAGAAGTGGTGTATTAAGATAGAATGAACCGCCGCATTAGGAAACTTATTGCGAACTATGCAGAAAGCTATTTTAGTCAGTCTTTCACATTTTGCTTGGATATGGATTTATTAGTATAGCAGCACATAAAATCTTGCAGTTTTAAGTCCTTGAACTTCTCATTCAATTTAGCAAAACTTTCTGTTTTGCTTTGCAAATTATTGCCGTTTAAGGAAGCGACATTCTTTATTTCTCTTAGCTTTTCAGCCGCTATTTGTATGTTATTGTTGACGGTATGTCTAAATTCGGTTGCCGTTCCGTAAGCGCAACCTCGTTTGCAATTATCAACAAGTATTAGGCGGGGGGTAACTGAATCGTGCTTTTTATCTAGTATTCCTTTTAAATACTCATACACCTGCTGTTCGTTTTCCGTTTGGCAGATATGAACATCATCGCCAAGATAAAATTCAAGATTTTCTCGAAAACCGCCCGGTAACGATATAAGATTGCTAATGCCAAGGTTTGATTCATCATAAAATTCAGGATAAGTATTGAGGTCGATTCCCGCTTTGTTTATATGCCGCATCAAACTCAAATAAGTCACGTTATAGCGGATTAAGTTTTTAGTATGTGGGGACTCTAACTCCTCTTTTCTTCCGATGCAAGGACCTAGAATAGCCAAATCATCATTTATTTTCAGATATTTCTTCAAATAAATAGCCACGCACATTATAGTGCTTTGAAAGGGCATAAGGAAATCCAGTAATTTGGGTTGATGTTTTTTTATGTAGCTTACTATTGCGGGACATGGCTGCGAAATCATTACCGTTGCGTTGTTATTGCGGATGTAGTTTAAGTATGCCCATATAGTAAGGTCTGCCCATAAGCTCACATTATAAAACTTGTTAACGCCCAAAGACTTCAAGTATCCAAGAATGTTTTTGTGTTCATTTGTATAGTTAAGGAAAAAGGATGGGGACACAAGTAATGAAATCTTTTTTCCATATTTCAAATCAGCGAAAAACGCTGAGCAGTCATCACGAAACTGGCGCGCTCCATGTGTGCAGACATCTATACATTTTCCGCAGAAAATACATTCATTACCATTTACTTGTATTTTATCTGTTCCGTTTTCATCTACTGCCACAAAATTCGCCCTCTGCACCGGGCATTTACGAATACAATCTTGGCAACCAATACACCGGGCTGTGTCCGTGTAAATCAACCCGCCATTCAGTTGTGCTTGTGCCATACACAACACCACCCTATCACAACTAATAAATACTGTTCATGCGCCTTTTCTTCCTATACACAATTATACACTTTACCATTATATTTTACAACATTGATCCACTTCTGGACAATTTGTCCAGAAGTTATCTATTAAAAAAACAGCGAAAGGAAAACAAAAAATGAAACAAAAGAAAAAACCGGGCGGCGTGTTCGCTGAAAGAATTGACGGAAAGATTATGCGGCAGACCTTGCGGGCGTGCTGGCCCCTGTACATCGTGGCGCTTGTTGTGGGCGTGTCGTGCGCGTTGGCCCTTTCCCTGCACTATGCAAAACCCGCAAAATATGAGCTTGAAACGGCTGGCGGCGAGATTGATTTTGCCGCCCCGGAGCTTCGGGTGCATACTGCGGAGGACGGGATCGCCGTCGTAAATCCTGTTAAACCCGACGCGCAGCCCGCGAGGGCAATATCCGACCCCGACACCATCTGGACAGCCGATCCCGCGCCAACATATGGCGGCTTTACCCTACCTGTGGCGATGGACGGCGACAGCATCGGAGTCCTTACTATTCCCGATATTGATTTATCCGTGCGCGTCTATGAAAGCGATAGCGAAATGGAGGATATGGAACGGGGCGCGGCGCACTTCAAAAGTACATCAGCCTTTGACGGCAACATCGGAATTTCCGCCCACAACGTAAATTTTAGCGGCTCGGCGGGGTATTTCTATAACTTGCACAAGCTCAAAAAAGGCGCGGTGATCGAATATGAAACCGCGCTTGGCATACGCGAATACACGGTTACAAGCATAAAGGAAATATCTGAAAATGACTGGAGCCTGTTGGATAGGACGGAGGATAACCGCATTACTTTAATTACTTGTATCACGGGCAAGCCCACGATGCGCCTTGTCGTTCAAGGGGCCGAGCGGCGATCCTGACGCGGCGGCATCCTTGTTGCATCCCTATGGGGATGGTATAATTATTGTAGCAGATACCCCTATACTTTATTTCAGAAAAGGAGGCGTTCTTTATGAAAAATTGTATGGTACGCGCTTTTATAGCGATGTGTTTAGCAAGCGTTATGCTTGCGGGAATGACTATGACGGCCAGCGCATCGGAGCCGGATTACAGCAAGGAAATTGAGGAAATGACAAAATGGCTGGACGGTATGACGGTTACGCCGAGCGCAGGATCGTCTGCTCCGTCAAATTCATCCAACAATGCCGCCGCCCCCAAAATGCTGACCGAGGACGAGTTAAAAGCCTATACAGATACGTTGTTTGAGCTTGTCAACAAGGAGCGGGAACAGGCGGGGCTTGCTCCGTTAGAGCGCGACAGCCTGATAGATGAGGCGGCAATGATTCGGGCGGCGGAGATAAGGATTGTAGATTTTGCGGGCGGCGAACCGCACACAAGGCCGGACGGCACGAGCTATAAAACCGCGCTGAGTGATTTGGGGATTACGGGTAAAGGGTTTGGCGAGAATATTTCCCGTTCTAAAGTAACCCCACAGACCGCAATAGATTCATGGATGAAGTCTGACGGCCACCGCGCCAATATCCTGCGGGAAAATTACGGGAGCATCGGGATTGGCGTTTATCAGCGCCCGGACGGGAAGCTCGATTGGATTCAGATTTTTATGCTAAAGTAAAACATTGCTATATTTGCTTTGATAAAGCCGTTATCTGAAAAAGATGGCGGCTTTTGTCATGCAAAAAACAAGCTCCTACTTCTGGACAATTTGTCCAGAAGTAGCGCGGCCCCACCTACTTCGCAGTAATGGCTCTTTGGAATATTCCCCGTCGCCGCTTTTCATTTCAGCATAGGCGGGAGCGGGCGGTCAAGAGTGGCGCGAACGCGCCACCGCCGTTAGGCGGCTTGCTCTTGACGGCCCGCCCCGGCTGTGCTATCTGCGGCAAGGCGGCGGGGATATTCCTTTGAGCCGCTCCCGCCCCATGATTGGGGCGGGCGGGGGGTGGGGTTGACACAATATCAAGCTCCAACTTCTGGACAAATTGTCCAGAAGTGCAAACAAAAAAGAAAGGATATATTTTATTTATGAAAAATAGGATATTGGCTTTTTTACTGGCAACGGTTATGTTGATTACCTTTGCCCTGCCCGTATCGGCGCAGGATATTGTCAACATAACGGATTACGGCGAAGGCACGGAGGACGGCGAATATATCACCGAGCCTGTTCAGCCTGACGCGCCGCCGCTTGACGATGGGGAAACCCCGGAACCGGAACAGGAGGACACTCCCCCGGATAACGAGGACGCGCCCGCGCCCACGCAGTCCGGCGCGGTTTTAGAGGACGAGGCCGCTTTAATCGCTCAAATGGAGGCGTGGTTAAACGGACAGCGCGTTGCGCCTGTAACTGCTGGCAATGGCCTTATAACCCGCGCCGCCGCGCCCGGCGACACAGGCACGGTCGTACATTCCACCATATCCATAAAGCCATACGATGTAACCGTTCCGGGCGTGGGCCGCGCTTACGGCTCAGTCATATGGCGCATGAAAATAAAGGGCGAGGACGCTTTCTGTCTGCAAATATGGAAACTGGCCGGAGGCACATACACGGCGGGCGACGCCACAAGCGGGAACGGCGCGACCGCGCAGTATATCGCTAATTTTATGGCATCCGGCAAGTCAAACGCCGAGTATGTTGCGGCGCAGGTGCTTGTTTGGGAAAGTCTTTATGGCGATATTGGTATTTTCAATCAATCCATACAAGGCACAAGTTATGAAAGTGCGTATAACGCGCTAAAAAACGCTTCCGCTTCTGTGGGCGAGGTTTTGCATTGGACGAGCAGCACGGGCGGGCAGGAGATTATAACCTATGCAACCGGGACTACCACAGACGATCCCGATACCGACCCTGACCCTGACCCCGATCCCGACCCTGACGGCAACCCGAATACACATACCGAGGTTACAAGCTCGTCTACAACCCGCACGGAAATCCGATCCAGCACTACCTACGAATACAGCGACGCAATAGGGCAAGTGCTTATTGCCAAACGCGACCAAGACGGCAAATCCCTTGACGGCGCGATTTTTAATATCGTTGTCGAGTTTGCAAACGGGCAAAAGGCCGGGGATTCCGGGTTTGAGGTTTACAATGGGAGCCGCATATTCACATGGACGCATCCCGCAGACGATTACCAGCCCGCGAAGGTAACGGTAACGGAGGTGCGCCCGCCCGATGGGTATATTGCCGATCCCACGCCAAAAACGGCGACGGTACATCCCACCTATACCCGCATTACAAAAGTTTTGACGCATACGATCACGATTACCACAACGACAACCACAACAACCGTTATTGATATTGATAGCGGCGAGGTGCTGGCTTCATCCACGGCATCGGCGGATGCTGAAACAGAGCTAAACCCGCCCACGGTGCAGGAATACCCTGACTTTATCGCGGGTGATAGAGAGGTCACGCTTACTTTTGTAAACGTGATAAAAGCCGCCGAGCTTGTCATTTTCAAGTATACGACGGGCAAGGGTACGCCGCTGGAGGGCGCTCAGTTTGAGGTTAGTTATGTTGATCCCAGCATATATTCCGGGCGCTGGACGGTCACGACGGGCGCGGACGGCAAGGCGGTCATTTCCCTGCCGAAACCCGGCGCAATCCTCATCCATGAGGTAAACCCGCCAGCCGGACATATCATATCCCCCACATACGGCCCCGACACTACCGTTACCATTTACGCCGGGGAACGCAAGCAAGTGGATATTCCCAATGATCCGTATACCGCTATTGAGATTATCAAAATAGACAGCGTTACGGGCAAGCGGCTGGCCGGGGCCACAATCAGCCTAAAGCATGTTTCATCCGGCATGGAATTTAGACAGGTCACGAACGCGAACGGCATCGCGCTGTTTGAGAATGTGGAGCCGGGGAGCTGGTATGCCGAGGAAATCAAGGCCCCCGACCGCTATGTGCTGAATACTACCCGTTACCCTGTACAGCTAAAAAGCAACGAAACGGCAACCCTGACTATTCCCAACGATCCATATACCGGGATTGAGGTCACAAAGGTTGACGCGAACAACGGCCAAAAGCTGGCCGGGGCATATATCCGCCTAAAGCATATCGCAAGCGGGCAGGAATATTCCGGCATGACGGGCGCGGACGGCATCGTCTACTTCGGCCTGATTCCCCCCGGTGATTATTATGTCGAGGAGGTACAGGCTCCCCACGGCTATGTGCTGAATGATACGCGCTATCCTCTGGAACTGAAAACCGGGGAGCTTGCCACGCTTACCCTGCCGAACTACCGCAAGGACGGCCTGTATATCCGCAAAGTGGACGAGAACGGCCAGCCCGTGGCCGGGGCCGTGTTTGAGCTTCGGCGCGGCTCCGGCGCGGTACTCCTGCGGGAAACTACCGACCAAAACGGATTGATTTACCGGGGATTCCTCACAACGGACACCTATGTTGTGCAGGAGGTACAGGCCCCGGTCGGTTATCTCATGGACGAAAACAACCCGCAAAGTATTTACATTGATGAAACCGACGATAACAAGGAATATACCGTCACTTTCGTAAACAAGAAAAAACCGGCTATTGAAATTATCAAAATCGACGCGAATGATCCAAACAAAAAATTGCAAGGCGCTGTGTTCCGCATATCCGAACAGGGCGGCTCTAAAACGTGGGATATTACCACGGGCTACGACGGCGCGGCGATTCTTGAAAATCTGGAAATCGGCCTGACATATCTAGTGCAGGAGCTTCACGCTCCGGCGGGCTATGTCAATTCCGGGTACAAGGAGGCCATCGTTCTAAACGAGTGCCGTGTGCATACGGTCACGGTTAGCAACGGCCAGAGGCCCCGGCTCCGCATTGAAAAAATCAACGAGGCCACGGGCAACAAATTACCCGGCGCTGTGTTCCGCGTCGCCAAGCGCGGCGGCATGGAATACAAGGACGTAACAACGGGCATTGACGGCACGGTGACGCTTGATAATCTGGATGCCGGGTGGTATGTCATTTCCGAGGTACGCGCCCCCAGCGGCTATGTGCCGGATTATACCCCCCGCGAAATTGAGGTAGTCCCCGGCGAAACTGCGGTTATCACTATAAACAACAACCGCGATCCGTCGCTTACTATCTGCAAGATTGACGAGCAGACTTTGGCGGGGATCGATGGCGTTACCCTGCGGATCACCAAAGAGGGGGCCGCCGAATACCGGGACGTTGTTACCGGGAAAGACGGCATTGTTACAATCCCGCTTTCCCCCGGCTGGTATTCCGTGCAGGAGCGCGTGGCGAAGCCGGGTTATCTTTTGGATGATACCGTTCATGCCATTGAACTGAAAGAGGGCAAGGACAGCGAGATCACGATTACCAACCGCAAAAAACCGTCGCTGACGCTGGTTAAGCTGTGCAGCGTCACAAAAAATCCCTTGCAAGCGTCCTTTGAAATCAAGGTAAAAAATGGGCGCTCACTTGGCACGTTTACCACAGATCCCGAAACCGGGGCAGTCACAATAGACTATCTGGAATATTCCAGCGATCCGCTTATTCTGGAAATCACGGAAACCCGCGCCCCGGACGGCTATTTGATTACGACGGAAACACAGGAAGTTACCATCGGTTGGGGCGAAAATAAAGTCATCGAATGGTACAACACGCCGGAAAATCCTATCCTGATTTACAAGCGGGACACCGACGGCAATCCCATCGGCAACACGGAATTTTTAGTTACTACTGTAAACGGCGCTCATGTTGCCACGGTCAAGACGGACAGGACGAGCGGTGTTGCTGTTGTGCCGGGGCTGGAGCCGGGCTGGTACACGGTGCGCGAAACCCGCACGGGCGGCGACGAGTTTATTCTGGATTCTACGCCGAAACAGATTGAATTAAAATATGGCGCTCCCGCCGTCGTGGAATTTGTGAATGACCGAAGGCCCCAGCTTCAAATTTTGAAGCTCAACAAGGCCGACAATACCCCCATGCCCGGCGTGTTGATCCGTGTGGAGCGCATGACCGGGGAACGCATCGGGGATTACCGCACAAACAAGGCGGGCCTGATTACCATTCCCGCCGAGGCCGGATGGGTGACGGTCTATGAGCTTGAAACGCTAAAAGGCTTCGTACTCGATCAAACACCTGTAAATGTGGAGCTAAAGGTAAACACAACGGCCACGGTTGAATTGTATAACGTGCCGCTACCGGGATTACAGATACGCAAGACTTGTTCCGTTTCCGGCAAGCCGCTGGCCGGAGTGCAGTATCAGATCAGCCGCCTTAACGGTTCTATTATTGGTACTTACGACACGGACGCGCAAGGCATTATTTATCTGGATATTGACGAACCGAGCGTTGTCATTACCGAACTGAAAACGGTGGACGGCTACAAGCTGGACGGTGTACCCCGGACGGTGGAGCTTACGCCGGGGGAATTGACGGTTGTTTCCTACAAGAATATGCCGTACCCGGTTTTGGAGATCGTCAAGCTGGACAGCACAAGCAAACAGCCGCTTGCGGGTGTAAAATACAAGGTATTCGACGGCAACATGCGGGAGCTTGGCACGTTCGCCACCAACGGCGCGGGCCGCATCGTTCTTTCCGGCATGGCCGAGGGCAAATACTATGTACAGGAACACGACGCATCGGCGGCTGGGCCGTATGTGCTGGATAAGACGGTTTACGAGGTCAATCTGTATTACGGAAAGACAACAAAAATCGAATTGCTTAACACAAAAATGGGTACTTTGCGCTTGCGGAAAACCGACGCCGAAACTGGCAAGCCATTGGCCGGGGCGACCTATCTCCTGTATGACGCGAACAACAATGTGCTGGGCGAATACACCACGGACGCATACGGCATTATTGAGCTTGGCAACAGCATAGAACCGCAAAAGCTAAAGGTAAAGGAAATCAAAAGCCCAGCCGGGTATGTGCTGGATTCCACCATTTACGAAGTAGAGGTTAAGGCCGGGGCCACCGCCGAGCTTGTCCTCGAAAATGAGCCAATGCGCGGCACGATCCAGATTGTGAAAAAATCCGCCGACGCGAACGCCATCACAAAGCACAAGGCCGGGGCCGCTCTCGCCGGGGCCGTGTTTGAGGTAGTGGACGAAAAGCTGAATGTTGTCGATACCATTACCACAGACAGCCGGGGCGTGGCAGTCACTATCCCCTTGCCGCTCGGCAAATACGCGATACAGGAAATCACCGCGCCGAATTTTTACATTCTCGATGACAGCGTGTTTTACGCTGAAATAAAGAAGCATGACGATGTTGTAAAGTTTGAGGTTTTGAACAATGCCGCCGACATTGCCGTAACCGTCGAGAAGCGCGGCGACACCGAGGCAAAAGTTGGTGAATTGACGCGCTATGACTTTTCCAATATCAGCAATGCCGGCAATATCGCGCTTGACGAGTTTTATTTGCATGACGAGCTACCCGCCGAGGTGCGGCTGGAAACACTTGTAACGGGTAAATGGAGCGAACGGCTGAAATACAAGGTTGTTTACCGCACGAATTTGAAAAAGGAATACCGCACATGGCGGGCCGATCTGCTCACCACGACAAGCTATGAGCTTTCCGTTTCCGATCTGAAGCTG
>Ga0153950_1001150_pt1 | contig 11724 bp, 12 predicted proteins | sample TSNJ034MetaG_FD_104737 | JGI IMG/M metagenome (GOLD analysis project Ga0153950, IMG submission 104737) | Attine ant fungus gardens microbial communities from New Jersey, USA - TSNJ034 MetaG | ecosystem: Host-associated > Fungi > Mycelium > Unclassified | place: USA: New Jersey, Wharton State... | reverse complement strand
GCGATAATAATGGAACCGATAATTAATCTTTTCATTTGATCACCCCCCGCGTATACCTTTATCGGATATATGTGTATGGTAATATTATTCTACTGCAATGTAGATTCCAGCGTTGTACACTCCAGGCTTTTTGTCGATATCGTCATAGACTACAAGGGAATACAGTCCTACTTCTTCTTGGTTTTCTGTATTAGTGATACGATCCAGTATGGAAAAAGTATATTGCTTATCGCCAACAAAAACATAATAACCGGCGCTGATACTTTTCTGACTGTAACCATGATCCCAATTATCAAATGTTTGATTACCTACTTTATTCCAGGAATCTATGCCATTTGGAAAAAGGGCCAGTAATTGCTCGATTTCTCCATCAATATCCTCCGCTTCTTGCAGAGCGCTTTCAGAAAACATCTCTTTTATTGCATCCTTGTCACTGTTTTTTATTGCATCAATAATCTGTTCAAGGCGGGCGTTTATTATTTCTTTGTCATTGCTTTTATTTAACATATCTGTTCTCGACCCTCCTATGCTGCATGATGACAGCAATAGCGCGGCAGCGGTCAGCATTGCACCAATGATCAATTTATTCATTTGTTTTCACTCCTCATGACCTACACCCTCGTTGTGAATAACATTCCAAGGAACCAAACAACATAAACGATTGGCAATACAGTATTCAGAAGCTGTAGCTTTTCGTTTCGGAAAACAACCAACGCCAAAACAGGCAGAAGGAGCATAAAGTAATAGAATGGCAGAAATAGTAACTGGCCATTGCTGAAGCCAGCTAAATTAATATCCTCTGTTCTGAAAATCGAGTAGCCCTCACCCAATTTGTCCACAGTAACCCAAATAGCAAATATAGGGTTATAGGGTACATACCATCCATCCGCTTTATTATCCAGGACAATATTGTCGTAATAGTCCACAGGCAATGCTTCCAAATGCCAATATCCATTTTCAGTATAATTGTTTCTTCGCGAAACCTTTATTGTCAGCTGTAGATTATTTTCATGATCTATATAAACCCTTAAATAGGGCTTGCCGCGTATTGATACTTCTATGTAAGAATCCCCCAAAAAGTCCTCCAGTCGCTTTTGATTGGGAATTGCTTCACCGTTATAATAGGCGGTGACATTGGTTCCTTCGTATATGGTGGTTGAAATTTTTACTATCCTGGAATTGATAGGTTCCCCGCTATCATAAATTTCTTTTAGCGATTGGCTGACGCCGTTTTCAAAGGTGAAAAACAGATTGGAGTCAACAAAATCTCTATCTGCATATGGCATCATGCTGAAATCTTCCCCAGCCCTGTAGCCGTTAAAAGAAAGGCCCGATAAATCGGTAGTGGGGAGTTCCAGCGCTTGCTGCACTTCCTTTTTTACGGTGGCTTGATAGGACAGATATATTCCCAGTGATGCGGCATACAAGGCAAACAGAGCCGCCGCACATAAAACCACAAATTGAGTCCGTTTTTTCATCATTACAACCCCATATTACTCTCCTGATTTTTTCGTTTATCCTATTTTGCCATATAGTTCTGTAAGGCGTATGAAATATTTCCCTATTTAATACCGGCGGGCAACCTGCGCCAGCCGGTTTTCAAGGGGCTTCGGAATGATAAGGCGCCGGAGGAATGTGTGATCGGGGAACGGTGATTTGGGGCTGGGAGGTTGATCATTTGGCGCGCAACGGCTTGAAATGGTGAGCACAGGAAACGAGTGTAATCTAATTTTAACGAAATGGTTGTGTAAGTGTGTTTATAAACGCGGTAAAATCTCTCACTAGTAAGACCATATATACTATACCGGAGATAAAGGACACCCACGCAATTATTTGAAATCCAGCATGAATATTTTTTTGCGTTCTTTTTCTATAAATCCGGCATATAAGAAATTCCAATAAACCAATCAAAATCATAGCGGCTATAAACAAGCCCAGTAAGCCGTATAACAAAAAAATAAGGATAAAAAGCCCCAATAGTATAGGGATACCTAAAAAAATGATAAGTACATGCATAATTACCTCTACGCCCCCCACCATGCAAAGAAAATCGCAGTCAAAGTAGTGGCTGCTCCTAATATGACAAGCAGGATGCCAGATGTGACCACAACTGTAGTGGATAGCTTTGTTCCCAATCTCATCCGAATCCCTTTCATTCCAAATAGGATTGCACCAATACCAATAGGCAATCCTAAAACCCAAGAAGTATACAAGTCCATAAAAACCTTACTCCTCCTTACTTCTGCTTCACCTTTTTTGCACATAAGTTGCATTTTTGGTTATGTATTGAGAGTTAAGAACAGGGCTCTTGGTTTAGATCATGTGATAAATACTCTACGGTAATTTGTTCCAAATATGCAAGCTCGATTCTTAAAGCAGTCCGCACACTTTTTTGCCAAAAGAATTCTCCAACATACAGCACCTTCTCGCTCCATTTGTAATGGAGAATTGCATGAACCAGATTTTTGAAGGAATAGATTTTTGCGCTGGCGTGTATAATCTCCCGTTGCAGATCAGCGGGAGAAATGCGTTGCGGGTAATGCACAACATGGCCGGTGCATTTCGCCCAGTTTTCATGAAGCAGGCGCGTCTTGCCCTTCTCGTAAACAGGCGTTCCCGGTACAAAATACATGGATTGAATCAAAACACCACGAATATTATATTTCAGAACAAAGTCCGCGAGCCGGTCACCGACGCCCTTCGTGTGGTTATCGGCACCTACAATAAACAACCCGCGCGCCCGCAGGCCGTGCTTCTGAATATTCTGAACCGACCGGATTATGTCTTGATAGCTGCTCTTTTTATGATAGGTTTCAAACGCCTCGTCTTCCAGGAACTCGATCCCCATGGCAAGCTCTGCGAAGCCGGCACGTTTCAGCAAATCCAGCATCTCATCGTCAAACCCGACCTCATACCGTGCCTGGATAGTAAAGGCGTACCGGATGCCGCTGTCTATGATTGCGTTCAAGACGGAAATCGCCCAATCCCGGTCAGCGAAGAAATTGTCGTCGGTAATCCAGACATACCTGCTCAATCTGGGTACAAGCCTCTTGTCGTGGAACTCAATAGCCTGCCGGATATCCTCCATCACATTCTCCGGTGTTCTGGTACGCACTTTTCGGCCAAAATGGCGCACCACGGCACAATAATCGCAGTTATGAGGGCAACCCCTGGACGCATGGACCTGGGGCCAGAGGGTATTGTGGCCCGCCATCTGGTGATAGCGGTATAGCAAGTGCCTGTTGGGGACGGTATTGATGTTCTCAGGCGGGTTACGATCTCCTGTATGAATGATTTCTCCATCCCTTAAATAGGCAATGCCCGGGATATCAACAAGGCGGTTATTCCGGATGCAGTTAATGAATTCCAGAATGGATTCGTCGCCCTCGCCCAACAGCACATAATCGCAATACTGCACAGCTTCGGGAAAGTTCATGGAGGCGTGCAGGCCGCCCATGACCACCAATCCGCTGGAACGCTCCTTGATATAACGGGCCAGCTCATACCCCCGCATGGCGCTGAACGTAAATATCCCTATAAAGACGATATCGGCGTCCAATACATCATCCCACCGCACCTTGGAAATAGATTCACTGTACATAAACGTATCGTCAACGACATCCTTCACAATGGTTGCAAGGGTAAGCAAGCCGATAGACGGGTTCCGTATATATTTTTCATATGTATACAGGTTTTTCGGGGATTTGCGATACGGCAGATTACCCGGCTCGATAAAACGGATTTTCTTTATATCCATTGGTCCACTCCCTAATTTTTATGATTAATGAAACGATCAGCAGTTATTTGGGTAATTCCGCATTGCTAATATACTCTGTTTCTTCCGGCGTTGACAGTACAAATATCATACCGGTCAATCCTGATTTTTCATCCTCAAATTGATACTGAAGGCTTACATCCTCATCTACAGCTGACAAAAGTGTTCTGCATCTGGCCAAGCCGTTTGATGCTTCCAAATCCCAGACCCGGATAGCCGGTTCCAACGCAACTGGGCTGCCCGAAGGCCCTAATGGAATTTTAATGGTAATCCATGGCGCTAAACGGTTATCCGTCATTTCGATATCTTTGATAGGTACAAGAATGGCAGGATGTCCCATACACTCCTTAAACTTCACTGGCCCAAGTTTTTCCGACAATTCCATTAAAGGCGACAGATCAGTTATTGTGTTTTTATTCAGATTTAACAATTCAAGATCAAGTTTGTCTGCCAGAGGAGATAAATCCAGCGGAGCTCCATAGGGTAACTCACCGGTGAATTTATAATAACCATTGTCTTCCATATCGAGAACCCTTAACATCCCCATATCCTTCAAAGCAGTTATGTCCGTGACGGAGTTCGCGGCCAAACCTAGATACTCCATCGCCACCAAATTTGAAATTGGTCCAACATCATTAATCCGATTAGCGCCTAATTCAAGGTGTGAAAGTTTAGTTAGATCGGCCAAGGGAGCAATATCTTCAATGTTATTCCTCGATAAATCCAGATATATCAAATTTGAAAGGCTTGCAAGCGGCGTCAGGTCTTTGAGTTTATTACTCGACAAGTCCAAATATTCTAAATTCGTTAAATCTTCCAGAAATGCTATCGAGGTCATATCCTCGCTCACAATGCTCAAACTAAGTAATTGCTCCATTTGGGATAACATGCTGTAATTGCGAAAAGTGGAGTTGTTTAGTTCAAGCCTTCTTAATCCAGTTAAATCCACCAGACAGTCCAAATCATCAACCTCGCAATCACTAAATCGCAAGGTTTCTAGGTGAGGTAAATAGGGCAGAAAGGAAATATCTTGAACATTGCAATAAGCAAACGAAAGCTCTTTAACTTCCAAATTAAGCGGTAACAGATCCTTGCTGACATTACTACCGCCAATTTCCAATCTAACCAGTTTCAAATCCGCTAAAGCTCCTAAAACCGGTTGCTCATCATAGAACGAAAGGCTTAGGTTTTCAAGATTAGTTAATCGTGCGATTGCATCAAGTGCTGGCGCAGTTTGTCCTGAATTGGAAAAGTCTAATAACAAAGTTGTCAACTGAGAGTGATTACCCAGAGTGTCCATGTCAGAGAGGTGCATCTGATTGAAAAAGACAATTTCAAGCTCTTTAAGGTTCTCCAACTGCTCTAATCTGTGAAAGTCTTCTCCCGTCCCGACATATGCAAGCAACTTTAGTGTGTCGAGATTTGGAAGATTCTCAATCCCATCAAGGCTTCCTACATCCCAGGTTATCTCCGCAATGGTAATAGAAGCCAATCCTTCGCTCGTAATTTTATGATCCCTCACATCGCAAAGCAGATCATGAATAGCGTGGTTTAGGCCCTTGTCCGGGAATATTTCTTGTGCTGGACAATCAACATACTGTCCTGACAAGGTGTATTTATCCTCGTTGTAAGCGTACTCTCCCATATGATCCTCTGCGTATTCTACGGCGTCTATTATGTTGCTTATTAGTGAGCAGCCGCACATCGCTATCATTAACAGAATAGAAATTGCTGATAAATAAAGTCTTTTTTTCATAATTCCGTATCCCTTCTTATATGTACATTCTTAATGCAAGCTCTTTCCCTGCAAGGTCTGATATTTAACGAGCAAATCATTCTTTAGATAAATTGACATTTGCGAATACATTACAAGACAGTTCAATTATACCACACCCAATCTGTGAATTGCCTGTAAAAATGAAAAAATCCGTAAAGCCGACGATATCTATACCCTATCCGCCCATGTGCTGGAACCACCCATTATGCCGAAAAGCTTCAATCAGCAAAAGAACGATCTCGCAGAAAAGAGCATAGAGCATAGAGAGCATTGCAAGCGGCACGGAAAATGCACGCTACGAGAAAACAGTTCGCACCAGACCGCATTCACGCAGGCGTAGGCAAACCTCCCCCCGCCCAACAATAAGGCGGGGAGAGGTTCCTGTAACGGTTATGCCGCTTTCTTTGCGGGCACAACGCCCATCGACGCCAGCCACTCGTCGCGGAAAGACACGACCTCCTCGGAGGCGCCTTTGTCCTTGTAGCCCCGGAGCTGGTTGACGATCCGCGTCTGCGGGTTATACTGCATCGTGAAAAAAGCGGTGTCAGGATCTTCCCGCTTGCGTACCAGGAAGATGTAGCTCTTTCCCTCCACATGGCCGCGGAAATACCCGGCGGAGGCCACGCAATGCAGCAGCTCCGCCCCTTCCTCGACAAATTCATCGAAGTTCATAGGCGGCCGGAGAAAATACGCATCGTTCCCATAGCTGTACTTTTTGTCCAGAGTGGGATACTGCTTCCGGATTTTCTCGTCCATTACGGGATCGTGCTTGACCCTCACGAGCGCACGCACCTTGTCGTGCTGGTCCTTGACGTCCTTCGGGAACAGCACGCGCCATTTTTTCGTGTTAAATTCCAGGGTGGAGGACATTTCCAGGTAATCCGCCCAGTATCCGGCGAGGATTTCAGCCGGGCTCCCGTCCCCATAGCGCAAATAATAACTGTTGAGATCGGCCTTTTCAAGCTGCTGCTGGAGATATTTCCGTATCTTGTGCATGGTGGTGAATATCAGTATCTTGTTGATTACCTCATAGCTGACCTTTTGATCGCCCAGCCAGAGCAGATCGTCCAAAGACGGCTTGACGGCGCTTGACGTAAGCAGGTTCAGGTGGTATACGGTAAAGTCATGCTTCCGCGCCAGCGCGAGATGCTCCTTGCTGATCCCCAGCCGCCTATGAAGCGAGCCGGTGGGGTGGTACACATGCGGAACCTCCCCGTAAATCAGCATATCCTCCGCCAGCCGGGATAACCCCAGCTTTTCAAAGGTGACGGTGACCGGATACCGTATGGACTGGCACAGATAGGTGGTGACGTCCAGCGGCTGCCGCTTCTTTATGTCTTGAAGCAGGGAGAAGCTAAGATTGTACCGCTGCAAAACCCCGCGCAGGTTGTAGGGGTAAAGCTGAACGGGCCGGAACCAGATGTTGATGGACAGACCGCCCCAGGCCCCCATATAGCTCTTATAATAATTGCGGTCCGGGCCGAGAAGTTTATCCCGGCAGTGCCCGTACCCGTATCCGTGCAGCATGGGGAGATACCGGCAACGGTAGGTGCCCGTGATCTTGCCGCTTTCATCCAGAAGCAGCCTGGCGGGCTCATCGACATATTCCCGCCAATTCCGGTAACTGCATTCGGGCTGCCAGCCGTTCCCGTTGGTCCTGTAATCCCGGATCAATAAAAAATACCGCAGGACGGCGCCGCCGTTTGTGGTCTTCTGTATGATACAGGTATTCACCATGTCGATAAGGCCGGTAGACCGCCCTACCGCCTTGAACGTGATCGGGCTGCCGCATTTGGGGCATGTACCCGCCTTATTGTGGCGGGCCTCCGCGACGTCCACCGGCGTATCGGACCGGCAATGCGAACAGTAGCCCGTCGCGCTCTTCCTGTTCAGCCGCTTGTAAAAGATATACCGGCTCTTTTTGAGCGGGCCGTTATCCAGCCATCTATCGAAGCTTTCGGGCAGAGGCGGAACCGTCGCCATGAGGGTTTCATACGCCTGCCGCTTTAATGCGTGTGTTTGCACCAGCCGTTTCTCCAGCAGGGTATGCTGATAATCCTGGATGTAATAGTCAATCCCTGCCGGTTTTCCGTGGCTTTTTGCCCGGTCCGTGCGGAGGAACCGCCGAATCCGGTCATCGTCGGAATCGCGGAGGCAGACCACCTTGGGAGGCCCAGTATAGATCTGCGCCAAACCCAAAACCCTCCGGATCGTGCCGGTGCGCCAGCATTGGCTGCCGTCCTTTGTCAGCCTGGTGGTATACTCCGTTTTGGTTATGTAGAGCACGGCGACAGGTAAGGGGAAGCCATTGGCGGCGGAGCCCCGTTCATAAAAGGACACAATCAGCAGATTGCGGTCCATTGCAAGGGCGCTGCGTGCGATAAACCCGATTTCCTCGTCCTTGTAGGCGTCCTCATTCCGGGATTTGGGCAGCGCCGGGATATCCAGCTTTTTCAGCATGGCCTTGTCATACATAAAATCACTCCAATCGTTTAAAAGCAGGAGCGGCCCGTGTGTAGGCCGCTCCTTTCCGTCCCATCAGATACTATTGCTTTTGGTTTCAATCGAAGAAACTCAGGTTATTCTTATCGGCGAAAGCACTCAGCACCTTAAACATCTCGACTTCAAGGTCAGGCGCGTCAAGATTAACCTCGCCGTCAATATTGTCATAGATCTCCCATTTGCCATCTTTGCGGATACAACAGATGTAACCGAGCGATAGCCTGTTATCACAATCATAGATTAGTATTTCAATATCTAAATTGCCAACTGTAAGGACAAAAGGTGCGTCATTATCGGGCATACTGTTTTTTTCAAGGATTTGCCTTACCTCGTTGACGGTAATTGAAGAATGATAGTGATAATCTTTTGCCAGAATTTTTTTGATTTCCTCTATTGTGTACATTGCATCACCTGCTTGTAATAGATAATTTCCGATTGCCTTATAGGGCGGAGCGGCCCGTGTGCAGGCCGCTCCATTCCATTCCGCCGGATACTCTCTTATTGATACATCCGGCCTATTTGTCTACCGAAACGATATCTTTGTCGAAAAACCCGGCCGCTATCTGCCCGCCTTTTCCCGTGGCAAGGAGATATTCTCCGCTCTCAAGCTGGCAAGCGCATTTCCCGCGAAGGCCGTCTGACAGTGTGACGACCCTTCCGACAAGTTTTTCTCCCGTTATGATTTCTTTAGCTGACATACGATTACTCTCCTTTTATTGTTGGTCTGATGTTCCTTTTACGCCGCGGTTTCTTTCAGCCGCTTTTTGTCCGCAAGATAGTCGAGCCATTTTTGCATAAAGCCCTCTATTTTCTGTTCCGCGCTCTTATGGCGGTACCCCTGGCACTGGCTGATCCGGTTGTTGTATGGCGAATACTGAATGGTATAGAACGGAACGTCCGGTTTCTTTTGCCGGCGCAGGAAAAAAACGAAGCTGCTTTCCTGGATATGCTTATAGTAATACTTATTCACGCATACGCAGTGAAGCAGGGTGGCGCCTTCCTCCTTGAAATCCTCAAAATCCCGTGGGGGCACGACGAGATAGTCGTTGTCCTCAAAACCATATTCCTTTTCCAGCAGGGGATACAGGTTTTTGATCTTCTGGTCAACGACGGGATCGTATTGCACCTGAACGAGCTGAGTCAGCTTATCGTGTTCATTCAGCACATTCCCGGGATACAGAACCGATTTTTTCTTTACGTCATACCCCAGGGTTTTTGCCATCTGCAGGTAGTCCCGCCAATAGGTGAGCGTTTGGCCGGAATAGTACCGGTCCTTTTTCTTTTGAAGCACTCCCTGCTGCTGCGAATACTTCTTGATTTTGTGAAACGTGGTGTAGTCCAGCAAATCCCGGGCCGCCTCCAGCTCTCTGCAGGTTTTCAGCCACGCGACGTCTTCCTCCTCCGGGCACTTCAAGCGGGAAACGACATTGAGCACATCCACCGATACTTCATGCTTTTGCAGAGCCGGCATGATCTCCTTTGGAACACATAAGCATTTGTGGAGCGGCCCGGTGCGGTGGAAGCTGGTTAGCTGCAAAGACTGTTCATACAGCTCGTCCGATAGCGTATCAAGCTTTTCGGCTTTCAGCAGATGAGCGAACGGGTATCTGGCCGTCTGCAATACGGCGGTGGTGACGTCCATCGTCTTGTGGCACCACTCCTTTTGCAGCGAATACGAAAGCTTCAGCCGCCCGAGCATCCCCCTGACATTGTGCGGATAGAGGAAGGAGGGTTGAAACCAATCATTCCAGTCGCGCTGGTACATGGACACCGGAACCTTCCAGCGGGTTTTCTTGCCGGTTATGACGTCCTTGCTGGGATGCCATCCATACCGCCCCAGGGCCGGGCTGTCCCCGTATTTGTATGCCCCGGTAATGGCGCCGTCCCCGGTGAAGAACAATCTGGCACATTCATGGTGGTTGTCCTCCGGCGTATCCCATCCTCGGCAAAACGAGCGGGTATGCTGAAAAAAGCGAAGCAGGAAATCCCCGTTTTTCGCCGTTTGCAGGATCGCGGAATATCCCTCATCCCAAACACGGTGAGAGCGACCGGTGGATTTGAATACGATGTTTGAACCGCAAGCCGGGCATTTCCCCGGCTGGCAGTGCTTGACATCCTTCGCGGGCAAAATGCTGGTTCTTTTGCAGTGGGTACAGGTACACCCGGCCTCCTTGCGGTTCATGCGCTGATAATACATATAGCGGCTGTTAAGTAAAGGTTCCTTGTCCGCCCAACGGGTAAAAGCGTCGGGCAGCGCGGGCGCCAGGGCCATAATCTTATCGGTTTTTCTCACCCGCTCCTTTTTCCGCTTGTTGTTCTTTTCCTGGATCAGCCATGTTTGATAGCGGTATACAAGCGTAAGGATATCGCCCTCATGCGCCTCGGCCGGCAGGAAGCTGTAAATCTTCTTGTCCGGCAGAAAGCTCCGCACCGCTTTTTCGTCGGAGGGGCGAAGGCATATAGCGTCGTCGCTTTTGATCTCCAGCGCATGGAGAATCCGGCCTTTTTTCCACAGGACGGTACCATGAAACTGAATACGGGTGATGTATTCCGATTTGCTTTGATAGAGTACGGCAGTCGGCGGCTGAAACCCGTTCGCCACCGCCTCACGGTCATAAAACGCGACGATCAGCAACTTGTGCTCCCTGTCGATGCGGCACCGCAGGATATAGTCGATGGCCCGGACACGATAAACCGCGTCGTCCTTTCGGGCAGGCAGCGGGGGAACAGTCAGCTTTTCCAAAACACTTTTCGGGTACATGCGGCTTGTTTCACCTTCTTGTCATCAACAAATTTCGATTGCCGGGAGAACGAAACAGCCCGGCGGGGCCGTTTCGTTCTCCCGTTGAATGTTGTCGCCTTTGACATATGCGGCGCGGTCTTTGCTGAGAGTAAGACCGTGTTTTTCGTTCGGCACAACCACCACGCGGTCATCCACAAAATCCTCCAAAGCGATCCTTCCATCCATATTTTTTTGGGAAGCCACGCCATCGGGCCGGTATGAGAAAGAGTTCAAGACCAGTGATAACAAATGGCTTGAGCGGAAAAATCCGTCTGGAATAACGCTTTTCCGAGAATACCAACGGTTTCTGCAATCTGCGCCATGTAATTACCGTCGTATAAGGTCATACCGTGAAAACACTCATCATCCAATGGCAGGAGGCGGCGCGCAATTTCCGGGTTGGCAATGATATGTCCGGGTTTGGTATCGACTATGTCGTTTCCCTCGCGAGAGATATAGGTATAGCCGGCCACAATGTCACCTTGCTCCACCTTGGTTTTTTGCAAGATTTCAAGACATATCGCGAACAATTCCCTCAACCACTCCTCACTGACCTCGTAATAATGGTTATAGAAACTATCTACCTGCAGCTTGCTTAAAAACCACTTGTGAACCTGTGCCGCCGTCCAATAGCCAAAGTCTTCAAACAAACTCTCTGTTTTACAACCTGGTGCATAATGCCTTGTGTGAAGATACTGCATCATTTTGTTGTATAGCTCCGGCTTCTCGTGTTTGGCATCGTATGGTGTGTAATTGATATAGGGCAACATGGGGCGTTCCACCCGGCACAGAATCATATCCAATCCCATAAGCTAACACTCCTTAACAGTTATTACGCCGAAAACCGCGTATCGGCTATGCTATCTGAGAAATCCTCCTGTTCCAGCG
>Ga0153950_1001149_pt1 | contig 11727 bp, 22 predicted proteins | sample TSNJ034MetaG_FD_104737 | JGI IMG/M metagenome (GOLD analysis project Ga0153950, IMG submission 104737) | Attine ant fungus gardens microbial communities from New Jersey, USA - TSNJ034 MetaG | ecosystem: Host-associated > Fungi > Mycelium > Unclassified | place: USA: New Jersey, Wharton State... | reverse complement strand
CCAGTCTTTTTGTACAGGGCTGCGTTGTCGTCCTAGGCGGGCGTCAGCCCGCCGTCGTCCTCCGCCTTGCCCTGTACAAAAATCCTTGGCGGAATACCTTAGTTTTAGCGTTGGTGAAGTACTAGCCGACTTCTACCATTTGAGCGTCTTCCTTGCGCAAGCTCAGTTCGTAGCCCCGCACGTTGATCTCAACAGGGTCGCCCAGGGGAGCCACCTTGCGGATGAAAATCTCGGTGCCCTTTGTCAGTCCCATATCCATAATCCTGCGCTTGATGGCGCCCTCGCCGTGCAGCTTTATTACGGTCACGGTTTCGCCGCATTTTACATTCCTCAGCGTCTTCATTTTCTACCCATCTCCTTAATTTAGATCATAATTCGATTCGCCATGGCCCTGTCCAGCGCAATACGGGTGCCCTTGACATTTAAAATGAGGTTTCCCGCAAGTTCGGATACAATGATGATGTCTGAGCCGACAAGAAACCCCAGGTTCTCCAAATGGCGCACCGTTTCATCCTTACCGGTTATTTTTTTGATGTGAGCGATTTCTCCGGGTCTGGCTATTGTGAGCGGCAGCATAATAAATCCTCCTACTATTCTCTTGTGACTTCCCGCAAAAGGGGCGCAAAATATGTTAGCGATAGATTACTTTAATGCCACAGGAAAGCACCGCCAATGATGCGGTCCGGTGAAAAGGGAAGCCATGTTGACTAAAGCTAACTTTATTTCCAAATATAGTTTACCACAGGCAACATACCTTGTCAATATGCTGAGGAAAATATTCAGGACAAACGCGTAAATGAAAAATGAATGATGAATAATGAATAATGAATAATTATGGAATCCGCTGCGCGGATGAATCAAAATAAAACAGTATTTCCCCATTTACCTTTTCATTCATCGCCAAATGGCGATACCATAATTATTCATCATTCACCTTCTTTTTTCAATTTTCACGCGTTTGTCGTGGAAAATATTCAGGGCAAACGCGTGAAAATAGGAAAAGAAGATAAAAAATGAATGATGAATAAGTATATACGCACAAAAAACGGCCAAAATAACTGGTACTAAATGGGCAAATAGTAGAAATAGAAAAATAGCGAAAAATAAGTTGTAATTGCACCCTGTTTTTGTTATTATATTAAGGCGTGACTGCACGAGATATGCGTTGAAGCAGGAGGTTGCCGCGTTTTGCGGGTAATTTCTGTGGAGTATGTCCGATTTCAAACCGGGCGGCTTTTCATAACTGCCACTTGTTTGGCGCGGTGGAACAAACCGCGGCGCTGGGCTGTGGATTTGTGTGTTTCTGCACCAACCCGGATAAACGTATGCCCTTGCGGCGTCTGTTTAGCCGGTTTTCTCATGAGGGGGCATGAAACACACGGGGCAGTGGTAGGTGAAAATCTCTCGCCGTAGGAAAATTTTAAGGAGGCGATAACTAGTGGCAGTCAAAGACAAGATCAGAATCAGGCTCAAAGGGTATGACCCCCAGCTGGTGGACGCGTCCTCGGCAAAAATTGTCGAGACCATCAAACGCACGGGAGCCCGGGTGTCCGGCCCCATCCCCCTGCCCACCGAAAAGGAGATCATAACCATTCTGCGCGCGGTACACAAATACAAGGACAGCCGCGAGCAGTTTGAGATGAGAACCCACAAGCGGCTCATCGACGTGCTCCGGCCTTCCAACAAAACCATGGAAGCCCTCAAGAGCCTGGAGCTGCCCGCCGGTGTGGAAGTGGAGATCAAGCTCTAAGCCCACCGGTCAAGGCGCCGCCTTGCGGCGGCAAGGTCATGTTGGTCTTCGGATCAACCAATAACCTGAATGGAGGAAAACAAAGACCATGAAAAAATGCATCGTGGGAAAAAAGGTTGGCATGACCCAAATCTTCAATGAGAAGGGGAAGGTCATCCCGGTAACCGTAGTGGAAGCCGGTCCCTGCGTTGTCGTGCAGAAGAAGACAACCGAAAACGACGGCTACGAAGCCGTGCAGATTGGTTACGGCGACATCGCGGACAAAAACGCCACCAAGCCCCGAAAAGGCCACTTCGCCAAAAACGACCTGCCGGTCAAACGGCATCTCCGCGAGTTCCGCCTGGACGACTGCTCCGCGCTGAACATTGGCGATATCATTAAACCCGACGCCTTCGAGGTGGGGGACACGGTGGACGTGTGCGGCACCTCCAAGGGCAAGGGATACGCCGGTACCATCAAGCGCCACAACGGACACATTCAAAAAATATCCCACGGCGGCGGCCCCGTCCATCGCCACGCGGGCTCCATGGGCGCCTGCTCCACCCCCTCCCGTGTCATGAAGGGCAAAAAGCTCCCCGGACACATGGGTGTGGAACGAATCACCATCCAGAACCTGGATGTGGTGAAAATTGATGTAGAAAACAATCTCATTGCGCTCCGCGGTGCAATTCCCGGCCCCAAGGGCGGAATTGTGTACATCACCGACAGCGTGAAAAAGGCGTAGGGAGGAGGAGACACAATGCCAAAAGTAACCGTATATGACATGGCCGGCAAGGACGTCGGCGAAATGGAGCTGAGCGACGCCGTCTTCGGCATCAAGCCCAACAAGCCGGTGCTCCACGCAGCAGTTGTGAATTATCTTGCCAACCAGCGCCAGGGAACCCAATCCACCCTGACACGCGCGGAGGTGCGCGGCGGCGGCAGAAAGCCATGGCGTCAGAAGGGAACCGGACACGCCCGCCAAGGGTCCACCCGCTCCCCCCAATGGCGGCACGGCGGTATCGCCCTGGGCCCCAAGCCCAGAGACTACAGCTACAGCCTCAACAAAAAAGTAAAGCGCCTGGCCTTTCAGTCCGCTTTTTCCGCCAAGGTGCTGGACGGCAGCCTGATAGTTGTGGACAACATCGCCATGGAGGACTACAAGACCAAGGACATGATGAAGATGCTGGCGGCGCTGGGCTCGGAGAAAAAAGCCCTCATCGTCACCCCCGCGGTGGATCAGAAGGTGGTCAAGAGCGCTTCCAACATCAAGGGCGTGAAAACCGCCCAGGTGGGTTCGCTCAACGTCTACGACATCCTCAACTGCGACAAGTTCATCGTCGCGAAAGAGGCGGTAAACAAACTGACGGAGGTGTATGAGAAATGATGCGGACACCACAGGATATCATCCTGCGCCCAATCGTCACCGAGCGCAGCATGGCCGGTATAGCCCACAACAAATATACCTTTAAGGTGGCCAAGGACTCCAACAAGATTGAAATTGGCAAGGCCGTGGAGGCCCTTTTCCCCGGCACCAAGGTGCAGGGCGTCAACACCATGCATGTGCGCGGCCGCCAAAAGAGAATGGGCCGCTATGTGGGCTACACCGCAAGCTGGAAAAAGGCCATTGTCACGCTAAGGCCCGATTCCAAGGGCATTGAGTTCTTCGAGTCCATGACCTAAGCATGACCTAAGAGAGTGCTCGGCACTCCAAACGTATGGGGATCCCATAACCCCGCAAAGTATTATGAGGAGAGTGAAACCCAAATGGCGATTAAGCAATACAAGCCAACGACGCCGGGCAGACGCCGGATGTCGGTGACCAGCTATGCCGGGCTTTCCAAGGTGGAGCCGGAAAAGAGCCTGCTTGCTCCCCTGAAAAAGCACTCCGGCCGCAACAACACCGGCCGCATCACCGTGCGCCACCGCGGCGGCGGAAACCGCAGAAAGTACCGCATTATCGATTTCAAACGGGACAAACACGGCATGTCCGCCCAGGTGAAGTCCCTGGAGTATGACCCCAACCGCAGCGCCTTTATTGCGCTGGTGGAGTACGAGGACGCCGAGAAGCGCTACATCATCGCCCCCGAGGGGCTGAAGGTCGGCGACAAAATCCTCTCGGGTCCCACCGCCGATATCAAACCCGGCAACGCCCTTCCTTTGGTGAACATCCCCGTGGGTACCTTTATTCACAATGTGGAGATGTATCCCGGCAAGGGCGCGCAGCTGGCCCGCTCCGCGGGTATCATTGCCCAGCTCATGGCCAAGGAGGGCGCCTACGCGCTCATCCGGCTTCCCTCGGGCGAATTGCGCCGCGTGCCGGTGAACTGTATGGCCACCATCGGCCAGGTCAGCAACACCGACCACGCCAATCAGAGCATCGGCAAGGCCGGCCGCACCCGCCACATGGGCATTCGGCCCACGGTTCGCGGCTCTGTTATGAATCCCAACGACCATCCGCACGGCGGCGGCGAGGGCAAAAGCCCCGTGGGCCGGCCCGGACCGGTTACCCCCTGGGGCAAACCCGCGCTGGGCTATAAAACCCGCAAAAAGCACAACCGGTCGGATAAGTTTATAGTCAAACGCAGAGCTGCCAAGTAGGGCTGAAAGGAGGCATATAAGAAATGGGCAGAAGTGTAAAAAAAGGACCATATGTGCAACCTGTGCTGCTCAAAAGGGTTCAGGATATGAACGAGAACAAGGAAAAAAAGGTTCTCAAGACCTGGAGCCGCGCATCAACGATATTTCCGGACTTTGTGGGGCACACCTTTGCCGTACATGACGGAAGAAAACACGTACCGGTTTATATCACCGAGGACATGGTTGGCCACAAGCTGGGCGAATTCGCTCCCACCAGGACCTACCGCGGCCATGCCGGTGCCAAAAAGACCAAATAGAGTGGCCCGAAAGGAGGAAGACACATGGAAGCGAGGGCATACCTGAAATACGCCCGCATTGCACCGCGCAAAGTGCAAATAGTGCTTGACCTGATCCGCGGCAAGGACGCAAACATGGCGGTTGCCATTCTCAAGCACACCCCCAAGGCTGCGTGTGAGCCGTTGCAAAAACTTCTGAAATCGGCCATGGCAAACGCAGAGAACAACCACAGCATGGATCCCAAGAGCCTGTATGTGGCGGAGTGCTTTGTCAGCCCTGGCCCCACACTGAAGAGAATCCAGCCCCGGGCCCACGGCAGGGCGTTTCGGATTTTAAAGAGAACGTCTCACGTCACCATGGTGCTCAAAGAGCGCGAAGAATAAGCTGAAGGAGGAGGTAAACTATGGGCCAAAAAGTAAATCCCCACGGGTTTCGTGTCGGTGTCATCAAAAATTGGGATTCCCGCTGGTTTGCTCGTGACGACGCTTTCGGCGACATTCTAGTCGAGGACTACAACATTCGCAAGTTCCTAAAGAAAGCGCTGTACGACGCGGGCATTCCCAAAATCGAGATCGAACGCGACGCCACCAAGGTCCGCATTCACATCCATTGCGCACGCCCCGGCATTGTCATCGGCAAGGGCGGCGTGGAGATTGAAAAGACCCGCAAGGCTTGCGAAAAGATCATCAACAAGAACAAGACCGAAAAGCTGGCCGTCTACCTGAATGTGGTGGAGGTCAAGCAAATCGACAAAAACGCCCAGCTGGTGGCCGAAAACATCGCCACACAGTTGGAGAACCGCGTGGGCTTCCGCCGGGCGCTGAAGCAGTCCATTGGCCGCGCCATGCGCTTTGGAGCCAAGGGCATCAAGGTACAGGTTTCCGGCCGTCTGGGCGGCGCCGAAATCGCCCGCACCGAGCACTACCACGAGGGGACCATTCCGCTGCAAACGCTCCGCGCCGACATCGACTACGGCTTTGCCGAGGCCAACACCACCTATGGTAAGGTTGGCGTCAAGGTATGGGTTTACGCAGGCGAGGTCCTGGCGGACGTGAAAAGGCAGCCTCGCCAAAGGGAAGGAGGTAGCCGGTAATGCTTTTGCCGAAAAGAGTAAAGTACAGAAGAGTCCACCGGGGGCGCATGAAGGGCAAGGCACTGCGGGGCAACACCGTCACCTACGGCGATTACGGACTGCAGGCCATGGAGCCGGCTTGGATCACCTCCAATCAAATTGAGGCCGCCCGTATCGCCATGACCCGTTATATCAAGCGCGGCGGTCAGGTTTGGATTAAGATTTTCCCCCACAAGCCTGTCACCGAAAAGCCCGCTGAAACCCGCATGGGTTCCGGTAAGGGCAGCCCCGAATACTGGGTGGCCGTTGTAAAGCCCGGCCGCGTTATGTTTGAAATCGGCGGCGTTTCCGAGGAGCTTGCCCGCGAGGCCATGCGCCTTGCCATGCACAAGCTCCCCATCAAGTGCAAATTTATCGTGAAACAAACGGAAGAGAAGGAGGGTGAAGAGTAATGCAAGCTTCTGAAATCCGTGAACTCTCCGAGCTTGAACTGCAGGAAAAGCTTCGCGATCTCAAGGCTGAACTTTTCAACCTGCGCTTCCAGCACGCCATCAACCAGCTGGACAATCCCATTCGCTTACGCGCCGTCAAAAAGGACATCGCCCGGGTGAAAACGGTTCTCAAGCAGCGGGAATTGGCGCAAGTAAAGCAATAAGGGGAAGGAGGACCAAGGCAGAATGAGCAGCAGAAACCTCAGAAAAACACGCGTCGGCAAGGTTGTCAGCGACAAAATGGACAAAACCGTTGTGGTTGCCATTGAGGACAGCGTAAGGCACCCCCTTTATAAAAAGATCATTAAGCGCACCATTAAGCTGAAGGCACATGATGAAGCCAATACATGCGGCATCGGCGACAAGGTTGAGATTATGGAGACGCGCCCCCTGTCCAAGGACAAAAACTGGAGGGTCGTCACCGTCATCGAGAAGGCGAAATAATAGTAGCCCTCGCGCTAATTTAAGCGCCCGCAAAGGGCAGTGATCCGAACAGCCGGGCGGACGGTTGGTTTTTCAAAATTCCGGCTTTGCGCAGTTTGTTTGGGTCCGGGTAAGTTAGTCGAAAGGAGGAACGCACTGTGATACAGATGCAGACCTATCTCAAGGTTGCGGACAACACCGGCGCCAAGGAGCTGATGTGCATCCGGGTGCTGGGTGGCAGCCGCAGAAGATACGCCAACATCGGCGATGTTATTGTGGCTTCGGTCAAAAAGGCAGCGCCCGGCAGCAATGTCAAAAAGGGCGAGGTCGTTAAAGCGGTGATTGTACGCTCCGCGAAAGGTCTTCGGAGGGATGACGGAACCTATATCCGCTTCGACGACAACGCGGCAGTGATTATCAAAGAAGACAAAAACCCCAGAGGCACGCGTATTTTTGGGCCCGTGGCCAGAGAGCTCCGGGAAAAGGAATACCTAAAAATACTCAGCCTCGCTCCCGAAGTACTGTAAGGAGGTGTCGTTTGGGAATGAGTAAGAACAAACTTCATGTAAAAACAGGCGACACAGTCGTTGTGCTGTCGGGTAAGGACAGGGGCAAAAAAGGCAAGGTGCTGGAGGTTGCCCCCAAGGAGCAAAAGGTGATTGTGGAAGGGCTGAACATTGTTTCAAAGCATGTAAAGCCCCGCAAAATGGGTGACGTTGGCGGCATAATCAAGGCCGAGGGCCCCCTGTATGCCTGCAAGGTGATGCTTGTGTGCCCCAAATGTGGCAAGCCCACCCGTTTGGCTCATAAAATCCTGCCGAACGGCACAAAAGAGCGGCTGTGTAAGAACAAAAAATGCGGCGAAACGTTTTGAGTAGAGGAGGTTAAAACATGGCAACAAGAATGAAAGAGTACTACGCCAAGGAAGTGGCGCCGGCTCTGATGAAAAAGTTTGAGTACAAAAGTGTCATGCAGATCCCGAAGCTTGAAAAAATCGTCGTAAACGTTGGATGCGGGGAAGCCCGCGACAACCAGAAGATTGTGGACGCGATTATGATCGATCTCGCAACCATCACCGGGCAGAAAGCCATTCCCTGCAAGGCGAAAAAATCGGTTGCGAACTTCAAGTTGCGCGAGGGCATGACCATTGGCGCCAAGGTGACGCTGCGGGGGGAGCGCATGTATGAGTTTTTGGACAGACTCTTCAGCATCGCACTGCCCCGTGTCCGCGACTTCCGCGGCATCAACGCCAACGGTTTTGACGGCCGCGGAAACTATTCCTTCGGCCTCAAGGAGCAGATCATTTTCCCCGAAATCGACTTCGATAAAATCGACAAGGTGCGGGGTATGGATATCAGCTTTGTAACCACCGCAAATACCGACGAAGAGTCTAAAGAGCTGCTGGCTCTGATGGGCGCTCCGTTTGCAAAGTAAGGAGGACTAGACTGTGGCGAAAAAGTCAATGGTAGCAAAACAGCGCAGACCCGCGAAGTTTTCTACGCGCGCATACAACAGATGTAAAATCTGTGGGCGGCCACATGCTTACCTTCGCAAATTCGGCGTCTGCCGTATATGCTTTAGGGAGCTTGCCCACAAGGGCCAGATTCCAGGCGTTCGAAAAGCCAGCTGGTAAGCATGAGCAAAGGAGGTTGACGGCATGCATATCACCGACGCGATCGCTGACATGTTGACGCGTATCCGTAACGCCAACGCAGCGAAACATGACACGGTTGATGTTCCGGCATCCAATATGAAAAAGGCGATTGCCAAGATCCTGTTGGATGAGGGGTATATTAAAAACTTTAACGTCATCGAGGACGGAAAGCAGGGCAATATCCGTATCGCACTGAAATACGGAGAAAATAAATCCGCAGTAATCCGCGGCCTGCGCAGGGTTAGCAAACCCGGTCTGCGCATCTACACAAGCTGTGAGGACTGCCCAAAGGTAATGAAGGGACTTGGCATTGCCATTCTCTCCACATCCGCGGGCGTCATGACCGACAAGTCGGCTCGCAAAGCAAATGTGGGCGGCGAAGTACTGGCGTATATCTGGTAAAGGGGGGAATGAACAATGAGTCGAATCGGCAAAAAACCAATTCCGGTTCCCGCCGGCGTGGAGGTTAAGATCGACGGTAGCACCGTTACCACAAAGGGACCAAAGGGAGCGCTTTCCGGCACATTCAGCCCCGAAATGACCATCGCCCGTGAAGGCGACGAAATCATCGTCACCCGCCCCTCCGACAACAAGATGCATTGCAGCCTGCACGGTCTTACCAGAACATTGGTAAGCAACATGGTGGTGGGCGTTTCCCAGGGCTTCCAAAAGGAGCTGGAGGTAAACGGCGTGGGTTACCGCGCGGCAAAGCAGGGCAAGGACCTGGTGATGAACCTGGGGTATTCCCATCAAGTGATTATGCCGGAGATAGACGGCATCACCGTAGAGGTGCCCGCACCCAACAAAATTATTATCCGGGGACCCGACAAGCAGAAGGTTGGTCAGTTCGCGGCGGAAGTGCGGGGCAAACGTCCCCCCGAGCCCTATAAGGGCAAGGGAATCAAATATGTCGGCGAAGTCATTATCCGCAAGGAAGGCAAGGCAGGCAAGAAGTAACTTAGAGGAGGGAAACGACCATGATTAAAAAGCCGGACCGCAATAAATCGCGCGTGAAAAGGCACTACCGCATTCGCAACAAAATCACCGGGTCGGCCGGGCGTCCGCGTCTGAGCGTATTCCGCTCCGCCAAGCACATCTATGCCCAGCTCGTTGACGATGCCGCGGGCAACACACTTTGCTGCGCCTCCACCCTGGACAAGGGGTTTGAAGGTGGCGGCGGCAACAAGGAAGCCGCCCGCAGGGTTGGAAAAGCGCTGGCGGAAAACGCCGTCCAAAAGGGAATTACCGAGGTGGTCTTCGACCGCGGCGGCTATATTTTCCACGGACGGGTGAAAGAATTGGCAGAGGGAGCCCGCGAGGGCGGTCTCAAATTCTAAAGGAGGGATACTTTTTGGCTCGAATAGACGCTTCCACGCTCGATCTAAAAGAACGGGTTGTGTCCATTAACCGCGTCAGCAAAACGGTTAAGGGCGGACGTATATTCAAGTTCGCGGCCCTGGTGGTTGTCGGCGACGGCAACGGCGTTGTGGGTTTTGGACTTGGCAAGGCCTCCGAGGTACCCGATGCAATCCGCAAGGGAATCGAGGACGCAAAGAAAAATCTCAAGACCATTTCGCTGCGCGGCACCACCATCCCCCACGAGGTGATCGGTAAGTTTGGCGCGGCAAGGGTGTTGATGAAACCCGCCCCCCAAGGTACCGGCGTTATTGCCGGCGGCCCTGTGCGCGCGGTGATGGACGTAGCGGGCGTAAAGGACATCCGTACAAAATGTCTGCGCTCCAACAACCCGTGCAACGTGGTGACCGCTACCATTCAGGGTCTCACCTCGGTGCGCAGTCTTGCCCAGGTTGCCGCCAAGCGCGGCAAATCCGAGCAGGATATAATTGGCTAAAGGAGGTAGGCGTAATGGAGTACAAAATTAAGCTGACCAAAAGCCTGATTGGTTCCAAGAAAAACCAAATTTCCACCGCTCACTCCTTGGGCCTCAAAAAGGTGGGCCAGGTGGTAAAACAGCCTGATAACGCCGCTACAAAAGGCAAAATTGCAAAAATATCCCACCTCGTCGAGGTAGCCGAAGTGTAATGCAAGGAGGTGCAAGCACAATGAAATTGCATGAGCTCTCTCCGGTACCCGGTTCCAACAAAAAGTCTTTCCGCAAGGGAAGAGGCGAAGGCAGCGGAAACGGGAAAACAGCCGGTAAAGGCCATAAAGGCCAAAACGCGCGCTCGGGCGGCGGTGTAAGGCCGGGCTTTGAAGGCGGTCAGATGCCGCTTCAAAGACGCCTGCCAAAGCGCGGGTTCCACAATATTTTCGCAACCAAATACGCCACCGTCAACGTGACGGATTTGAACAAATTTGAAGACGGCGCTGTAGTGGATGCCAAGGCGATTGTCGAGGCCGGTCTGATCAAAAAGACATTGGACGGCGTAAAAATTCTCGGCAACGGCGAGCTTCAGAAGAAGCTGACTGTTCAGGTCAAGGCTTTTTCGGCCTCCGCTAAGCAAAAGATCGAAGCAGCCGGCGGAAAAGCCGAGGTGATATAGGTGCTTGAGGTATTTCGGAACGCATGGAAAATTCCGGACCTTCGCAAGAAAATACTCTACACCTTGATGATCATCCTTATCTTCCGCATCGGCGCCGCCATTCCGGTTCCTTTTCTGGACGCGGCGACGCTGGCATCCACCGTGGCCGACACCGATCTTCTGGGATATATCAACATCATCACAGGCGGTTCCTTCTCCAACGCGACCATCTTCGCCATGTCCATCAGCCCTTATATCACATCCTCTATTATCGTTCAGCTTCTCACCGTGGCCATCCCGGCCCTGGAGCGGTTGAGCAAAGAAGGGGATGTGGGGCGCAAGAAACTGGCGCGGATCACCCGGTACGGCACGCTGGTGCTGGGGCTGTTGCAATCTGTTGCGTACTACATCATGAACCGCAACATCGGCGCCGTTCTCTATCCCATCCGCAAAGGAAGCGACCTTACCAGCTGGTTTGCGGCTGTTGTCATCGTCTCCACCTTCGTGGGCGGCTCGCTGCTCATCGTGTGGCTGGGGGAATGTATTGACAAAAAGGGCATCGGCAACGGAATCTCCATGATTCTCTTCGCCGGAATTATCTCCCGGGGCTCCTCCACCATAGAAGTGTTCCGCAGGCTCTGGGCACAGGCACAGGCGGGCGCGTCCCAGTACTACTTCCTGGTACCCGGGGTCATTGTGCTGTTTGTCGTTATCATCACGGCCATCGTCATTATGACCAACGCGGAACGCAGGATTCCCATCCAGTACGCAAAACGCGTGGTGGGCCGCAAAATGTATGGCGGACAGTCCAGCTATATTCCCATCAAGGTGACCATGAGCGGCGTTATGCCCATCATCTTTGCCAGCTCCCTGCTGAGCATCCCCGGTCTCATCCGCGGATTTATTCAGGGGGAATCCACCAACTGGTGGATGAAGCTGCTGGACTTCTTCAATTACAACAACTGGGGCTACGCGGTTTGTTACCTGTTGCTGATTAT
>Ga0153950_1001148_pt1 | contig 11728 bp, 6 predicted proteins | sample TSNJ034MetaG_FD_104737 | JGI IMG/M metagenome (GOLD analysis project Ga0153950, IMG submission 104737) | Attine ant fungus gardens microbial communities from New Jersey, USA - TSNJ034 MetaG | ecosystem: Host-associated > Fungi > Mycelium > Unclassified | place: USA: New Jersey, Wharton State... | reverse complement strand
TGCTGTCCATTATTAACGATAATATTTACATTCACTTTCAGTCCGCCGGTCAAATGTATCAATGCATTTCCGACGACAAGGGCGAAAGCTTTTCACGTCCAAGGCGTTACCGCCACAAAATATGCGAAAGCCCGGTTAAGGCGGTATACCTGTCAGAAGCGGCTCAAAAGGAAAATCAATTTTTCTGCCGTGAGGTTTACGTAGATGAGAATAACTCCTGGGATGTACAGATATTGCCGGATTTATATGAGGATTTTTACTTGCCCCTTCAGGAGGTGAAGCAAGCTGTTCCCCCCTCCCCCGCCGCGGTTCCCGGGCCTTCTCACGAGCAAGCGCCGCCGCGAGAGCAAAACAAAGAGCCTGACGAAGCTTTTTGGCTTAAAACCAAATTATCGGTTTTAGAAAACCAGGTGCGTGAGAGGGATGACCGAATAAGGCAGCTGACCGCTATGCTGGAGGCTGAAAAGGAAAGGTCATAACTCCCCAGCTAAACAGGCTATAAAGGATCAAAACGTCAGCAACACCGTACTGATAAAAGCTTCCATGTCCTTATCGTAAAAAAACTCTGTATCACCGTTGTACCGCGCGGCTATGGCCCGGATAGAATCCAGACCGTAGCCTTTTCTGCCTTCCGCTTTGGAGGAAAGGAACGCGCCGCCGCGCTGGGCAACCTTCCCATCAGTGCTATTCTCCATGATGATTGAGAGCATGGACGGTTTCTGCCCGATGGACAGATCAATATAACGCTTACCCTTTTCCTGCCGAGTACAGGCTTCCAATCCGTTTTCCAGCAGGTTTGAGAGCAGGGCGCACAGGTCGCAATCACGGGCCCCCACCTCCTTGCCTATATCCAGCTTCATTGTCAGACTAATTCCATCCCTTTCGGCAAGCAAGGCATAATGCCGGGCCAACACATCCACCACCGGGTTTTTGGAATACTCCGCCGGCTGTATGTGCCGTATAGAAGCTTGATATTCACGGACATACGCTTCCAGCTTGTCGTACTCGCGGTATTGGAGGAACCCCTCAATCATCACAAAATGATGCCGAAGATCGTGCTGGGCGGTTTTTGTTTCCTCAACACGCTCCCGCAGCAGGTCGTAATTTACCCGCTGCATTTCCGCAAGGCGCTCCATGCTGTTCATGCGTTCCTCCAGAACGGCGCTGTCTTTGTACTTTGCCGCCACTTCCTTCGCGACCGCAATACCAATGCAGAGCACCAGCGCGAAGCTGGCAAGCTCAGGGAACCAGCCCGTGACCACAGGCTCATAAAATGGCAGCAGCCTGTCCATGATAAGGGCGGCGTCAAAAATCAGGATACCGCTCATCAGCGTTTTGGAATTAACGCTGTCACGCATGACCGCGCGGGCGGCGGCAACAGTAAGATACGCGGCTGTGATCCACTCATACGCCATAACAGAAAAGGAATACGCGCCCATAACGGACAGGCTCCCTCTGGTCAGCGCGAAGGGCAGAGCGGCTGACGCGAGGCACATAAAAATACCAAGCCCTAAAAGCAAGGGGCTCCAGGCAGCCTTATGCCCATACACTCTTTTTTGCAGCAGGGTAACAACAGCGAGCATAGCGCAGAATGAAACATTTTCAATAGCGTAGAATGGATAAAGCCCGTTCAAAAGCGTCTGCAAAACCGGATAACTGGTATATCCTACAAAGAACAGGCACAAAAGACCGTACAGGATCGCCAGCGCGTTCCTACCGCTCACTATGCCGACCAGCAGGGCCAGCGCGCCGACAGCCAGTGCGAAAGCCGTAAAAATGCCGCGGAAAATCAGCCTCGCGGATAGCAGCCGGCCCACGGTATCCGGCACGCCAAAGGCCGGAGGATAAGTGAGGCCGCTGTACAGATGAGAGAAGTCGGACACAGCTATAACAATGTCGATCTGCCCGCCCGCTTCGATATTCACTGTGCGGTTTCCTGTTTCCGGGCGGTAACTGACCGGGTCGGGATCGCCCATCGTCTGCGCGAGCCTTCCGTTTACATACGCCCTGTAAGCAGAAAAGATCTCTGGCAGCTCCAACAGGTAGCTTGCCGGTTCATCCGGTATCCTTATTGTCAGCCGGTAGGTGGCGCTGCCGTGAGGGGACGCGGACAGGTCGCCTGCGTCAAAGCCGCCGTACTGCCCGATAAATATATACTCGTCCGGCACGGGCGCGCTGCCTGAAAAATCCGCGGGCGTCAGCAGCCTCCCGCCGTAATACGCCCAGCCTTCTACCAGAAACAGGACGGGGTATCGCTCGACATCCTGCTCGCTCAAAACGAGGACGCCTTTTGCTCCTTTAGGACCGGGCGATGTGTATTTGTTGTCGTACTGATAAAGAAAGAGACAGACGAAAACCGCCAGCATGAATACAGCAGCCAGCGAGATAAAGCTATAACGCTTTGACCATTTGTTAGTTTCCATAATCACCGTCCGCGCAGCCTGCGCGCCCGTATCCATGCGGACAAGCCAGCCAGCAGAATAACACCGCTACCCGTCAGGGCCATTGCCGTTCCCAGGGGAAAGGCTGGCTCCGGTACCGAGGGCTGCGCTCTCGGGACTCTTCCTTCCCCTGCGGTTACTAGGGAATTAGCGGGCTCGCCGGCGAAAGCCGGCGGCGCTTCGCCATCCGTGGCTGTACCGCCTTGCCCGGTATTACCGCCGGAGGCGAAAGCGGAGGCGTTAGGAACAGCCGCCAAAACCATAATGCTGAAAAAAGAATCCGCTTCGCCTCCGGAGCTGCTTTCATCCCCCGGCCGGGTATCCTCATTGTCGCCTGCGGCGGTTTCGTCACCGGGCATAACGTCGTCTGAGTCATCGCTTTCGTTATCTCCGGAGCCGTATTCATCCCCTGGCTGCTTAACCTCAAGGTTACCCGCCCCGGTTCCGTTATAGGGCGCAGCGCTGTCTGAGTCATCGCTTCCATTATCGCCTATGCCGGTTCCATCACCGGGCGTACCGGCGCCAAGGTCATCGTTTCCGGGATTGCCTGCGCCGCTTTCATCACCCGTCTGCTTAACCACATCGTTGTCTGTACCGGCTTCATCACCGGGATCCTTGCCGTTGTCTGATGGCGAGGCTTCACCCGGCTTTATTCCGATTATTCTGTCCGCGCCGGACCGGTCGCCGCCATCGCCGACGCTTGCTCCCACGTCCGTGGAATAAAGCATCACTATATTGGATTCACCATGACCCGGCGCTTCAAGCTGAAAATAAACCGTATCGGTAATCTCGTCATAATAAAAATAAAAAGCTCCGTTTGAGTACCCTGCATACCCCCACTCAATGTTGTCGGAACCGGTATAATCGTACCATGTCGCGCCGGCGTCGTCCGACCGCCATAAAATCAAGTCAACCGCTTCCCACGCGTCCGATTCCCAAAACTCAAAGCAGACGTATTTTTCTCCATCGTCAGAGTCGTCGAACATCAGAAAATCAGATATAGTCGGCAGGGCAGGGTCACGCACATCGACCACCAGCTCAAGCGCAAAGGTAAGGTCTTCGGTAAGGCCAAGCCCCTCAAAGGGCGGCAGAAAGCGCCCGGAAACAGTCGTCCGGCTCGGCTCGCTAAGGTCGATCACGTCAATAGCGTCGTCCCAATACACAAAAAATGTCCGGGCGGCCAGCGTACCGTCCGAAAGCTCCGTTAAAAACTGTATATAGCTTTGATAAGGCACAGTATAGTTGTTTAAAGGTACGGGCAGATAAAACCTGCTGCCGGATAAGCCAATGATCCGTCGCTGTATCACCGTAATATTACCCCCTTGGGCAGCAGGAGAAAGGCTGCAGGTATCCAGCAGGATATCGCCGCCCCTTGCCGTCAGCCCTCCGGCGCCGCTTGCTTTCAGCTTGCAGTAATACAGATCAGCGCCCTTCGGCGCGTTGACGGCAACGCTGTTTTCCCCCTCAACCTGAATGTTTAGGCAGTAAGCCTCCATGTGCCCTTCAAGCTCAAGGCCCACCGCCCCTGTTCCAAAGGAACAAATCAGGCTTTCAGTTTTATAAAAGTGAAGCAGCGGCGGCCAGTCCCAGAAATAGCCCGGTTCAGCACCCACGGAGACAGCCACGCCGCCAACGCCGTCCCTGCCCGTGGCCGTAACAGACAGACCCTGTATTGAATGAGCCCAGCTTGCCCGGAATATGCCAGGATCAATAACCGTAAGTACGGGCGTATCGACGCCTTCGCCGGTGAGCATAAAGTCCCCCGGCGAGAGAGCGCCCCCGTCATATATAAGACCGAATTCGCCCGTATCAATTGTAACAACGGGAGTCTTTTCATTCATATTATAATCAAAATTTCCCTCTGTGATAACGATATTGCAACCCAGCGAAACCGTGCCGCCCGCGCCAACCTTAGCCACGTACCAATCCATAAGCTGTTCTTCATTATATACCGTGTTTTCGTTCGCTTCAGCCAGAAGCAGGTTAAGGGCGTTCCCGCTGGTTGTCTCCTGTTCCGGGCCGTCATGCGGTAATTGCTCCCCGGCGCTGTCGTTGTTTCCATCCGGATGTTCACCGTCGTCCACACTGTTTTCCTGAATAATAATGCCGGGCTCAACTGCGGGCAGCGTTTCCGTTTCCTGCCCGAGGAGGTTAAATGGGGCGCTTACCACATGAAATGCTAAAATAATAACTACCGGGGTAAGCGCCATGATGTTTCGGCATGCCCGCATCTAACTCACCCCCAGCGGCGATTTGGCAGTGAATTTCGCCATCGCCATCCTGACTTCTTTTCTTCCGTTTATCCGCATGGGGACGATATCGCCGTTTCGCATCAGAAAATCGTTGTCCCGCATGTCGTCCACATAGTTCATGTTTATGATATAGCTGCGGTGGCAGCGCAAAAACGGAATCCCCCCAAGGCGCGCTTCCAGTTCATCCAGCGGCAGGCGGGCCGTCAGCTTACCTCTTTTCATATGGAAAATCGCTTTTTTATCGTAAACCTCCGCGTACAGCAGGTCGGAGATAGAGATCATAATGCTTTCACCGCTCAACGGAATTTCTATCAAACGGCTGTTGCTCTCAAAATCACGGCGCAATGTGTGCATGACGGAACCCATCACATCCTGCTTGAGCGGCTTTACCACATAGCCCTTAGCATTTACGAGAAAACCGTCCAGCGCGTAATCCTCGCTGACCGTGATAAAAACCAGTGAACAATCCCGGTCAGTTTCCCGGATTTTTCGCGCCGCGTCCATGCCGGAAATCCCCGGCATTATAATATCCAGAAAAATAAGGTCAAACGCGCCGGACGAAAAAGCGTCCAGCAGCGCCTCGCCCGTTTCAAATATGACTATTTGCCCGTCGTAGCAATGCTGTTCGCAATAATTGCTTATGTAAGCGCAGAGTTTGGCGCTGTCGGACGCCTTATCCTCGCAAATCGCGATTTTCATAATATCACCTGACCCTTGATCGAATGAACATATATAAATAATTATACAATAAATTTCGACAACGCGCGAATATAAAAATATCTCTGACAACTGAAAAAAGTACAGAAAAAATTCTTCAACTTTTACACGTTCACGCCATATAGACACGTTCACGCCAAACCTATTGTATTTTCGATCATTTTTTCTACACTGTAAATACGAGAATCGTTTCCAGAATTCTTAATTCTGCATTCATAATTCTTAATAAAAAAAGGGGCTAGGATATGGAGAAAAAACGAATTGCCGTATTTGACTTTGACGCGTCGGATTGCGCCCATACAGCCGAGGCCGTTCGGCAGTATTACATGGAACAAGGTGTGGAGGCGAGCGTAATGATGTTTACGGAGTCTTCAACCTTCGCTTACAACTTTATGGACAGCTGCGACGCGGGCACGCCCTACGACATGACCTTTATCGGTGTGGACACTATGAGGGGCGTACAAGCCGCCTGGAGGATTCGGGGCCTGGATGAATACCGGCCCATGTTCCTTGTCAGTGATGTGACCGAATACGGCGCAGAGGGCTTCCGGCTGCACGCACTGGATTATCTGACCAAGCCGGTTACGCCACTTAGAATCGGCGAGGCCGTGCGGCGCATCGGCGGGGAGGGCCGGCCTTGGCACCCAGAAATTATGGAAACGCGTAATTAGGAATTTAAAAATGATAACGGAGGAATGAGAAATGAATAAAGCGACAAGCAAAATCCTATCTCTACTGCTGGCGGTATGCCTCACGCTGGGGGGGATACCCCTGACCACGGCGGCGGCGGAAAGCGACTGTACACACGTGCACGGGGCGGACTGCTCCTATGTGGAAGTTGCGGCGTGTCGGCACGAACACGGCGAAGCCTGCGGCGGCCTTAACCCTGTGACGCCTACAAATGCCGTCACCGTCGCAAACCTTGACGAACTTGACGAGTATATTCAATGGCAAGGCTTCGACTACGGCGAAATAGCGTCACGGGACGAGATCACCCTGCCGGATAAACTCACCGGCGCTGACGCGGACGGCAATCCCATCATGATCAGCGGCGTTACATGGCAAAGCGTCCCGGACTTTGACCCGTATGCTTCGGCATGGTACCATTTTTCACCCGAGCTGCCTGAAGGCTACGCGTTGGAGGCGGGTGCTGAGGCTCCGGTGATTTCGATATTTATCCGGCCCGAAGGCGGGGTGCGGATCATGCCGCTGGGGGATAACGAACCCTACATAGACGCGAACGGACAGGAGCAAATATGCTCATTTGCGACAAGACTAATCTCCGCCATGACAACGCTGACAGACGGATGGTATCTGGCAAGCGAAACGCTTAATTACACAAGCGCGATCACAGTCAGCGGCGACGTCCACCTGATCCTTGAGGACGGCTGCAATCTAACCGTCACCGGAGGTTTCGGCAGCGCCGGCATCAATGTTACAACGGGAAGCAGCCTGACCATTTATGGGCAATCCGGGGGCACGGGCCGCCTGACAGCCGCCGGCGGCTCTGGCGGATACAGTGGCAGCGGATACAACGGCGCCGGAGCCGGCATCGGCGGCAACGGCGGGTATAATAATGCGGACTATAACGGCGAAACGCCCGGCGCCATCACCATCAATGGTGGAATAATTACCGCGACTGGCGGCTCCAATAACGACATTGTCTACCAGGCGGGCGGCGGCGCGGGCATCGGCGGCGGAGGCGGGTTTAATTGGTCGGGCGGCGCGGGTGGCGTCATTACCATAAATGGCGGAACTGTGACCGCGACAGGGGGTGTGGGCCTCGGCAGCGGCGCGGGCATCGGCGGCGCAGGTGGCGGGGGCAACGGCTCAAGCGGTAATTCGGGTTACATCATCATCACAGGCAGCGCCAATGTGACCGCGACCGGCGGCGACGGCGCCAATTCCGGCGGTAATGGCCATAACGGTAGTGCTGGTATCGGCAGCGGCGGCGCGAGAAATACTGGAAGCGCGGGCGATGTAGACAGCATAATGATTGATACCACCGGCACAGTTATCGCTACGGGCGGAAATGGCGGAAATAGTACCAGTACAAGAGGCGGAAATGGCGGCGCGGGTATCGGAACCGGTGGGACGCTCGCTGGTGCTGGCAGTACAGGGTCTATTATAATCCAAAGTGACAATGTGACTGCCACAGGTGGTACAGGTGGTACTGGCCCCACAAACGGCAACACCGGCGCGAGTATCGGCGCGGGCGGGGACGGCGCGGGCAACGGTGTGGAAATCTCAATTATTAAGATAACGGCCCAGCCTGTTTCTACCGCCGTTACGGGGGGCAGCATTTCCGGCAGCCTTACCGTAGCCGCAAGCGTTTCACTAAACGGAACGCCAAGCTATCAATGGTACAGCAACACAATCGCGAGCAACACAGGCGGCACATCCATTAGCGGGGAAACAACCGCCAGTTTTACAATACCGACAACACTCGCCGTGGGAACCTATTACTACTTCTGTGAAATAAGCGCGGCCGGCGCGGCTACCGTCCGTTCCAGTGTCGCTGCGGTTACGGTGCTTGCTTCGCCGTCGCTGACGCTTTCCGTGACCCCGTCAGTCTCCCAGACTTATCCGGGCGTTGTCACGCTGACAGCAGCTCTGACGGGCGCGGCCCCCAGCAATTCAGGAAAAACAATCAAATTCACAGTGAACGGCACACAGCATACCGAAACAGCAAATAGCTCCGGCCAGGCAGTATACACCGTTTCAGGCTTAACTCCGGGGACATACGCCTTCGGCGCGTCCTTCGATGCCGACGCAAACAACAACGCGGCTGCAGCGGCACAGATAACCAACTACACAGTTGGGCTTGGCACACAGGCAACATTGACCCTTATCGGATTAAACAACAGCTACACCTACGGTGACGCCGCGTTCAACCTTTCCACCTCCGGCGGCTCCGGCTCCGGCGCAGTGAGCTATGCTTCCGACAATGCCGGCGTCGCCGGCGTGACAGGCAGCACCGTGACGATTAACAAGGCCGGTACGTTCGCCATCACCGCCACCAAAGCGGCGGATTCCAACTACGCCGAAGCTAGCGTAACCTCCGGCACGGTCAATGTCAGCCCGGCCACGCCCAACGTGACCCTTTCCGCGACGGGCGGCTCGAACCTCACCGACCCCATCATCCTTACTGCCACAGTGTCGGCGGTGGGAACAGGCGTAATGCCCGACGGTACGGTGACGTTCAGCGAGGGCGGCACGACATTGGGAACGGAAACACTGGACACCTCCGGCAGGGCTGCATACACCGTCTACAATCCGACGGTGGGCAGTCATACCTATACGGCGGCGTACTCAGGCCAGACCGATTATTACAACACCAACAACGCGAATCACACCGTCGGCGTAGGGCTGGCCGACCAATCGCCGCTGTCCATAACAGGCAAACCCACGGCGATCACCTATGGCGATAACGGCTTTACACTGTCAACCAGCGGCGGAAGCGGCTCAGGCGCGGTGACGTTCTCCGCTCCGGCCAACAATGTGCTGGCGGTGACTTCCGGCGGCGCGTTGACGATTATCGGCGCGGGAAGCTTAACTGTAACGGCCGCAAAAGCGGCGGACAACAGCTATAATCAGGCTTCGGCTTCGTTGGATATTACCGTAGCTCCCAGGGATATCACCCACGCGACGATATCAGTCACAGGCGGCCGCGTTTATACAGGCAGCCAGTTACAACCTGTCTTTACCGTGTCGGACGGCGCAATCGCCATTACAAGCGGCGATTACACCAACGCGTACGGCGTGAACATCGACGCCGGGATAAACTGCGGCAGCGTTACGCTGACCGGGCAGCGAAACTATACCGGCACAAAAGCGGTTAATTTTGACATTGAGCTGCTTTCGCTCACCGGCGCGGTAATTACCCTTGCGGCGGGGCCGTATGTTTACACCGGCAGCGCGGTTACGCCCGCCGTGACATCGGTTATGGCCGGAGGCGTCACCGTTCCGGCTTCGGAATATGACGTGAGTTATTCAAGCAATACCAACCCGGGAACCGCTGCCGTCACCGTCACGGCAAAGGCGTCGAGTACTAATTTTACGGGCAGCGAAAGCACGGCGTTTACCATCACCTCCCCCACCGCCTACGCTCTGACGATCACTGCCGGGACAGGCGGCAGCATCGCGGCGGGAACAAGCGGCAGCTACGCGCAGGGCGACGTTATCAGCATAGCTGCCAGCGCCAACAGTAATTACAGTTTCAGCGGTTGGACTTCCTCGTACGGAGGCAGCTTCGGCAACGCCGGCAGCGCAAGCACTACCTTCATCATGCCCGGCAACGCCACAACGATTACCGCAAGCTTTACCTACACAGGCTCAAGCGGTGGTTCTTCCGGCCGCGGCAGTAATATTATTTCCAACGCCACTATCACCACCACCTACCCCGTGACGGTAACGACAAATCCGGACTATCCCACGACCGCCAAGACGACGCTAACCACCTCAACCGATAAAAATAACGCCCTCACATTTACCATCACAAAAGCTATGGTGCAGAAGGCGCTTGACAAGGCGAAGGAGGAAGCCAAAAAGCAGGACCGCGAAAGCTTCGGCTACGCGCTTGAGTTCATTTTCAGCACGAATAAAACTATAAACAGCCTGAATATAACCTTTAACGCCGACGCCCTGGCGCTGCTGGAATCCGCTGGCGTGAAGGAAACGACGGTTACGACAAACGCTTTCCGCTGGAGCTTTGATCTGGCGGCGATTAAGGAAATCAACGAGCAGAGGGATGGCAGGGCCGTCACGGTATCGGCCTCGCGGTTCTCAAAGCTCTCAGACGAGGCGAAAGCGCTCATTGGCTCCCGCCTGGCGTGGGATGTAACCATCAGCTGCAAAAACGAAGGTAAGACGGTGTATATTTCCGATCTCGGCAAGGGCTTGATCACAATGGGGATGAGGTATTCTCCGGCGTCAAGCGAAAATACCGGCAATCTCGCTGTGGTATACGTTCCCGGCAGCGGCAAGCCGCAAACCCTCACCGATTCCAGCTATGAAAACGGATGGATGATATGGCGGAGGAGCAGTCTGTCGGTCTACGGCGTGGGCTATATCACCCCCTCCCCGGCTTTTACCGATACGGAAAACCATTGGGGAGCGGACGACATTGATTATGTGACAAGCCGCGGACTTATCTCCGGCACCAGCGCGACGGAGTTCTCCCCCGACACGGCCATCACCCGGGCGGCGTTTCTCATGGCGCTGGGCAAGCTTTCCGGCGCGGACGTGAGTGGCTACACGGCCAGCAGCTTCACCGACGTTCCCGCGACCAGCCCCGCCATGCCATACATCGAATGGGCGGTTAAAAACAATATCGTGCAGGGTGTCGGCAACAACCAATTCGGCTCCGACAACCTTATCACCCGCGAACAGATGGCGGTGATGATGGTAAACTACACCAAAGCCGCCGGCTATACCCTGCCCGTATCCCGGCAGGCTTACACCTTTGCCGACGACGAAGCAATCAGCGCCTACGCGAAGGACGCTGTAAAAGCCATCCAGCAAACCGGCGTTATCAGCGGCAAACCGAACAATCTGTTTGACCCGCAGGGCAGCGCCACAAGAGCCGAGGCCGCGGCTATACTGCGCCGGTTCGCGGAGCTTGTAATAGACTAGAGTGTCCCGACGCTAGCTAGGCTTAGACCGATTAAATGCCAATTAAAATAGACACGGATTATACGGATTCACACAGATGGTTTATTGTAATCTGTGAAAATCCGGTGGATCCGTGTCTAACTATTATTTCGCCAGTGCAATTTTTACCCTTTAACGATCAATCATAGGCAACGCAGCCGCCATTGCTTTGGCAACAGCCTCACCCCGTTCGCTTTCATGCGTCGAGTAGGCGTCTTTTGTAAACTCCTCAAAACCGATCAAAACAAACTGAGCCACATATGTAAAAGCGTATGTTTCAATATCAAACGGCTTGATCCGTCCTATATCAATACCATATTGCAGCACATCGCATGTGTATTGTATGCTGGTAGCATGCTGCTTGCGAAAAATAGTCTTGGCCTTTTCATCTGAAAACATCCGAGTATAGATAATTTTCGCTATCAACATCATGCGCTTTCCTATCAGCATGGTTCCATATCTGGGAGATAAGAATATCTCGGATATTTCTTGCGCGCTGCCTGTCTCAACAATTTTCTTCGCGCTTTCCAAAGAAAGCCTGTTTATATACATATTATCCTCATAGAATCGATAAATCGAGTCTAAAATTGCCTGCTTTCCCGGATAATGGTTATATATCGACGCCGGTTTGATTCCTACTTCCATAGAAAGCGTCCGTATACTAAC
>Ga0153950_1001143_pt1 | contig 11748 bp, 15 predicted proteins | sample TSNJ034MetaG_FD_104737 | JGI IMG/M metagenome (GOLD analysis project Ga0153950, IMG submission 104737) | Attine ant fungus gardens microbial communities from New Jersey, USA - TSNJ034 MetaG | ecosystem: Host-associated > Fungi > Mycelium > Unclassified | place: USA: New Jersey, Wharton State... | reverse complement strand
CCGTCGGGGGCTAAGGAAAGTCTCTATAACAAGATTATAAACGATATCGCGAGAAAGTCAAATATTCGAGGTGAAAGACATGATCAAAATAAATCAATTAGAAATTGAGAATGTAAAACGAATCAAGGCGGTAAAAGTCGAACCGTCATCAAGCGGCCTAACTATTATAGGCGGCAAAAATAACCAAGGCAAAACATCCGTACTAGATAGTATTGCTTGGGCCTTGGGCGGTAACCAGTACAGGCCGTCAGCTGCACAGCGCGAGGAGTCTGTTATTCCTCCGCATCTGCATATCGTCCTATCTAATGGCCTAGTTGTAGAACGCAAGGGTAAAAACAGCGACTTAAAGGTGACTGATCCCAACGGCAACAAGGGCGGGCAGCAGCTTTTAAATGAGTTTGTGGAGCAGCTCGCGCTTGACCTGCCAAAATTCATGAGCATGAACAGTCGGGAAAAAGCGGAAGTATTGCTGCAAATCATTGGCGTTAAGGAACAACTCAACCTATTAGAGCGACAGGAAACAGAGATTTACAACCGGCGTCATGCAGTTGGACAGATCGCAGACCAAAAGGCGAAATTTGCCAAGGAAATGACCACCTATCTTGATGCCCCAAAAGACTTAATTTCCCCTTCGGAGCTAATCTGCCAGCAGCAGGAAATCCTTGCCCGTAATGGCGAAAATGAACGCAAGCGGCAAAATCTCGCACGCTTACAGCAGCAGGAGGCAGAGGCGTCTGATCTGGTCATTAGACTGGAAACGCAGCTGCTTGAAGCTAAAGAAAGATTGAACGGCATCAAAGCAGATGTAGCGACCGCTCAAAAATCCGCTGAAAACCTACAGGATGAATCAACGGCTGAGCTGGAGGAGAATATCCGTAACATTGAAGAAATAAACCGCAAAGTCAGGGCCAACCTTGATAAAAACAAGGCGGAGGACGACGCCAACGAATACCGCCAGCAATACGACACATTAACCAGCCAGCTAAACTCTGTCCGCACAAACAAGGCTGATTTACTCACAAATGCAAACTTGCCATTACCTGAGTTGTCGGTACAGGACGGAGAGCTTACATACAAGGGCCATAAATGGGACAGTATGAGCGGCTCTGACCAGCTAAAGGTATCAACGGCAATCGTGCGAAAACTAAACCCCAAGTGCGGTTTTGTCCTGCTGGATAAGCTTGAGCAAATGGATATGAATACGTTAGGAGAGTTTGGCGCATGGCTTGAAACGGAAGGCTTGCAGGCAATAGCAACAAGAGTATCCACTGGCGGGGAATGCAGCATTATTGTTGAGGATGGGTATTCGGTCAATACAACCCAATATCAGGCGGATATGCTGCAGATGGAACAGGAGGCAATGCGCCAAGATGAAAATGAATCCCTGAACAAAACATGGAAGGCAGGCGAGTTTTAAATGCAAATTACCAGAGGCAAGATAGCAACAGCACAAAAAATCGTAGTGTTCGGCCCGGAAGGTGTAGGCAAAACAACCTTCGCGGCACAATTTCCAGAGCCCGTATTTATTGACACAGAGGGCAGCACTAATAACCTGGATGTAGCCAGGCTACAAAAACCGTCAAGTTGGTCAATGTTGCTTGAGCAAATAGGTTTTGTGAAAAAAAACAAACCATGTAAGACGTTGGTCATTGACACTATAGACTGGGCCGAACGCTTATGCATTGAATTTGTTTGCGAACGAAGTAAAAAGGAAAGCATCACAAAATTTGGATATGGTGAAGGTTTTATTCAGCTGGAGGAGGAATTCGGGAAATTTCTTAATAGGCTTTCAGATTTGATCGAGGTCGGTATCAATGTAGTCTTAACAGCCCATGCGAAGATTGCAAAATTCGAGCAGCCGGACGAATTCGGCGCTTATGACCGCTGGGAGCTAAAGCTTGGCAACAAGACCACCGCAAAGACCTCCTCTTTGGTCAAAGAATGGGCTGACATGCTTTTATTCGCAAACTATAAGACTGTTTCCGTGGCTACCGATGACAAGGGTACAAAGTTTAAAGGCCAAGGTAAAAAACGCGTCATGTATACGTCTCACCACCCGGCCTGGGACGCAAAAAACCGGCATGGATTACCTGAGGAATTACCATTTGATTATATGCAAATAGCACATTGTATACCAGGTAGTAATGCTGTTGTCTCTTCGCAGGTATCAGAGCAAAAAATACCTGTTAATACAAGTGATGTTGTTTCGGCTACGGAGGAATTAGTGCCTCAGCATAAAGATTTCTCCGCTTCTGTTACTCCTACTACTCCCGGGGACGGCAATCCATTCCTCCAACCGGAAGGCTCAGGGCCGGGAGCACCGAAACAGGAGCAGCCAACATATGAGCAAGCGGGAATAAAAACAACAGCGCAGCTGGAAGCACAACCTGCCGACAGTTATGTCCTGTCGCCGGGCATACCAAAAGCGCTGGCTGACCTCATGAAAATACATCGGGTTAGCCCGGGAGAGCTGCAAATGGTGGTCGCCAAAAAGGGCTATTATCCAATTCAGACACCTATCGAAAAGTACGATCCTGATTTTATTAGCGGCGTCCTGGTGGGCGCATGGCCCCAAGTCCAAAGCATTATTATGGAGAGCCGGGGCAAAGATACATCATTTTAAAACAAAAAGGAGAGTTGAATTATGAGTGACGTAGCAGAAAGAGCATTAGGTTGGGATGATGAAATCGAAAGAGATAGCAGCGATTTTATATTGCTACCAGAAAGTGACTATGATTTTGAAGTGGCTGAGTTTGAGCGGGCCAGACACAACGGCAGCGCTAATTTACCTGCGTGCAATAAGGCTATAGTGACATTGGTAATTGATACGCCGGAAGGTACCTGCCGTATTAAACACAATATTTTTCTGCACACAAAAACCGAGGGTTTAATTTCTGCTTTTTTCTCAGCTATCGGTCAAAAGAAAAAAGGCGAAAAGCTGCAAATGAATTGGCGCGCTGTCGTTGGGGCTACCGGACGCTGCAAGCTAGGAGTGCGAACATGGCAAAATCAAGAAGGTGAAGACCGTCAATCTAACGAAGTGAAAAAATTCTACCCAAAAGAAGATAGAGCGCCCAGTTCTCCATCAACTACGTTTACAGCAGGTAAATTTTAATGGATTTACGGCCATACCAGCAAGAAGCAAAGGAAGCTATCAAAAGAGAATGGGCGACTGGCAACAAGCGGACCTTGCTGGTTCTGCCGACCGGTACGGGTAAGACTATTGTTTTTTCGAAATTGATTGAAGATTGTGTAGCGGACGGGGAGCGAGTCCTCGTCCTTGCCCACAGAGGCGAACTATTAGACCAAGCTGCGGATAAGCTCTCCCAGTCCACGGGGTTAAAATGTGCTGTAGAAAAAGCAGAAGAAACCTGTCTTGGAAGCTGGTACCGCGTTACGGTAGGGAGCGTGCAGTCTCTTATGAGAGAAAAACGCTTGAACCAGTTTGACGCCGATTATTTCAACAGTATTATCGTAGACGAGGCGCATCACTGTTTAAGTGATGGATATCAACGGGTTTTAGGCCATTTTCCAGAGTCTAATGTTCTGGGAGTAACCGCAACGCCTGACCGCGGCGACATGCGGAATTTAGGGCAATATTTTAATTCATTGGCCTATGAGTATACACTGCCAAAGGCAATTAAAGAAGAATACTTGTCGCCAATAAAGGCGCTAACCATTCCGCTGAAGCTGGACCTATCAAGCGTCGGCATACAAACAGGTGATTTTAAAACCGCTGATCTTGGAACCGCGCTTGATCCTTATTTGCATCAAATCGCGGATGAAATGCGGAAATGTTGTATGGATAGAAAAACTGTGGTGTTTCTGCCTCTGATAAAAACCAGTCAAAAATTCTGCGATATTTTAAACGCAAAGGGCTTCCGGGCAGCGGAAGTAAACGGTAATAGTCCTGACCGTGCGGAGATACTTGAGGACTTCGAAAACGATAAATACAACGTGCTATGTAACTCCATGTTGCTTACTGAGGGCTGGGATTGTCCTAGCGTAGATTGCATAGTGGTCTTGAGGCCCACAAAGATACGCAGCCTATATTGCCAAATGGTTGGCCGCGGTACACGCCTTTCGCCCGGAAAAACTGATCTGCTGCTTTTAGATTTTTTATGGCATACCGAACGCCACGAGCTATGCCGACCAGCACATTTGATTTGCGAAAACAAAGAAGTAGCTGAAAAAATGACGGAAAATATTGAAGCCGCGGGGGGTCCGATGGACATCGAAGAAGCTGAACAGAAAGCGGCGGAAGATGTTGTTGCCAGCCGTGAGGAAGCATTGGCAAAACAATTGGCCGAAATGAAGCGCAGGAAAAGACAGCTTGTGGACCCTCTGCAATTCGAAATGAGTATACAAGCCGAGGACCTTGCAAGCTATGTGCCCGCATTTGGCTGGGAGATGGCACCGCCTTCCTCAAAGCAAATTTCTACACTTGAGAAACTTGGAATATTGCCGGACGTCATCGACAACGCCGGTAAAGCATCAAAGTTGTTAGATCGGCTTGATAAGAGACGCGCCGAAGGACTTACTACACCTAAGCAAATCAGGTTTTTAGAGGGCAGAGGTTTCCAGCATGTAGGTACCTGGCAATTTGAAACAGCTAAAAAAATGATCGACAGGATTGCCGGCAACGGCTGGAGAGTACCAAACGGGATTAATCCAAGCGCATATAAGGAGCAATAGGCATGAAACAAGACTTAAACTTATTAGAATTGCTTGATTACATTGACCCCGCCCAACTTGACTATCAAGAATGGGTAAATGTTGGCATGGGCTTAAAGGAATCCGGTCATACGGCCTCTGATTGGGATAATTGGAGTCAACGAGACAGATCGCGATACCACGCTGGAGAGTGCTATAAAAAATGGGGCAGCTTTTCCGGGAGTGCCAATCCCGTAACTGGTGGAACGATTGTCCAAATGGCTAAAGATCACGGATGGAAGCCTGGCCGGCCTGACTATGCCTTCGATTGGGACGACGAAATCAGCGTTGATGATGACTATGTTGTTATTGATAAAAACTGGATCGAGGAAAAAGAAGTCAGGGAGCCTGAGGCATGGGAGCCAGTTAACGAGCTGATTACGTATTTAAAAATACTGTTTGAATCTAATGAAAATGTAGGCTATGTAACGGAAACCTGGCAAAACGACGAAGGAAAATATCTGCCTAAAAAAGGCTCCTATGACCGCACAGCGGGGCAATTAATTCAAGAGCTAAGCGAGTGCGGCGGCGATATCGGCAAGGTTATCGGCGATTACAAGAAAGAAGCGGGGGCCTGGATACGCTTCAATCCCTTAGATGGTAAGGACGTCAAAAACGAAAATGTAACCGATCACCGCTATGCTTTGGTTGAATCAGACCATGCGGATATTGATAAACAATATGCCATCATACAAGAGCTGGAGCTGCCAGTGGCATGTTTGGTCCACAGCGGTAAGAAAAGCCTTCACGCCATTGTTAAGGTTGAGGCCGCAAACTACGAAGAATACCGTAAGCGTGTAGATTATCTTTATAATATCTGCAAAAAAAACGGGTTAGCAGTAGATAGCCAAAACCGTAATCCATCCAGGTTAAGCCGAATGCCGGGAATTACCAGGAACGGACGTAAACAGTTTTTACTTGGAACAACCCTGGGTAAATCATGTTGGGCAGAATGGCAGGAGTGGATCGAAAGCGTAAACGACGATCTGCCGGAACCGGAAAGCATCAAGGATATATGGGACGACTTGCCCGACCTGTCGCCAACACTTATCGACGGCGTTCTTCGGCAGGGACACAAAATGCTGATGGCCGGCCCGTCGAAAGCAGGCAAATCCTTTGCGTTGATAGAGTTATGCTGTGCCATAGCCGAGGGTAGGCATTGGGTAGGCTGGAAATGTACGCAGGGTAAGGTTTTATATGTAAATCTTGAGCTAGATAGGGCAAGTTGCTTGCATCGTTTTAGGGACGTTTACACGGCTCTCACGTGGCAAGCAAATAACCTTGCCAATATCGACATTTGGAACCTTAGGGGCAAGTCAATGCCCATGGATAAGCTGGCTCCTAAGCTGATCCGGCGGGCAGCTAAAAAGAATTATATTGCTGTTATCATTGACCCTATTTATAAGGTAATAACCGGCGACGAGAACAGCGCTGATCAAATGGCGAATTTTTGCAATCAGTTTGATAAGGTGTGTACTGAATTAGGCGTTGCGGTTATATATTGCCATCACCACAGCAAAGGCAGTCAGGGCAGCAAGCGTAGTATGGATAGAGCTTCCGGCAGCGGTGTTTTTGCTCGTGACCCGGATGCGTTAATCGACCTGATAGAGCTTGAAATAAGCGACAAATTACGTGAGCAGCAAGCCAATACTAAGACCTGCGAGATATGCGCAAAATGGCTTGATATGGCTGGTTTAAAAGGCGAAGCCTCGCAGGACGATCTATGCAGCTCCGCGCGAATGAAAGAAATATGTCAGCAGCATCTTTCACCGCAGAAATACAAGGAGATTACAGAAGATATCCAGAACAGCATAAAGGCCATGGAGAACGTCAGCGCGTGGCGTATTGAGGGAACACTTCGGGAATTTCCTAAGTTTCCTCCGAAAAACCTATGGTTTGATTACCCTATACATCGTATTGATAATGTCGGAGTGTTAAGCGATATCAAGCCGGAGGGTGACATGCCACCATGGCAAAAAGCAACTAATAAACGGAAAAATCAAGCTAAGGACGAGCGCGAGGCAAAAAATAAAGCTCTTGAGGATGCCATAAACAATTGCAAAATGGGCGAGCCGCCTACTAAAAGTGATGTTGCTGAATACCTTGGCATCTCCGAAAGAACAGTAGCAAATAGAATTAGATGGTATGGCAAATATACAATTGACAAAAATAGCGACACGATTATCAAAAAAGACAGCATAAAAGACTAATAGTAATAACCATAAAACATGATGATTACTGTAATAGTAATAACCATAAAACATGATGATTACGACAATGGAAATTAGGTAATTATCAGAGTCATTGCAAAGGTTGTTACTTCGGTAATTAACATAAAACTCTAATGGTTGCCGTGGAAGTAATTATCATGTTTTTCATGACGGTTACCGTGGAAGTAATGACTACTATATAAATATAACATTTTCCGTTACCGCAAACGTCACGTGTGTAACGGTAGATGACCCGATAGGGGACGGGTCATCCCTCTACACACATGACGTGACTAAAAGGTCGAGGTAAAAAATCTGGAGGTAAGGTAGATGAAAAAAATAAGCACAAAATTGAGTGTCGTAAAAACAATGCCTAAGTTGCAACACCGTATTCCGAATGAAGAATATGATGTGGCCGAAAGCAATGTGGTGAAGTGGCTGATACAACAGCCGGATGTTTTGCAGCATCTGTTTGAGACAATGAAAGATCGTAAGTTAATCAAATACAATTCTGACACCAGCACATGGCAAGGTATCGAATACGAGGAAGCCTGTCCGCACGGATATAGCGATTGGGACGATTGCCCAGATTGTAGGCATTGAAATTATGAGAGTTGAATTTTTTATGCCGATGAAAAAAGTCCCGACCATCACCCACCAAGAAAAAAAGGTGACGGTTAAGAATGGCAAACCAGTTTTCTATGAACCGGAAGAGCTTGAGGATGCCCGGAGCAAGCTCATGGCTCATTTGGCAGGTCACGCACCAAAAGAAATAATGTCCGGTCCGGTTCGCTTGATAACAAAATGGTGCTTCCCACGAGGCAAGCATAAGGATGGAGAATATAAGACCACAAGGCCAGACACGGATAATTTGCAAAAGCTGTTGAAGGACTGCATGACAGATTCAGGCTTCTGGCGGGATGATGCCCAGGTAGCATCCGAGGTTATAGAAAAGTTTTGGGCAGAGCTGCCGGGAATATATATCTGCGCTATGGAGATTTCAAGAGAGCCAGGGGCTGGTGCTAATGGCTAAAAAGCTGTATTCCGAAATTTACGAGAACGCAAAGGCTTGGCACAAAAGTCACCGGGACCCCAAAACATATGATGACTGGCTTAGGATAGCTCATGATTTTAGCGTTTTTAGTGATTCGGAGTTTGAACGTGAGCTAGGCATAGCAATCATGAATGAACTGGAGCGTGTATATGCTGGGGGGTGATCGTGGAGGAGATTGAGAGGGTGAATATGGAATGAGCGATGATGAACTTTTAAAAATGTGGCGCAATGGAAATAGCAAGGAATATTTATCTGACAAATACTTGGATTTTCTTGTCTCTGAGCGCAAAAAGAGAATGGCTAAGGCGTTGAAAGAGCTTGAAAAACGCAGGGCAGCATTCAGAAAGCAGCGCGAACTTATCCGGGAGAGGAAAAAGAAAAACAGGAAATATAAGTTTGATGGCGTCAGGATTGTAGTCGGTAAAATCGACATCGGCAAGGCACCAACGAGGCGTCAAGCGCAAATGCACGTCGAAACCTTACTGTTGGCAGATTGGAAGCGATTAAATGGCTGAACAAATTAAGGGATTGTGTTATAGGTGTAAGCCTCTGTATATAGAGGGATTCCCGGGCAAAAAAATAACTGAGTATCACGGTAACGGACAGTGCATTGTATGCGGGCAAAAATGCCATCTGACGGCGCTGGTAACAGCATATAAAAATTAATTAACACCCCGGCGGCCTCATGACCCGCTGGCAAGTAAGGAATGCGCATTCCTCCGAAAAAATAGGAGGACGAAATGAAATATACAAAGCAAGACTTAAAAATTATGCAAGCGTGGAACCTTGAGCGAAAAATACAGGTCACGCAGACACGAATAATGGAATGGTACCAGCATTTTGACGGTCAAGTTTATGTTTCTTTTAGCGGTGGTAAGGATAGCACGGTTTTGTTAGATTTGGCAAGACGCATTTATCCTGATATTGAGGCCGTTTTTGTGGATACAGGGCTTGAATATCCAGAGATTAGGGAGTTTGTAAAAACAAAAGAAAATGTAACTATATTACGTCCTTCAATGAGATTCGATGAAGTCATTAAAAAATATGGTTGGAATTTTCCGAGCAAAGATACTGCTGAATGTATTTATTATGCAAAACGCGGCAGTCAATGGGCCATAAACAAATTAAAAGGCTTGAATAAAGACGGAACGCCGAGTCAATTTAAAGAACGTTACAAGAAATTCGCTTATTTGCTTGATGCCCCTTTTGGGATATCTGCAAAATGTTGCAAAATAATGAAAGAAAAACCTCTTGATGATTTTGCGAAGCATAGTGGCAAATATGCAATTATGGGAACGATGGCTGATGAAAGCCAAAGACGAAAAGATAGTTGGTTGAAAACGGGTTGCAACGCTTTTGATAGCAAGAAACAAACTTCACAACCGTTAAGTTTTTGGACGGAACAAAATATTTTACAATATTTGAAATTAACAGAAATTCCATATTGTAAAATTTATGGAAATATAATATCAATTAATGAACAAATAAGCTTGATTCAAGATATAACATTAAAGACCACAGGAGAACAAAGAACTGGTTGTATGTTTTGTCCTGTTGGCTGTCATTTAGATAAAGAAAATAAATTTCAACGAATGAAAATTACGCATCCAAAGCAATACGATTACTGCATCAATAAATTGGGGTGCGGCAAAGTCTTAGATTATATTGGCGTTAAATACTGACAGGAGGGATATCAATGTCTAAAAAATCCATATGTCTCAAGCAATGGGAAATCCCCGGCATCCTCGACGGGAGCAAGACGCTGATTGTGAGGCCGGTAACGCCGCAGCCGCCCAAACTTGAAAATATCACATTGAGACCGATAATTCAAGGCAAAGAAATACAGTTCTGGGGAATATGGACAACGCCTATTTGTGATGCTGATTGTCGATACCAGCCCGGCGACGTGCTGCTGGGCCGGGAAAGCTGGGATTGCATGCCACCAGATCCAGACTCTTCTCTCTGGGGAATCGCTTATGCAGCTGACGGATTCCAACGATGGATTGAAATGTCGCCGTCATTCAGACCGATGTTGTATTCGCCCGCACGCTGGCGCTCTCCCGTCACTATGCCGACCGAAGCCGCGCGGATTAAGCTGGCGGTGTCTGAGGTGCGAGTGTTGAGGGTGCAGGAGCTGACAGAAGAAGAATGTATGGCAATCGGGATAAAAAATCCTGCAAATGATGGATACAACTGGGGCCGATTTGCATCGCAATGGGATGTCGATTATCTAAAATGCCCGAAATATGAAATGAATCAGTGGGCTATAGTGGCTGAAATAGAAAGGATGATTTAAATGGGCTGGGCATTTAGCACACAAAAACAAATCAAGAAAACCAGAAAACCGCATAAATGCATATGTTGCAGAGAAATAATCCCTATCGGCAAATCGTGTCTATACGTGGATGGTAAATTCGACGGTGACTTTATATCGTATTATTTATGCCAGACCTGCAATGATATTTATGACAAATTTGATTTAGATTGGTCGGATAACATCGGGGATTTTGGGGATGAACTGAGCAATATTGTTTGGGACAGAAAATGCAAGTGCGGGAAGCGTTTAAATCTTGAGGATTGGAGCATACAGGGGAATACGATAACGGTCATGTGTGATGGTTGTGATTATACATATACTGGCCCTCTGGATGAATTTTTAGGATTGGAAAGGGGTGCGGAATGAATAAATTAACAGAAACAGACATCGAACAAATAAAAGAGATTGCTATAGTCATTGCGCAACTGTCGGTTCATTCAGCGACTAGTATTTACAGCATTACTGAGTGTGTTGCGAATACCTTTTTGGATAAAAAGAGGCTCGCCGCCTACGAAATCATAGGCGAACCCGATGAGGTTGTGAAGCCGGTGAGGTGCCGGGAATGTCTCCACAGCAAACCACACAAGAAGGTCGGCAACGGTATCAGCGAACCGCCATACATAACGGGGATACGATGTACTCAATTTGACTTGTTTCCGATGCAGGAAGGCGATTATTGCTCCTATGGGGAGCGGAGGGGGAGCAGGCAATGCTAAACGATAACAAGCACCGCGAACACCTATACCACGATTATCTCGATGACTTACCATCCGGCCTGGATGATTACAACAAGGGTCTGGCGCTGCTGAGGCGGTTTAATGATCTGGACCATGCTACAGCTATGCAGGTTGTTAATCGGTGGCGGCGGGTAAAGATTGATATGGGGGTCACGGTAAGGCAGATGTTGGAGGGGTAAGGAGGAGGGCGAGGGATTGAAAATAACTGACCTAGAAGAATACTTAAAGCTAAAAAATGAGATCAAAATGCTTGAAGAGAGGATTAAAAAGTATGAATCAAAGGCCAAGCAAGTTATATCTGATACTGTTAAAGGGTCAAGGCTGTGCGCTCCTTACGACGAACATATAATCACAATAACTGGCGGTGATGAGTCTAATTGGATTAGGATGATGAAATGCAGGCTCATATTGGCTGACCGTAAAGAAAGGGCAGAAGCTAAGACGCTAGAAATAGAGATATTCATTGACACAATAAAGAGCAGTGAGATACGGCAGATCATTACATTGAAATATCTTGAAGGTAGGAGTTGGCCTGCTGTCTCAAAATATGTTTATGGTTATCCCTCCGAAAATAGGGCGCGAATGAGAATTACAAGATTTTTTGCAGAGAATTAATTTTTGTGCGTTTTGTGCGTTTTCAACGTGGTACTATGGTAGCGTGAACAATTGTAAGCACGGCCCTGACTAAGTTATTGTCAGGGCTTTTTGTGTTCGTAT
>Ga0153950_1001141_pt1 | contig 11752 bp, 8 predicted proteins | sample TSNJ034MetaG_FD_104737 | JGI IMG/M metagenome (GOLD analysis project Ga0153950, IMG submission 104737) | Attine ant fungus gardens microbial communities from New Jersey, USA - TSNJ034 MetaG | ecosystem: Host-associated > Fungi > Mycelium > Unclassified | place: USA: New Jersey, Wharton State... | reverse complement strand
CGCACCTTCACCATCGAGCCCATCGTCAAGGGCCTGTCCACCCTCCCCTCCTACGTCTCCGACCCGGAAAAGGTCACCCCCGCCACCGTCACCGTGACCGGGCCGCAGGTGGATCTGGACAAGATCGACCGCGCGGTTGTGGAGGTGGAGCTGGCCGAACCTCTCTCCCGCAATTATGTCGACGACGCCCTCCGCATCAAGCTGGTCAATGCGCAGGGCAACGAAATCAACACCAGCTCCCTGACGCTGGACAACGAGTCCGCACAGCTGCTGATCCGGGTGCTGCGCATCAAAACCCTGCCGTTGATCGTGGGCTTTACCAATGTACCCCAGGGCTCCTTTCCCTTGTCGGAGCTGGAAGTGCTGATGGAGATGACCTCGGACGAGATCCAGATCGCAGGGCCTGTGGATTCGATGGAAAGCTATCAGGAGGTGGTGCTTGGCTATATCAGCATCAAGGAGCTGACCATCACCGAGAACAAATATATCTTTGATGTGGAGCTGCCCTCCGATCAATATATCAATGTGGACAACATCACCACGGTGGCTATAGAGTTCGACACCGAAAACTGGGACACCGCCCGCTTCAATGTCGACAGCCAGCAGATGCAGATCGTCAACAATCCGCCGGGCTACGACGTGTCGGTGCTCTCCTCCACGCTGAACAACATCGTGCTGGTGGGCAAAAAGAACGTGCTGGAGACGGTGACCGCGGCCGACATTGTCGTGACGATCGACCTCTCGGAAAAAAATATCGAGACCGGCCAATACACCTATCCTGTCAAAATCAGCCTGCCCAACAAGGGGCTGGTTTGGGCGGTGGGGGATTATTCGGTCATCATCCAGGTTATGGAGTAGCGCCATAAAAGCATTGAGGCCGCCGCTCTCAAAACGGACAACACCCGGCAGCGCATCTGTTTGCCGGGTGCTTTTTTGCCCGCATATCGACCGTGCAAACCGGCGCCGGTTAGCGCCGCAGCATCCCCCGCGGAACAGTGGAATCCGGATTTTGCAACTCCCATTCCGAAAAGCTGCATAAAGCAGCTTCTGCCTATCCCGGCCTCCGGGCGGTAGTCCCTTTTGATACCACTTGTGCCGCCGTCCATGATAGATCAAGCAGCATGGCAGCTTTTCCCGCAAATTGGCAATAGGATTTTCATTGTGGTCCCGGCGTAAAAAATAAAAAATATGCAGCTTACACCTTGTAGTATTGCAGGAAAGAGTGTAAAATAAATATGTTGAGCTAAATTTGTATTAGGAGAGATGAGAGATGAGCACAAAGGCCTACCTGGACAGCGTATACCAAAAGGTATGCCAGCGCGACCCCGATCAGAAGGAATTTCAGCAGGCGGTAAAGGAGGTTTTGGAGTCCTTGGAGCCTGTGCTGGATAAGCACCCCGAGTATATCGCCGCCGGAATTGTGGACAAGCTTGTCGAACCGGAGCGCATGCTTCAATTCCGCGTGCCCTGGGTGGACGACAAGGGCGGCGTACAGGTCAACCGCGGCTTCCGCGTCCAGTTCAATTCCGCAATAGGACCCTACAAGGGCGGGCTGCGTCTGCATCCCTCCGTCAACGCGTCCATCATTAAATTTCTGGGCTTTGAGCAGACCTTCAAAAACTCCCTGACCACCCTGCCCATGGGCGGCGGCAAGGGCGGCTCCGACTTTGACCCGAAGGGCAAGTCGGACGGTGAGGTCATGCGCTTCTGCCAGAGCTTTATGAGCGAACTCCAGCGCCACATCGGCCAATTCACCGATGTCCCGGCCGGTGACATCGGCGTGGGCGCGCGTGAAATCGGCTTTATGTATGGCATGTACAAGCGCGTCACCAACCAAAGCGTCGGCATCCTCACCGGAAAGAACCTGAATGCGGGCGGATCACTGGCCCGCACCGAGGCCACCGGCTACGGTCTTGTGTACTTTGTGGAGGAGATGCTCCGCTGCACCAAAAACGACAGCCTTGCGGGCAAGACGGTGGTGGTCTCCGGCTCCGGCAATGTCGCCGTCTACGCTGCGCAAAAGCTTGCGCAGTTGGGCGCAAAGGTGGTTGCCATGTCCGATTCCGGCGGCTATGTGTATGACGCAAACGGCATCAACCTGGATGTCGTGCGCCAAATCAAAGAGGTGGAGCGCGCCAGAATCACCGAGTACGCCGCGCGCGTACCCGGTGCTGTGTACACTGCCGGCTGCGCCGGCATCTGGTCCACTCCGTGCGACATCGCCCTCCCCTGCGCCACCCAGAACGAGCTGGACGGCGACGGCGCCCAGATGCTGGTCGACAACGGCGTGATCGCCGTCGCCGAGGGCGCGAACATGCCCACTACGCCGGAGGGCGTCGAGGTCTTCCAGAAAAACGGCGTGCTGTTTGGGCCCGCCAAGGCTGCCAACGCAGGCGGCGTGGCAGTCAGCGGCCTGGAGATGACCCAAAACTCCATGCGCATCTCCTGGACCTTCGAGGAAGTGGACGAGAAGCTCAAGGACATCATGATCAACATCTTCCACAGCTCCTATAACGCCGCCAGGGAGTACGGCGTTGAGGGCAATCTGGTCGCCGGCGCCAACATTGCCGGATTCCTCAAGGTGGCAAACGCCATGCTGTGGATGGGCCCCAACGTATAAATACCAATTTGCGCCGACGGCGGTTCAAAAAGATACAGGTATAAAAACAGGGGAAACGCCTTTTGTGCGGCGTCTCCCCTGCTTTTTATGTATATCGGTCATTCCGCGATGGCTGCGTCCTCATTTTGAGCGCACAGGTGCTCCAGCACGCGCAGCATCGCTGTCCGGTTGCCGATGCGCTCCGGTGTAAGCGAGATCTGGCCGGCGTCCCCCAGCATGATGACCACGTCCGCGGTTCCCTTGCGGATCTGCTCATACTCCGCGGCCTGATAATTCACCGGCGCGATCACGGCGTCGTTGTGGCAGAGCCGGCCGCCGGTGAGGCGTATCTCCTCGGACAGCACCAGCTCCAGCTGTGCAATATTTTCCGGGAACTGCCCGCCCAGCACATAATCGGCGCGCAGCTTCTCCATCTTCGCCAGGCACCGGCGGTAATCCCGCAGATGCTTATCGCTCCAGCAGACCGGCTTGGGCTGTCCGTACAGGTGCACCTTGGTGAAGCGCCTGTTCCAGGTCCGATACTCCATCACCGCACAAACCTGGGAGAAGGGTATCTGCACCTTGCCCTCCCTGCCCGCCAGGGCAAAGCCGTTGGGGAACAGGGTGATGCTGCGATATTTCGGGGATAGGAGCAGCAGCCCCACGATCAGCGCGATGCCCGCCAAAAGCAGCACCGGTAGCAGAACCGCCAGGGTACTCTCTCCCAGCATGATGCTCACAAAGCTTTTTACCGGCCGCACCAGCATAATAACCGCGGCGAGCAAAAGCAGCACCCCGCCGGCGATCACCCCTGCTTTCCTGCCACGGTAATAGTATTTACCAAAAAACTCATAATAGGCTTGCGGGTGTGTCAGCACCTCCATGTGCGCATCCCTTCTTCCAATCATTCATCTGTTTTCCTCCATTATAGCATATATCTGCACATTTTGAACCCGGTTTGCATAGTTTAGAGTATACTTTCTGATTTTTCATAGATCAATATGCTACGGAGGGATCCACATGAACCGCTTACTTGTAGACGGTGGCGTGCGCTACGCCGTTCAGGACCTCAATCCCCGCGGGAAGAAGACCATCGTGTTTGTCCATGGCTGGCCGATGTCGAAGGAGATTTTCGAGTGCCAATACGATGTTCTGCCGGAATACGATATCCGTTGCGTGAGCATCGATATACGGGGATTCGGAGATTCGGATAAGCCCTGGCGCGGCTACAATTACAACCAGCTCGCCGACGATCTGTGCAAGTGCATGCAGGAGTGCAACCTGCAGGACGTCACCCTGTGCGGCTTTTCGATCGGCGGCGCAATCTGCATCCGCTATATGGCCCGCCACAGGGGCGCGCGGGTCAGCCGCCTGGCCCTGATGGGAGCAGCCGCGCCCAGCTTTGTGCAGCGGCCCGGGTTCCCCTGCGGGATGACCCTGGAACAGGTGGAGGACTTGATCACCCAAATCTATAACGACCGCCCCCGGAGCGTGTTCAACTTCTGCAAGCAGTGCTTCGCCACCACACCGAGCCCCGAATACCTCCAATGGCTGCAGGGACTCTGTACACAGGCGGGCGGGTGGTCCACCATCAAATGTGCCGAGGCGCTGCGGGATGAGGATCTGCGCAGTGATCTGAGCAAGGTCAGGGTGCCCACCTGCATCCTCCACGGGGTCCAGGACCGAATCTGCCCCTTCCCCCTCGCCGAAGCCATGCACCAGGGGATACGGGATTCCTTTGTGGTGCCCTTTGAGAAGAGCGGGCACTGCCTGTTTTATGAAGAGCGCAACAAATGCAACAGCACCCTCATCGACTTTATCAGCAGCCGGTAACCGAAGCACCCCCCGCAGCGACGGCCGCGGGGGGTGCTTTTATGTGCTGCTTTCCTGCTCAGATTTCGTAGACCCAGCCGTAGCGGTCCTTCCGGGTGCCGGTCTGGATGCCGCTGATCTCGTCGTAAAGCTTCTGGGAGATCTCGCCGATCTCGCCGCTGTTGATCTGCATATCCAATCCATTGTAGCGCAGGGTGCCGATCGGGGAGATCACCGCCGCGGTGCCGGTGCCGAAGGCCTCCTGGAGCTTGCCGTCCTTGTAGGCCTGGGCGATTTCATCAATGCCGATGCGCCGCTCGGAAACCGGGATGTTCCAATCCTTGAGGATCTGGATGACCGATCTTCTGGTAACGCCGGACAAAATGCTTCCGTTGAGCTCCGGGGTGACAACCTCTCCGTCGACAACGAAGAAGACGTTCATCGAGCCCACTTCCTCCACATATTTGCGGTCGACACCGTCCAGCCACAGCACCTGGGAGAAGCCCTGCGCCTCCGCCTCCACCTGGGAGCGCAGGGACGCCGCATAATTTCCGGCACATTTGGTAAAGCCGGTTCCCCCTCTGACCGAGCGGACATAGTTGTCCTCCACATAGATTTTTATGGGAGCCAGACCCTCCTTGTAGTAGGGGCCCACCGGGGAGAGGATCACGGCAAACAGATAGCTGCCGGAGGGATGCACCCCCAGAAAGGCTTCGGTGGACAAGACATAGGGGCGGATATACAGAGAGGTGCCCGGCGCCCTGGGAATCCAGTCCTTCTCAAGCTCCACCAGCTTTGCAATGGCTTCGGTCGCGTCCTTCTCATCCAGCTTGGGGATGCACAGGCGCTCGTTGCTGTCATTGAGGCGCTGCATGTTCTGGTCCGGCCGGAACATGACGACTTTGCCGTCCGGGGTCCTGTATGCCTTGAGCCCCTCGAATACCAGCTGCCCATAATGCAGGCAGGTCGCCGCGGGATCCAGCGAGATGGGACCATAGGGAATGATGCGCGCGTCGTGCCAGCCCTGTCCCTCATCGTAATCCATCGAAAACATGTGGTCGGTAAAAATTCTGCCAAAGCCCAGCGCACCCTCGTCCCGGGGCTTGGGTTTCAAGGTTTTTGCAAGTTCGATGCGCAAGTCCATAGTTCCTCTCTCCTTAATTCTCAAACACATTCAATCATTTCTCTACATCTTAGCATTTTCTCGATGTTTTTGCAATAATACGTAAAAATAAAGTGAAGGTGAATACCTTCACTTTTGCAAGCTGACCAGAAAAAATTGCATCCGGCGCATCTTTTTGTCATTCCAGCAGCCATTCGGCGCCGTACATATCCATAATATACCATCCGTCGCCGAATTTTTGCAGCTCCACCAGCACGATCTCCTCCGCCCCCAGGAAGGAGACCTGTGCCTCCGCCCGCGACCCGTTGACGCTCACCTGCCGCACCTTGTCCACCCGATACCGGAAGGCGATGTTATCGGCACCCATATAATTGCCCATCGCGGTGATGACCGCCAGAAAGGATTCAATGTCCACCCCCAGATAGGTATCGGTGAGGTATTGCCCGACCGCCAGCATCGGCACCGACACGGTCGGGTCCAATATCTCCAGCGCGGTGTAAAAATCGTTGGCATACATGGCGTCGAAAAAGGTCTCCACCCGGCCCGCGATTTTCTTCTCCTCGGAAAAGAACTGCCGGTAGGCAAAGAAGCCGGCCACCGCCGCAATCGCCAGCACCAGGACGATCACCACGGGATGGATTTTCTTTTTAGCCCGCAGATTGCCGGTGCCGTCCTGGGGATAGGACCGTTGTGCCTGGACGGAATCGGAGGGGTATTCGTGCCGGGCCAGCACCGGACCGCTCTGGGGGTAGCCGCGCTGGTCCTGGAAGGGGCCGGCCGCGGGCGTGTATGCCTGCGTATGCCCCGGCGGCGGGGCATATGTAGCTTGCGCCGTCCAAGCCGGCTGTGAAGGCGGGGGTGTCTGAGGCATACCCAGCTGCTCTGCGCGCTGGGGGAATTTTTCAATCTGGCGCGACCCGGCGTCTGTGGCCGCATGCCTGGGCTGCGCGGGTACAGCTGCCTTCGAGCCGCAGCCTGTGCAGAATCTGGAATCATCGTCCAGAGATTTGCCGCAGTGAACGCAGAATCTCATATCGATCCGCCCCCTAAAATAAGATGGAATAAAAAAGTACCGCCCCCGCTATTGCAGAGACAGCACCCCGTGGTGGACGATAACGGACTTGAACCGCTGACCCTCCGCACGTCAAGCGGATGCTCTACCAGCTGAGCTAATCGTCCATATTTTTTTGATATATATTGTGTACAAGCCCGATTGGAACTGATTGAGATTATAACCGAATTTTTAACAGAATGCAACTGCAATTATACAATTCTGTGAATATGCTGTAAATAGAAGGGCCAATAAGCCCTTTTTTGTCAAGATTCATAATTTCCCCGCGCTGTTCCGCCGCCGGCTTGAATTTTCTGTTTTTACCTTACTATATGCCAGTCCACTGTGCTTTAGACCTTTTTCATTGACTTCACCCCTATGTTTTTGGTACACTAAGAGTAACTTATCCAGATAAGAAAAAGGAAGGTCTGTTGTCATGAATTCGAAGCGCTCGAAATCCTACAAGGCAGTGATCGCCGGCGCGCTGCAGCTCACAGCGGGCGCTGTCGCCATCGTCACCTATCTATCGGTCTTTCTTTTCCAGTCGGTTGTCAGCTTTTTATTCAAGACGAGGACAACCCCGGGGCCCGCGCAATTTTTGGCGACGGCCGCCATCTGCGCGCTCTTTTTTTACTGCGCGTTCCGGAACTTCTCCTTCGCGGGGCGGTGCTCGAAAATTCAGCGGCGCCTGAACGAGAACAGGCTCCAGGCCCCCATTCCCCTTTCCGAGCTGGCGGACATCACCCGGCAACCGGTGGACAAGGTAAGTATGGATATTCAAATCATGATTGAGAAAGACTATCTTGCAGGGCCTTTACAGCTGGATCTCTTCCGGCAGGAGCTGGTGCCGGGAGCCGTTTCGCCTGTCAAGCCGCCGGAGCCCGCGTTTGGCGACACCTTTGTGTACAAGGAGGTCACCGCCCGCTCGCGGTTTCCCTTCCTTGTCCTGTTGGTTGTAGCGGCCTCCTACATTCTGATGTTCGGCTTCCATGAAATAGCCGACGCCCTTTACATTGCCATTGTTGCCGGGTGCGCCTTCTTCTTTTCCTATAAATGCACGGTCCCCTACAAACGGGTGGTGCAGCGGGCAGGCATGCCCCGTCCGCCTGTAAAAACCGGGGACAAGGAGGCCGACGACGCCCTGGAGGCCGCGATCAAGCAGCTGGAGCAGATGCGCGGGCTGAGCCGCGGTATCTCCAACAAAAAAATCGACAGCGGCGTCCAGCAGCTTCTGACCATCTCCCAAGAGATTTTTGATTATGTGAAGAGCCATCCCGAAAAGCTCCGCCAGACCCGCCAGTTTATGAATTATTATCTGCCTACCACCATCAAGCTTCTGGATTCCTATGTACAGTTCAGCCGCCACGAGGTGAGGGGCGAAAATGTATCGCAGTCCCTGGAAAAGATCGAGAGCATGATCAAAAGCATCGTCCAGGTATTTCACAAGCAGCTGGATAATCTGTACTACGACAAGGCGATTGATATCTCCACCGAGATCGACGTGATGAAGTCGATGCTGGAGCAGGAGGGAATCGGCGGCTGAGGCGCCCCCTAAACAACAAGTATTTCTTATTTACAGAAAGGCGGCAGCAACACTATGGACGACAATTCTTACACCCCCGAGCTCACTTTGGACACAAAAACCCCTGTTCTGGATTTGGAGCCCTCGCTGACTCTGGAAACCCAGCCGGTTCCCACGGCGCCGATCGTCGTGCAGCCGGTGGAGGTTGTTCCCAAGCCGGAGAACAATCTCACCCCGGAGGAAAAGGTGATGGTGAATGATTTTGCGAATAAAATCGACATCACCAACACCACCCAGCTTCTGCAATACGGCGTTGGCGCGCAGCAGAAGATCTCCTCCTTCTCGGAGACCGCCCTCGCCAATGTGCGGGGCAAGGATCTGGGCGAGGTCGGCGACATGATCAACGGCCTTGTAACCGAGCTGAGAGGCTTTTCCGCGGCCGAGGAGAAAAAGGGCTTCGCGGGCCTCTTCAAAAAGGCCGGTAACCAGCTCGATCAGATGAAAACCCGCTACAACACCGTGGAAAAGAATGTGGACAAGATCGTCGATGTGCTGGAGGGCCACAAGATCCAGCTGCTCAAGGACGTCTCGATGCTGGATAAAATGTACGAGATGAACCTGGCCTACTACAAGGAGCTCACGATGTACATCCTGGCCGGCCGTCAGAAGCTTGCGCAGGTGGAGTCGGAGGAGCTCCCCGCCCTACAGGAAAAAGCCCGCCGGAGCGGCCTGCAGGAGGACGCCCAGGCGGCCAACAATCTGGCGGAGATGTGCAACCGCTTCGACAAAAAACTCCATGACCTGGACCTCACCCGCACGATCTGCATCCAGATGGCCCCCCAGATCCGCCTGGTGCAAAACAACAACAGCATCATGATCGACAAGATTCAATCCTCCATCGTCAACACCATCCCGCTGTGGAAGAACCAGATGGTGCTGACCCTGGGCCTGGCCCACTCCAAAAAGGCCATCGAAGCCCAGCGCCAGGTCACCGACATCACCAACGACCTGCTGCGCAAAAACGCGGACACCCTGAAGACCAGCACCATCGAGGCCGCAAAGGAATCGGAGCGCGGCATCGTGGATATCGAGACGCTCCAGCACACCAATCAAAGCCTGATCTCCACCCTGGACGAGGTGCTCCAGATCCAGCAGGACGGCCGCCAGAAGCGCCGCGATGCGGAGGTAGAGCTCCGGCGCATCGAAGAGGATCTCAAAAACAAGCTGCTGGAGGTGCGAAGCACCCAAGGATAGCTCACCGGCACCCGGGGCATGAAGCGGCTACGCCGCTTCATGCCCCGGGGTTTTCATGGAATATATTAAAGGATGAAATAAAAACCCATCTATGATATAATATGGTATACAGGAGGTGATCGGATGGAACACAGTTTGAAGCTCTCACAAAAAATGTCGCAGACGCTGGTCCTCACGCAGCAGATGGAGCAATCCATCAAAATTTTGGAGATGGATACAGTCGAGCTCCGGGAATACATACAGTCGGTCGCTTTGGAGAATCCGACGATTGATATAGACGGCCTCCACGAGGAATCCCCCGCCGAGCTCCGCAAAAAGAAGATGGAGTGGCTGGAGCAGCAGGCGGTCAAGGATAAGCAGTATGTGGGATACTACGATCCGAACAGCGACTATTCCCTGGAAAAGACGGTGGCTGCTCCCCAGGATGAAAGCCTGGCGGAGTATCTCACGCAGCAGGCCACCTTCACCTGCCCCAAGGAGCTGCTTCCGGCTGTCGTACAGGTGATCGGCTTCATCGACGACGACGGCTATCTCCGCGCCGGCACGGAGGAGATGCTTTCGGGCACCTCGTTCGACGCTGCTGCCTTGCAGGAAGCCATCCGGGTGATACAAGGCTTCGATCCTCCCGGCGTAGGCGCGGCCGACCTCAAGGAGTGTCTGCTGCTGCAGCTGGATACGTCGATGACCCTGGAGCGCGCGATCGTGCGCGACTACCTGGATCATCTGGCAAAAAAGAAGCCGGAAAAGGCTGCAAAGGACCTGGGCGTCCCTGTCGAAACGGTCGTGCAGGCCTTCGCCCACATCCGCCGGCTCAACCCCAAGCCCGGCAGCGCCTTCTCCGCCTCGGGCCCTCCCGTATACATCACGCCGGATGTCGTTGTCACCAATTTCCAGGACCGCTACTATGTGCTCCCCTGCGAGTTCTCCTACCCAAGCGTCCGCATAAGCGGCAGCATGATGGAGATGCTCGGCAGCACCAAGGACGAGGAAACGGTGCAGTATATCAAGCAGAAGATGAAGCAGGCCCAGTGGATGCAGAAGTGCATCAGCAGCCGCGGCGAGACGCTTCTTGCCGTGGCCCGGTGCATTGTGCAGCACCAGGAGCGCTTTTTCCGCTACGGTCCCCAATACCTGAACATCCTGCGCATGAGCGATATCGCCTCCGCGCTGGAGATGCACGAATCCACCATCAGCCGCGCCGTGAAAAACAAATATTTGCAGTGCGCCCACGGCACCTTCCCGCTGAAGCACTTCTTCGTTCAGGGCCTCAAAAGCAACGCCGGCGCGGAGGATACCAGCTCCCACACCTTAAAATGCCGCATCAAGGACCTAATCGACCAGGAACAGCCCGGGTGTCCCCTTTCCGACCAGAAGCTATCCGAGCTGCTGGGCGCCGAGGGCGTGGATATTTCCCGGCGCACCGTCGCAAAATACAGAGACCAGCTGGGAATCCCCAACAGCTCCTACCGGCGCTGAGAACGGGCGCCTGTTTATATCTACTCCTTTTGAGGATTGGCGTGAACCTTCAAAAGGAGTCTTTTTCTGCAACAAAGAGGAGATACAGATCCGTTTCCGGTCTGTATCTCCCTCTCTGCAATTGGGGCAAAACGACGAATAATTGAATTTTTCAAACAGTCCCTAACGGTGTTCCGCCAAAAAGCACAGCGCCACGGCGTTTGGCCCTGTGTGCGCGCCCAGGACCGGGCCGGCGATGTTCACAAAGAACTCCTTGATCCCGAATTCCCTTTGGATCTTCTCCTTGACAAACAGCGCATCCTCCTCACAGTCGCCGTGGCTGATGCAGCAGATCTGGTTGACTGTGTTGCCGACGATCTCGGACATGCGCTCCACAAGGGCGTTCAGCCCGTTGACTCTGCCCCGCCTCTTGCCAATCATCCCCGCCTTGCCCTCGTCATCCACACGGATGATGGGCTTGATGCCCAGCAGATTGCCGATCAGGGTGGTGGCCATCCCGATCCGTCCGCCCCGGTGCAGATGCACCAGGTCGTCGGCGAGCACGACGTGGGCCAGATGCGAAACCCGTTCCCTCGCCCACTGCGCAACCTTGTCCATGGATTCGTTGGCCTTCTTCATCTCATTTGACAGGTGAACCAGCAGCCCTTGCCCCAGGGTCACTGCCAGGCTGTCCACAATCTCGATCCTGCGCCCGGGATACTTCGGCAGAAGCTCCGCCGCGGCCGCGCGCGCACTGTTGACAGTGCCGCTCAGACCGGAGGAAAAAGCGATGTACAAAACATCCCGCCCGGTTTTCAGCACCGACTCGAAGTATGCCATCGCCTCCCGGATATTGATCTGGGACGTAATCGGCTGCGCGCCCTCGCGCATGCGCTTGTAAAACTCCTTATTGTCCATCTCCCCGCTGTAGTACTG
>Ga0153950_1001140_pt1 | contig 11756 bp, 8 predicted proteins | sample TSNJ034MetaG_FD_104737 | JGI IMG/M metagenome (GOLD analysis project Ga0153950, IMG submission 104737) | Attine ant fungus gardens microbial communities from New Jersey, USA - TSNJ034 MetaG | ecosystem: Host-associated > Fungi > Mycelium > Unclassified | place: USA: New Jersey, Wharton State... | reverse complement strand
TGCATAGTAATAAAGCATATACATTGTTTCGTATCGCTTTAGATATACTCAAAACCATAAGCATGACAGTCATACAAGCGACAAGTTTCAAGAGAAAACAAAACAGTAGAAACATCCCAATACTAAGATAAGATGGCATATGCTGAAATGCTTCCAAACTATTAATAGGTGCAAACAGTCCTGGAAAGCCATAGGTTTTCGCTGTCATAACAAAATTAGGCAAAAGTCCAAAGACAGTAATAATCAGCGTGAATATCGTACATATTATCAACTTTCTTTTGGATAGATAGCTCCTTCCTAACGGAGTGGATTTTAAAAGTTGGCTAACACCAGCTGCATATTCTGTTGAAAAAAGAGTATAACAACATAAAATAATCATGATACATATAGTAGGAAACTCCATATTAGGCATAGTCGCCGATATTCCCAACAATTGATGATACCCACCTTCATACACAAATTGTGCATTCGGTGTTTCTTGAAGATACAAATATCTAGCCCACACCCGTTCAAATTCCTGCACCTTACACAGTTCACGTTCAAGGCGTTGACGCTCCTCTAATGCCTGTATCTCCGTGATGATTCCTTCCGCTAGACTTTCATCCAAATCATCCAACTGCTTTTGTGCCTCAATAAGGCGTAGCCGTTCCTCTTCAATAAAGTCAATCTTTTCTAGTGTCAGCGGTCCAACTAGTCGCTTCATATAGGATTGATACAACATTTCATTAGGTGATAAGTAGATAGTAGTATTGACCATACTGTACACCTGAATGAATATAAACACAACAAGTAGCAAAGCAACTTTATTCATCCACAAAACTTTATATAATTCATTTCTGAAAACACTTTTTCCAATGGTTGGAATATACTCCTTAACTATCTTTATCTGCAATGCTGGTTCATATACCCTATATGACTTCACAAACACCAAGATAACCAGCACTAGCAAGCTCACTATCATAAAAAGCATGACACAAAGGCGTAATCTGAAAAGTGAAATAGGATGTCCTAACACATTCAGATTTAAATAGAACCCTAGCATATCCTGCACACGAAATAATCCAAATAAATTAACATGTTTCAACATGGTTATTTTACTATTGTTAGGGATAAAAGTATATAAGACAAAGCTCCCTAGCAACAAAGCAACACACAATCCGAACGCTGATGGAAGCCTTTCGAACAACGCAGAGCTAAATAGTACCAGCAACCCAATTAAAAAGCATGCTAACCATTTCATTAATAGGAAACAAATTAGAAACTGACCCACCGATAGATTTATGACGCTTCCCATAAATATCCCAATTGATTGTATGCTACGGTTAAGGTCACCCAATCCTGTTAAAAAATGGAAAAAAAGCAAGTTGCTACCGAACAAAAGCAACGTGATTGCTGCTGTATAAACCGCAAGTACAGCCACCTTGGCAGTTATTGTCTTTGTTCTTCCTAGTGGTGTTGCCTTAATAAACGTATAAAGGTTCCTGCTTTTTTCCTCGAACATCATGATGAAAGAAAACACAAACATAAATAAGAAAGCAAGGCAATCCGTTATTAAAAACGAGGTAGCGGATACTACACCATAGGAAATATCATAACTGATGGTGGTATCCTTCATACATCCGTAATCCTGGGCAGTCTTTTGGATATTTCTTGAAGAAAATCCATCAGATATATCCTTCGAAAATATAGATATGCCTGATAGAATTTCAGACTTACTTTGAATATCTGCCAAAAAAACATCATATCTAGAAAGTGTTACCATTTCCTGATAAATTTCTTCCGCAAACACTTTCTCTTGCTGGATATTCTGTGTAAAATGAAGATAATTACCAACCTTCCACATCTCATAATATCTGTTATAAGCATCAGGATCTTGATTTTTTAGATTTTCTGCCAGTTGCTCTCCTTGTTCATTTTGCCAAGCTTCATAAGATTGGACAGATTCCACTAGTGCAATACCTTTCGTAGTATCGTAATATTCTTTAATATAAACAAGCTTTTGTTCATTCGATAAACCATCAAGTTTCTTTGCCAACAGGCGGTAGGATTCTAATGGTGCTCTCTTATCATCTGGTTGGTTTGTATACCATAACAAAAAGATGTTTGTCGTTAGAAGACAAATAAGTATACCGATAAAAAGTTTTTTAGTAAATATTTTATGTAGCTCATAGGGAAAGAGTTTCAACATGATTCTCCTCCTCCTTAAAAAAATGCATATACACATCTTCCAGTGTTCCTTCTGGTGCATATTCTTTACACAACGCCTGTGGTGTATCTTTCGCCATTATCTTACCTTTTTTTAATAAAATAATTTCTTTAGCGATTTCTTCAATATCTGAGACAACATGGGTAGCAACAAGGATGACCTTATCACCTGCAATGCTTTCTAAAAGAGAACGGATACGGATGCGTTCCTTGGGATCAAGCCCTGCCGTCGGCTCATCCATGACGATAAGCTCTGGTGTTCCAAGAAGAGCCTGAGCAATTAAAATCCTTTGTTTCATTCCTCCAGAATAAGCAGATAGCTTTTTATCCAATTCATTTTGCAGATTTACAGCCGATGCTGCACATTTTGTTTCTTCAGCAATCTGGCTTTTAGGAATTTCTTTAAGCGTTGCCATATAATTTAAAAAACGCTGACCGGTAAAGCTGTCATATAGTCCCTGCTGCTGGGGTGTATAGCCAAGGATACGCCGAAATTTTCTGCCAAGCTTTTTAATACTTTGCTCTTTCCACAGAACCTCCCCTGTATCCAAGAGGATATTATCAGTGATGATATTCATCATCGTCGATTTTCCAGCTCCGTTTGGTCCTAAAAGACCATAAATCCCCGGCTCTAGAGATAGACTCATGGGATGTAATGCTGTCTTTCCTTTATAAGATTTCGATATATTTTTCAATTCCAACATATTGTCTAACCTCCATCTAATACTCAATGGAGCGATATTGTGCTTCACCTTTAAAAAAGTCATCTTTTTTAATTAGCGAAAAATGTTCCTCAGAAATATAATCCTGCCATACCCCGACCCAATCAACATATTCACTATCTATTTTATAACCTGTTAAAGCCAGAAAATAATCACCCCACTCTGCCTCAATTTCAATCGGTGCTTTAAAATCCAATCCTGATTTAAATAAATTGATTACTCTGGTGTTACCATTTGATAGATCGACGGCAAAATGCATCTGAGTCCCACTGTTATTTGAGTATTCACATACCGCAAAACCATCATATATCTCAATTTGATCTGGTGAAGTAGGCAAATCGGATGCGATTTGCGTTGTATCGCCTGTTTTTAAATCAAGGCAAGAGAGGGTATTCGAAAGAGCGTAATATATCTTTTGACCACTGTGTGCATAAACCGTCGTCCCCTCTATTTTACCAGCCACGGTGGTCGTGTTGTTTGAAGCTGTATCGAATAAACTGAACGTAATCTCCCCATTTTTCAATTCACTTATGACGATATAACTGTCAAACACACCAGCAATTTTCTGATTAGTCAGATCATGAATAATTTCCGCCTTACCATTACGTAAATTAACAGATAGAATTCGACTGTTACTATCATCACCTCCAAAGCTCAAACCACTAGAGTCTAGCTGTTCCATTACCATAACATCTGCATAAAGAACACCCTCACCAATCACAAAATCACGTAACCACCTCATTCCAGAATCCAATTGATACAACATTTTTGAGTTAGAGCCATCAAGGTCACTTACAAACAAACCAGGAACAACCGTCTTGCCATCTAAAGAATAAGCGTTTGACAGCCTATATAGCTTATCGTTATAAGTGAATAATCCTTGTGCACCTTCGGTAGGGATATAAGAAGTGCAATCGAAATCATTATGGAGACAATTACTTTTATTACAAAGATATACAATCTTAGCAGTGGTGTAGTCAATATACATCAGATTGTCGTAGGATTGATCCATTTCATTTGCGGGATGGTACGATTTGTAAAAGTAAAATCCATCTGCAGCTCCAAAACGTCCCTGCTGCTGATTGACATGTTTCAAACCATCGATTGCATCGCCAGATCCATCACTACCAATCCCCAATTTATTTGCTGGGGTATCGTTCAAGGAATCCTTATTGCTTATATTTGAGCAAGCGGTAGACCCCATCATAAAGCAAATCATAATAATTATTGAAAAAATTCTTTTATACATAAAAACACTCTCCTTTTCATAACTCAAGAAGAGTGTACTCTGTAAAAGTCAAAAAAGTGTCAAAATAAAAAATTTATTTTATAGCAATTGAGAAACAAACAATTGCTCCTCCCTCAGCCATATTTTTTAAATCGATATTGCCACCATGCTTTCGACATAAGATTTTACTAATAATAAGACCTAATCCCATATGCTCATGTGTATCCGACTCTTTATAGAACGATGCTGTCGCAGACTCCAAAGCCTTCTTAGAAAATCCAAAACCATCATCCCAGAGCTTTACTATCAGCATATCTTCTTCAACAGAAAAGCACAACCCAATCTGTTCTTTCGCATATCGGCTTGCGTTGGAAACCAGATTTTCCAAGATACGGCTCAACAGCTGCTTATCTAGTAAAGCTTTTATATCTGGTACATTCTCTGTATTCATTGTAAACTGTTTATCCGCTTGATATACCAGTACTGCCATATCCTCTGCGATTTCGCAAACAACTTCTTTTAAGTTTACTTCGGTTTTATTGATTGGCATATCATCTAAATTTTGTATATCTCGTACAGAATTCACATATCGTTCCAAACGTGCTGTTGACTCTTTCAAGTGTGATAGGGTTCGTGTCAGAGTTTCCTGATCCACTTTGCCATTTTTTAGGTTACGTTGTAGATATTCTGTATAACCTTGTATGATAGTAACTGGTGTACGGATGTCATGAGCAACAGATGCATTGAGTTGCTTTCTTTCTTCCATCAAAGCCCAAGATGTCCTTTGACTTTCAAGTAAAGCATTCCGCATCTTTTCAAAAGCGTTACACAACATACCCATTTCATTATTTTCCTCAAAATCCATGGTGAAATCAAGATCGTTCGAAGAAATTTTTTCTGCACCTTCAAATAGAACGGAAAGTGGCTTTGCTAATTTCTTATTGTAAAACCAAATTCCACAAAGAATGATACCAAGAACTGCATAGAACATAGGTAATGCAACAGTGCAAAATGACATCGCATTATATAAAAGCATTTTCTTAGGTGATAAAAATTCAGGAGAGGCAATAGGAACGATAGCATAGCTTGTTGTGGTCTCGCGAATCCACTCACGATCTCCCTCTTCCTTAATAATCGGCAAGTTACTACGTTCACCATTGGCTCTCATACGCATGATGCTTTCTTGAATACCAGAAGGAGTCTCGTCATAAATATGTAACATAACCTCATCCCTTATCGGAACTAGCCAGTTTTGTACAGCAAAGCACCCAAGGATGGAAACTATCGAAAGTGTAATGACAACTACTACCATTATGAATACTGTGGTGATAAATGATTTCTTAAGTGAATCTGTTTTGAACAATTGATTTATCCTCCCCATTTATATCCCACTCCCCATACCGTTTCAATCATACTGTTGCCAGTAATTTCTATAAACCTCGCTCGAATTTTTCGGATATGTTCTTTGATGACTGTACTGTTACCATCTGCCTCTAGACCCCACAGTTTCTCATAAATTTGTTCTCGTTCAAATACATGTCCAGCATTCTGTGATAGCAATTCAATAATATCAAATTCTTTTTTTGAAAACAAAATTTCATTTTCATTAAAATAAACGATCCGTTCTCCATATACAATAACTACTCCATTTGAAAAGCGTAATTCGTTTCGAATTTTCTGCCGTTCCTCTCGGCGAAGATGAGCATTTACTCGAGCCGTCAACTCTTCCAAACTAAATGGTTTTGTAATATAATCATCTCCACCTGCCATAAGTCCACGTACTATATCCTGTTGAGTCACTTTGGCAGTTAAAAATATAATTGGGCAAGTCAGATAATCACGTATATCTTTACATAAAGATAACCCATCTTTTCCTGGCATGTTTATATCCAGAAGGATTAGATCTGGTTTGAATATGTTTAGGATTGATATAGTACGTTCATAATCCTTTGCTACATATACTAAATACCCTTCAGCACTAAAATGATCTTTTATTAAATCTTGCATCATGCGTTCATCATCTATTATTAAGATTTTTTTCATTTTATTCATCAACTTTCTGATTATATTTCAAACTTTTTTGATTTATGACTACCATTCTTTAAAATACTAAGAGCATTAAAGTAAACATATCTACACTTACTATTCAACAAACATATTGTAGGTGAATAAAAAAAGAATTGCAAGCTTGTGAGCGTAAGCTTTTGATTAGTGAAGAAGCTTTAACCCTGAATTTTTCATAAAAAATAGACAAGTTTGCATTTCTTGTCTATTTCATTCATTGATTTGTATCTAAGCTTCTCCTATTTCTTTCATCACTGCTTCTTGAAATACTTTCGTTTTATTTTCAGCATCATTGGCATCATTACCCTTAACGCAATAATAGAATTTACATTTTGGTTCTGTTCCACTTGGTCTTACAGCAATCCAAGATCCATCTTCTAAATAATATTTTAAGACATTTGATTGAGGTAAATCTATATGATATATTTGATTTTCTTCAATTTCTAAACGTTTACTTGCTTCAAAATCTTCAATTGACTTAACTTTATAACCACCAATCTCTTTTGGTGGATTACTTCTTAAATTACTTAAAATCTCTTGAATCCGTTTAGCTCCTTCTACTCCTTTTAGGGATAAAGCTTGTTGAGATTCCTTAAATGTACCATGAATTGCATATAAATCAAGTAATGCTTGATAAAAGTCTTTTCCTTGTTTCTTATAATAATTAGCTGCTTCCGCATACATTAAAACTGCTTGTATTGCATCTTTATCACGAACAAATTCTTTAATAACACAACCATAGCTTTCTTCATAACCAAAAATAAATTGTTTCTCTTTGGTTCTTTCATAGATACGAATTTTTTCTCCAATAAACTTAAATCCAGTTAATGTTTTTTCTACATCTACTCCATATCTTTTTGCAATTAAATCTCCAATATCACTAGTTACGATGGTATTAAACATGACTGCATTAAAAGGCAATGTTCCCTGTTGTCTTTGCATCATTAAAATATAGTCTAATAAAACTGCTGCAGATTGATTTCCACTCATCAATACATAATCGCCATCATGTCTTACCGCAATACCAACACGATCTGCATCAGGATCTGTAATGATAACAATATCTGCTTCTTTTTCTTTCGCTAGTTTAATTGCTTCTTCATACGCAGCTTTTTCTTCTGGATTTGGTGTTTTCGTATGACTGAAATTTGGATCTGGATCACATTGAGATTCAACAGCATAAAATGTATATCCTAAACGACTTAATACTTCCTTGACAGGTATATTTGCTGTTCCATGTTGTGGTGAAAAGACAATACTAAAATTATCTTTACTCAAATCTTTATTTAATTGAATGTTGATTACCTCTTGATAATATGGTTCATCAATTTCTTTTCCAATCACTGTGATAAACGATTTCGCTTCTTGCTGTGATAGAACATCAATTGCTAATTCATCTTCAATTTGATTAACATACTCTACAACTTTATCAGCAAATCTTGGTACTAATTGACATCCAGTATCATCATAAATTTTATATCCATTATATTCTTTTGGATTGTGACTAGCTGTTATAACAATGCCACCTACACAACCTAAATGTCGCACAGCATACGATAATTCTGGCGTTGGTCTTAATGATTCAAAGACATACGATTTTATTCCATACGTAGCTAATACTCGTGCACTTTCATAAGCAAATTCTTTTGACATATGACGATTATCATACCCTATAGCGACACCTTTTTCCTTTGCATTCTCTAATCCTAATAAATAGTTTGCAAAGCCAACATTTGCTTTACGTATTGTATAAATGTTTAATCGATTTGTTCCAGGTCCTAGAATTCCTCGCATTCCTGCTGTTCCAAATTCTACATTGGTATAAAATGCATCCTCGATTTCTTTTTCATTCATCTTTAATAACTCAGCTTTTAATCCTGCTTCTAAATTAGGATTGTTTAGCCATTGTTCGTATTTTGCTTTATATTCCATTGTTGTTCACCTCTATTATAAGTATAGCAAAAATGGAAAAAAATAACTACCGAATTTAGATGAGAAATTTTAATAAATGATCGAATGATTTACTTGCTTGCTTGTCTAAGATAACTCGATTACTCTATTATTAATTTCATTTTTCACTTTCAATAAAAATTGCTCAATACTTAGCGTTATAGTATCTTTGCTTCCTAACAATCGATAGCTAATAGTATTGTTTTCTTTTTCCTTATCTCCAATAATCAAAGTATATGGGTTTTTATAAAGATTGCTTTGTCTTATCTTATAATTTAATTTTTGTTTATGATCATCAACTTCTACACGGATATCCTCTTTTGCTAGTCGTTCTTTTATTTGATAACAATAATCGATATGATATAAATCATTAACAGGTACAATATTTACCTGTACTGGTGATAACCATAAAGGTAAAGCTCCTGCAAAATGTTCAATTAATAACATCATAAAACGTTCATAAGAGCCTAAAATCGCTCTATGCACCATGACTGGATTTGTTTTACCACCGTCTTTATTAATATAGACTAGCTCAAAACGTTTAGGAGTTGCAAAATCTAATTGAACTGTTGGTATTTGTATTTCTCTACCCATAGCATCTTTAAACATAAAGTCTAGTTTTGGTCCATATAAAGCAGCTTCTCCCTCACAACGAATCGCTTCTAATCCTAATTGATTGGATACTTCTTCCAACATTTTTTCACATATTTCCCAATCTTGATCACTTCCAATATATTTTTCCGGTGTCAAAGGATCTCTTAATGATAACGAAACCCATTTACTCTGCCATAGACCAAAACGACTATAGAAATCTTTGATGATATTTACAATTCTAATCATCTCTTCTTTTACTTGATCCACTCGACAAAAACAATGTCCATCTTCAACTGTAATTGCATATACTCTAGATAATCCACTAACCGCTCCAGGTAATTCTGCACGATATTGTTTTTCTGATTCCATATAACGAATTGGTAAATCTCTATAAGAGCGTGTTTTTGAAGCATATAGTTGTGTATGATGTGGACATAATACTGGCTTTAATACCATATCATGTCCTTTACTAGAAGATACATGGAATAATTCATCAGAAAACTTAGCAGCGTGTCCACTAATTTCATATAGTTTAATCGAAGCTAAATGGGGATTAAAGACTTTTTGAAATCCATTTTCTTTACAAATTCTTTCTACTTCCTTTTGTAGTTCTTCTTTTATAATTGTTCCCCTTGGAGTGAACATTGGTAAGCCAGCACCAACTAAATCTGAGAAACAGAATAAATCTAACTCTTTTCCTATTTTTCTATGGTCTCTTAGTTTTGCTTCTTCTAAGAGCTTTAAATATTCTTCTAGCTCTTCTTTCGTTTCAAAACAAATACCATAAATTCTTTGTAACATCTTATTATTAACATCACCTTTAAAGAAAGCACCACTGACTTTTAGTAATTTGAAATGCTTAAGTTGTTTGACACTTTCAACATGTGGTCCTCTACATAAATCAGTAAATTCTCCCTGTGTATAACAGCTAATAACTGTTGTATCATCAATCGCATTAAGTAACTCCATTTTGTAAGGATCATCTTGAAATCTTTTTAATGCCTCTTCTTTTGATATTTCTTCTCGATATATTCGTTTACCATCTTTACTTATCTTTTTCATTTCTCTTTCAATTGTTACTAAATCTTCTTCTTTGATTGATTCTTCACCTAAATCAATATCATAATAAAATCCCTCTGAAATCACTGGTCCTACCCAAAATAATGCCTTTGGATATAATCGTTTCACAGCTTGTGCTAATAGATGAGCACAACTATGATTTAAAATACTTAATGTTTGATTGTCTTTACTATTTATCATTCTATTTCCTCTTTTTTTGTTTATATTTTTTTATTTACAACTTTATTTTTAATGCTTATTTACTAACTAGCCACCAGGTTCGTTTCATTTTGCCACCTCCTATAAATATAAAAAAGGATGATACTTAGGAGTGCATTTGCACGGTACCATCCTTATTTTCGCTTAATTTTATAACCGTTTTAGCGGGCATTCTCTTTCGAGTGCAACTCATAGGTAGTAATGATATGAGGTTATTTGTTTGTCTTTCACCGTTCACAAACTCGCTAATAAACACTTCTCAAACATCGTATCCTATTCTTAGTTTTTCTTCTTATCTTAGTATGCTTCTTTTTTGATTGATATATTCTTTTAAAAAAACGATCGATCACTTTTTTGTGATAGATCGTTGCATTACTACATCATTTCTTACGAAATTGATTACTATTGCGACACTAAAACAACCAAGTGATTTTTCAATTGATTTGCATTTATCATATTGGTGGTGGTTGTTTTGTAGTTAAACATGGTAATCACTCCTTTTATTTTCTTTATTGTACCATAGATTAATAAATAATCAAATTAATTTTGATTTTCAAGTTAACTACTATAAAGATACGATATTCGTTTTTATAATTAGTAGTATGCAACGCATCGTTTTTAGCCATGTTGTTAATTTTCTACTTTATATTACTTATAGTGTGTAATAAATGATATAATTACTTCAAGGAGAAAAAATTTATGAAAAATAAAAATATGATACTTATTATTTCTATAACAATGTTACTTGTTATAGGTATATTGTTCTTTTTAAATCAGTCAAAGAAAGATGATAATCCAACGATTGATGAAAATACTCTATATTCAAAGCAATTCGGAGATACTATCTTAAAGTTTGTAAGATATGACTATGTTTTAGGTCAAAATGTTCTAGTAGGTGTTGAAAAAAGTACAGATAATGGAAAAACTTATACTAGCATATCAAATCAATTAATTACTGTAAGTGCTGAAGCAAAATTTCTATTTATGGATGAATCTTTAGCTTTTGCTGTATCAAAACCTAATAATTTTATAAGTAATATTTCAATGGGAGTTTACGTATCAATAGATGGTGGAATAACATTTACTAATGCTGAAATTAATTATGAAAACCCTAAAATTGATATAATAACTATTGAGGATGTTCCATATTTCGAAGATGATATTCTTAAATTAAAATGTTCAATATATGTCAGTAAATCCAATGAAGATGGATATGAGGATGTAGAATTAATATTTAATAGTTTTGATAACGGTTTGACATGGAATCTTGAATTAGAATAGTAATTTATAGGAGAATCATATTTTCATATGATTTTCCTATAAATATAGTGTGCTGATATTGAAGAATAAAGCATCAAGTTATCTATTATCATTTATTTAACCTATGTATTAGGTTTTTTTATTTAATGACGATAATAGCTCATCGTAACTAATTTTATCTTCAGTTATAAATCTATATATTATTAAATAATCAAATTAATTTTGATTTTCAAGTTAACTACTATAAAGATACGATATTTGTTTTTATGTGAAAGATTTACTTGTGAAATATAACCACAAAGATTTAAAGGGTCAAATCAATGACCCCTAAATAAAATCTAATTTAAATCTTATCTCTCTCTACTATATATATCTATTCTTGATATATCCTGCTTTAAACTCTTTACTTACTATATCCATCAAAACGGTATCATAATATGTTCCATTAACATAGT
>Ga0153950_1001132_pt1 | contig 11785 bp, 11 predicted proteins | sample TSNJ034MetaG_FD_104737 | JGI IMG/M metagenome (GOLD analysis project Ga0153950, IMG submission 104737) | Attine ant fungus gardens microbial communities from New Jersey, USA - TSNJ034 MetaG | ecosystem: Host-associated > Fungi > Mycelium > Unclassified | place: USA: New Jersey, Wharton State... | reverse complement strand
TTTACATATTTTGCGTTTTTTGTTATGATTTTTATAGAACAAGTATAACACTTTTATGCCTAACTTACTATATAAATATTTTAAATTTTTTATATTCATACGCAACAAAAAAAGCCCCAGGTTTCCCCGAGGCTTAAATACTTGCGACGTCGCAAGTCTACATCTGCAACGCTTTCTTATAAGACTTATTTCCCTTCGTCCATTCCTGGTCAGGCTTCTTAAGACCAACAATATTAGCTTGGTACAGTGCAGTGGCCTTTGCCATTCCGTTTCCGAAAGTCGGTTTCTTGCCCTGATCAGCTTCAATCACACCGGTGTAATATCCATGTTCTTTCAGGAGCCTTTCCAGAGCCGTCACACAAGCATGGTTACGGTTAGTCTTTGCGCTGATAGTCACCGTTCTGGCCAAAACTTCGGCAGCACTTCCGTATTCCTTCAGCTTAAGTGCTGCAGCCAGTTCTTTTCGGAAGCCATCCACAATATAACTACCAACCGACTCCTGCGGTACCGTGGTCTGTGCTTCTATGTCCACATACCACTCATTTAGGTCAACATTACCATTGATACCGTTGACAATCCCCTTGCTGCTGTACTGCCAGCCATAAAGCTCCCTGCCAATATCCGGGCGTTTTGAATCGCTGGGATTAGTGGCAATAATCATGTTACCGTCAACCGGATATCGGGCAACCCAGAATGGATATTGTAACTGTGCTGCATATGGCTTAAGGTAGCTGTTGTAGAAGGATAACCCAGTATATACACCAAACTGCAGCCCGGCTGCCTGAATGACTTCAGCATAGGCATTAATACCATTTGCAAGGGTTTTACCAAGACCTTTCTGGCAGTTGTTTTCAATGTCAAGCCATACCATGGTTTTCCGACCAGCCAATACTTCCAGAACGCGCTGGGCATCCGTCTTAAACTTAGATACCGTAGTAGCGTAGGAATAGTTATACACACCCTGAATGGGCACACCTGCACCCTCAAACCCAGCCCAATGGGTTTCAAAGCGCTTGTCAGGCTGTAAACTTTTATTAATTACCTTCAGGATCGCAAACTCCACACCAGCAGCTACCACCTTTGCATAATCTGTAATTACATTGTACGTGCTTACATCAATTCCCTTGATTTTCATACTTCATTTTCCTCACTTTCTTCTTTGTTTGTGTTAGTAGTTTCTGACTTCTTTTTCAGGATTTCAATAGCATTGCTAATTACCGCCGGTAACGGAATTCCCATGATGCCAAGGTTCTCCACAATGCTGATCAGCTCATCCGCACAGAAAGCGATAATAACCGCCGTGCGGATATATTGCAGCCCCAGGAGCACATCTAACTGATTGGCTACAATTACTACCAGCAGAGTTACCCCCTTGCGCACAAGGCCCTTCCAGGCACTTATACTATTGAGTGCTCCGCTCTCTGACTTGTTGCTCTGTTGCCAGAAAGCTGCAATAGCCAGTCCCATTACAAAATCAATACCCATAAATATGAGCAATGCCTGGATATCATTTCCCCAGCCCCCTAAAGCCTGTGCGATCAACCCACCTAAGCCTCCTGTGACAGCAAGCACAATCGTTTTGATTGATGTTACCTTTTCCATTAAATTAATCCTCTCTTTCTTTTTTTTCTATATACAAAAGCCAGATTCTTCCGGACGGAAAGTTATCTGGCTCTTGGCTCTGGTTCATGATTCAGTTTCTTTTCCCGCTGGCTAGCGGTGACTGCCGTAAAGATTACCGTAATGGCTGCACCGGTAGCTTTTAATAGCGTTATATAGTCCAATTTCCTCACCTCCTTTATTGTGATAAACAGCAGTTTAGTTCTTACAAATTATACATTTACCAAGTCAGGTAATATAGGTACACCAATATATTCATACACTCGCAATAAAAACAATGAAGGGTTTATCAAGATATACGCTACTACATTATCTTATATTACGGCAGGCAGTGAGCTGTATATGGGTTATGTAAGTAGTGGTGGCTATGCATCATCCGTACCTTATACATTACCATGTGCAATATTTAACGATGGAAATACTAATTTTCAGCCTGCTGTGGCATATATAAAAAACAATGGTGGTGTGTATGTCAAAGCTCCTGCAACGCTGGTTTCCACATCCTTTAATGTAATATACATAAACACCGCGTTTGTAATGGAAGCCGCTTTAAAATAGCTATTTAAGTGGTCCATATGCAATTGTTAATATTACTTCAACACTCGCTTGGGTAACACTACTGGAGTTATATATCTTTACGTTTACTTGTGTGTTTGTAATGTTTCGTAAAGAAACTATCAGACCTGTATTAGCTGTAGATGGTGATGCAGCATATACTTTGCTTCCTGATGGGATTGTGATTGGAATTTCAACATAAGCGTTGCCACCAGAAGCAAGCGAACCATACGTTGCGGTATATGTTGCGACTCCGAATAAATCTAAACTGCTGTTTATCACATCTAACTCATCCTTTAACACCTTCCCCTGAGTGGCATCAAGTACACTTCCTGCTACGCTTGTGGTCAGGTTATTGGCTATAGCCGCAAAAGCAGCCCCCTTAAGATCAGCAAACCATTTCATTATCTTACCAAACGAGGTTTTGACTGCTTCTTCTGATACTAAATTTGTCCGGCTGGATGCCTGGCTGAAAGTTGTGGTCATATCACTGGCATTACCTCCGGATTCTAGTTTCTTTTTTAATGCAGCGTCTATAACATCCGCATTATCATTAAAATCCTGGATGTTTACAGGATCCGTGTTTTCCGGCTTTTTTAATCCATAATTACTTGTTGTCTGCATCGTTATGCCTCCTTTAATATTCTCACATCATCCCAGGTCATGCCGCTTAATCCACGCCAGATATACGGCAGTAATTCTTCCCATACCGTGTACCGGTATTCAAAACGGTAAGCCAGGTGTGCTGGTTTAATTTCCTCCAAGGTTCTTATAAATGCCTGCATGTTCCGGGGAGTTCCCTTGATACCTATAAACCGTACAATAAAGAGGCTGTTCGGGTTATCCTCAATAACATCCACCTCACCACCGGAGTAAGCTGCAGCAACCTCTTTTATCATTTCCTTTGTTGTTGATCCTTGCCCTCTTATCTTAGCCAATAAAATTTCCCTACGCTGTTCATAAGACAGTGACATGTTAGTTTCAACCCCAAAGACTTGCTCCCATCGTGTCAGGCCCCAGGTTGCATTTACTATAAAGCACTGGTCTGCCACATCTTCCAGTGCATGTTGAAGATACCCAAGTTCATACCCTTGTGCATGATAAATTTCCTTCATTTCCAGTAAATTAGCAACAAACTCCGGTACTAACTGGGAGAGGTCAACAAAATATTCCGTCTGGATGCCGTTGCCGGTCCCTGTGACGGAATACGCTTGTGTACCATATTCATTTTGCCCGTACATAGTTTACACCCCCATCAGATCGCCCCAGGTAGGAGCTTTTTTTACATAATCATGGGTATGACCTTCCACGCTGACCTTAACTCCATTACTATACAGACAGCCATCTGTCCCTATATATACCACACTCCGGGAATAAGTCTGAGGGTTCGCCGCCTGAGATGCTGCTCCAATCAGAAATAGCTTAGATGTGGAGTTTGTGGAACCTGCTGTATTCTTGGTATCGGTATCTGTGTCCTGTGTGGTTATGGTATTTGTGCTTCCGTCTCCCCAGGTAATCGTAATGGTCTTTCCTGATACAGATAATGACTTAATGTAAGTTGCATCAATTTCCGCTCCGGTAGCAAGCCCTGCCAGTTTATTCTTTTCGATAGTGGTGTAATCATTGGTGGATAAACCTTTACCATCTATCTTATCTACCTTGTTCGTTACTTCATTCCACTTAGCAATCAATGTCTGGGTTACGGAGTCCAGAATGCTTTTGTTACTATGCTCATGTCGTTTATTATAAGCATCTGTCCAGTTTGAGCGTTCTGTACTGGTAATATGTGCCACTGAGTCGCTGATATGGTTCCATGCAGCATTCCATCGATCAACCAGCGTCTGGGTAACTGTATCCAGAATGGATTTATTCTCATGAGTATGCTGATTGTTATAAGCAGCACTCCAATTGTCCAGTAATGTCTGCGTTATTTTATCCAGGATGGTTCTGTTACTGTGGGTGTGTTTCTTGGTATCAGCATCAGCCAAGGCTGCCTTTTCCGTGTTAGAGTAATCATTTGTTGACAGACCTTTTCCTACCTCTTTATCAACTTTTCCGGAAAGGGCGTTTATGATGGTTGCGGCAAAATTTGGATCATTCCCTAATGCATCTGCAATCTCCTTGAAAGTATCCAGTGTATCCGGTGCTGCGCCTATCAGCTCCTCGATCTTAGCAAGGACCTCATCCTTTGTGTATACCCGGTCTTTTGTATAACGGTTGTTAAGTTCTACAGTAACCGCCGACATGTTAGTATCAATATTACTCTGAAGTTCTGCTTCCTTTGCTTTAGCACGGGTTGTCTCTGATGCAATATTATTTGCATTGGTGGTTTCCGCTGCTTTTGCACGAACTGCCTCTGCTGCAATATCCCTTGTATTAGCATCTTCGGCCGCTCTGGCACGGGTTATTTCCGCTTCAAGATTGGTATACAGGGTACTTTCTGCTTTTTCTGCACGCAAAGCTTCGGCATTAATAGCACTTTTATTAGTTGCTTCGGCAGCTTTTGCTCTTGCAGCTTCTTCAGAAAGGGATATTTCAATATCGGATTCTTTCCTGACAGCCCGGTCTTTTTCCACCGATAAGGCATCCGATAACGCACCTTCTGCTGCTTCTGCTCTCACCTTTTCAACAGCGATGGAAGTCGACAGTCTCTGTTCTTCGGTCTCAGCCCGAATAATCTCTGCCTGCAGGGTATCCTCTAGTTCCATTTCTCTGGCTGTCGCCCTGATCTCCTCTCTTTCTAATGCAATCCGGATTATGCTCTCTTCGTTTTTTGCACGTATCTCTTCCGCTGCTATTGCATCAGCATTCCTGTTTTCAGCTGCTTCCGCACGGTTCTTTTCCTCATTCAGGGCTATCTGTGCTTTTGTGATTTCCTCCTGGACCAGATTAATATCATCAGCCTCCACTATATCACCGTCTGTCTCATAACAGAGATAGACCACTGGTACAGTGGCATGGATCCGGATAATCCTTTTCCAGGGAGCAAGGCTGGGAGTAGACAGGGTATAGGTCTCTATCCTGTCCCCTGTAAGTTTCTGGCCGGTATAAACGGTAAGTGTGGTTACATTGATATTGTCGTGCTTTAGCTCCGCTTCGTACACACCATTGGTAAGTGCAATTTCCTCTTCAACGGTGTATACATGTCCGGTAACTTTATTTAGTTTTTCAGGAAAGCACTTTACTTCCAACTACATCACCTCCAACCTGACCGTACCGATCACCGCCACCTCTTCATCTGCGATCGCTATATTTCCAGCTTCCCCATTCAATTTCAGATCTGCATAATCCTCAACGCCTTCTATAGCAAGCAGCAGGTTCCCGATGCGGGCCAGACTGATATAATCCATACCAAAAGCCTTTCCCTGCAGATACCCCTCTGTGCTGTTAAAGAATGCATCCTGTGCCGTCCCAAGGTTAGTACCGGCTGTCAGTTTGACTTTTGCGCTGACATTGACCATCTTTTCAATAGCAGATACCACTGATACATCTGCACCTATAGGACGTACAGACTCTATATAATCATACACAGCCTTTACCAGCGCAGCATCGGCACCAGTCTTATCTTCACTTGTGATGACCACTTTGACCGTACCGGAGCCGTTTGCCAGGGGAAATATCTTTGTGGCTCCCACGCCGCTTACCGACATGGTCCAGTTATAATAATCATTGGCATTACCACTGGTTGATGGTTTCTGTATCTTGGCAAGCAGTCTTATCCGCAGCGCATCGTCTGTCTCTTCATCGGTTCCGACTGTAACGATTTCGCTCAACTCTGCCGAACCTAAACCGCTGATATATTCAACCGGCACCAGTTTTCCGGTATACTCATTCCCGATATCCCCCGCAGTTTCGCATTTCATCCTGTATAAAAAAACACCGGATTCCTCCCCTGTATATTCTGTTACTGCGTAAATTAGTGTTGACTCACCCATTGCTGTAAAGCGATTGCCTATAGGTACCTTTACATCGAAACTGCCTGTCTTGATTGCTTTTGTAGCTGCTTTCCGAACTATTCCAAACATGCCGGCAAAGTTGTCAAGATACATCCCTGCAGATTCATCCGGATAAACCAGACTGACAAAATTCATCAGTTGAAAATAGGTCTGTGTCATACAATAAGCAGAAGGAGCTAACGCATAATGAATTATACTGCCTTCTCTCTTATCCAGATCATTACTGACACGTGCCATCATTCCTTTCAGTATGTTTTCGTAGGTCATATCTTCGTACACTATATATCCACCGCCTTTTCTACCCTCACATCCCCATAAATGGTATGTACTGTAAAATTCACCTGCACACTTCCCCTTAAGCCGGTATCAAATTCAAAACCCGTCACGCCGGTTATTCTCATATCCCATGTAAGTGCTTCGGTTATCCTGCGCTCAAGCTCCGGGCAAACATAGGATACTGGTTCCCCATACAAATCCATAAATTCCACTCCATAGTTCCAGGTAAGCACAGGGTACCGGTACCGTTCTGTGTTTAATACCATATAGATTGCCTGCTTAACTGCTTCTAACTGATCTGTCACCCCACGCACATAATTTTTATCCTTATCCAGCTTAAAAGTCTTGCTTGGCTGCTCTGTGATCTCAAATTCATTTTCTAAAAATCCGCTTGTTGAAGGTATCATGTTTCCACCCTATCCCATACAATGTATTTCTGCCCTTTCTGCTGTTGAATCAAAATTACCTTCTCCCCTTTAGCCAGTCCATTATGTACTGTGATTTCCTTTTGGCCGGAAAGGGTGTGATTATGTGTTTCGCCAATCGTTTCGCTTTCTTCTGTCTCCCAGCCTATGGTGATTTTTGCTTTATAGTTAGTAACGTTCCGAGAAAGGACAAGCTGTGCTGCGCCTAAAGTCATTTTCTGTTCCACTTTTATTTTTATAGGCGACACGCTCTCTACTGTCCCAAAACATACCTCCACTGGTTTACCTGCTTCTACAGCTTCTACCGCTGCCCGTTTGATTGATTTTACTAATTCCGCTGCATCAGGCAATAAATTCACCTCCTCTTAAAGTTAAATCCATCCAGTATTCGTTTTCATTAAATTTATGCTTTACCTTTTCCACCAGCATAAAATTAGATACCTTAATATCACCCAGGTCTAATTTGATGCATACCATGCTTCCTGCCCTAACCCGGATATCACCAATAGCATTATTGATTCTGAGTTTACGGGTCTTTTTGTTATATAAATCAAGTAGAGCATCCGCCTTTACCTGACCGTTCTCTCCCTTTGATAAAGTGTCATGATATTGAAGGACACCCCATTTATTGATGTTGGATGAATCCTGGGATATGTAGATATCCCTTTTCCCGGTTTCCTCGTTGTCATAGGTAAGCTTTATTTTGTTATAGGTGTTATCATCAATGGAAGAGGTATACTCAAAATTCTGCCCGGTCTCTTCATCTATAAGCAGGTAAGCGCCAGGCTCACCAACGTACATATCAGCTAAAGTCCGCAATGTCAGCTTTCCGAAATCATCATACAAAACAAACATTTCTTTTGTGTTCATGAGGGTTATATCCAGTACATTTTCCACCATCTCAAAGAGAGAAGTGTCTTTTTCAATTCTGGATGGGATCACATATCCGGTATCCTGTATTGCACCAGTATTTAACCCATATTCTCCGGCAATCTGAAGAAGAAAAACAGAAGCCGTCTTGTTCTCAATTACCTTTGTATCCGGATTTTTCAAAAACCTCAGCTGGTCATATGCGGTTACAGTTATTATCTGGTTCCTGTCTCTTTTTTGTGTAAATACAAAACCATAGAAAGCATTATAGCCGTCTACCCTCATCCTGACCGGGCTGCCTTCGGAAAAATCCAGGATATCATCCCTGAGCACTTTAAAGGTAAGCTGTCCGGGTACACTTCTTCGTTCTAACGACCACTCAATACCTTCCTGTACAATCGGCTGGAATACTTTTGTTCCAGTTTCATTGCCGGTTAATAATTCTATGTACACCTTGCCACCTCCTTATGCTGTCGGGATTGTCAGCACTTGCCCCGGCTTGATCAGGTTAGGGTTACCGCCGATAGTTTGCCTGTTGGCATTATAAATGGTTTGCCATTTAGATCCGTTCCCGTAATAACTTTTTGCTATATTCCAAAGACAGTCACCTTTCACTACCGTATAGGAACCGCCTGAGGGTGCGTTCCCAGCCGGTCTTTCTGTCTGCACAGCAGCCTGAGGTTTTGCAGATGTCAGAACAATATTTATTGTTTTCGTGGCATAATCACAGTACTGTTTTAATTTCACCTTAACCATTAAATCAAAACCGTTATCCGCACTCTCCGTTATTTTATAATCCTCCATTGATACTTTTATATTGGTACCAAACAGAGATCTCCCATCTGGCAGGAAACGGGATACTATAAACTGGAAAGGCTTCCGGCTGGTTTTTAGCTGTTCAAAATAGTCCGTGTAATACCCGGAATCCTTAAAACCATCTTTATATACAGCAAACGGATATCTCACCTGAGGAATCATGCACTCAAATTCGATATCCGTAAGCCCTGCTTTTTTCAGCAGGTTAACCTGCCCTTCATTTATCAGGGTAACTGTTACATTCTCATTGTTTATCCTGGTCTGTATCTGTTCTGGTGTAACAGGAAGAAGACATTTATCCAGATAGACATCATATCCACTTTTTGCCATTATACATGCGCTCCTTCCGCCATAATATCCACGGCTTCATGTACTGCGTCAGTCAACTCGGTAATGAACCCATCAAGATCACCGTTGTTGTTTACTGTGTTCTGCATCCCAGTCATATCCACCTTTATTTCAGCGGTTGTGAATTTGTTCACCGTCTCCTGCTCTGCGGCATCACGGAGGTATTTCAGATTTTCCTCTGTGATATCCATTGCATCAGATATGTTTCCAGTGTCACCCGCGATCGTATCAAGATTTCCGGCCACACCTGAACCATTAAGTGCTGCCATATAATCGTCCACATTGGGTATATCTGTCGCACCAAACAAATCCGACAGGCTGAAATTAGAAACCTTATCGGCAATACCATCACCCCATGCTGCACCCACATTAAACGCATCAGAAGCCCATCCATCCTGAAAAGTGTCAAAGGTTGACATACCTTTATTGAACGCATCACCTACGGATGTGTATTCCTTTTTGTTCCCAGCTGCTTCTGCTGACTTGGCTGCATACTCATCTGCTGCGGATGTAATACCTGAATAGTCAAATTCCACAAAAGGTAACTTATTCAGTGATTCACATATTCCGTCAACTACTGTCAGGACAGTGGAGAGCAAATCATACCACCATGCTTGTACAGAACAGATTGCATTGTGGAATGCAATCTCTATGTTATCAGCACATGCTCCCAGTGCTTCCCATATTCCGAGTGCTATATTTGCTACGGCTAATCCCAGGTTTTTGAAAAATTGTATTACCACGTTGATACCGCCTGTAATCACACCAAAACCTGATTCAGCTACGCCTGTCATATCCGCAATCGCATTACATACAGCAAAGATAACTGCTATTAGTGCAATAATAAGCAGAATAATCCACACAATCGGACAAGCATACATTGCTCCATTCAGACCCATTTGGGCGGTTGTCTGTGCCCATGTTGCACCTGTAGCAATCATAGTTGCCGCTGCAACAAGACCTTTACCTACTGCCATAGCTGCACTTGCCGCTGCGGTTGCTAACTCTATACCTTTTACAATTCCCAGATATAAGGCATAGGTTGCCAATGCAGCAATGACACCGTACACAATAGGGCTTATGATTGACCAGTTATCAGCAATTACCTGATATACAAAAAAAGCACCTTCCACCAAAGCCGCTAAAATGCCAAGTATAAACTGTAAAGCATCTGAAAAACCATATACAATTCCTTCGATCGTTCCCCAGTTACTTTCAATGGCATCAACAAACAGCATCACATAGGGGTAAAGCTGTGAACCAATTACCTCTGATACATCACCCCAAGCATTTTTTAGCTGAATAATTCGCCCTTCAGGTGTATTACTCATAGTTTCGTACAAACCAGCCCATGACTCATCTATAACGCTTGTAATAGCGGCTGCGGCTTGCATGTCGCTGCTCATTGAAAGGTATTCTGCCCCAAGTACGGCAACAATCTGCGCTTCAGTGGCTGTACCTTCAATGATTGCTTTCTGGACATCCGTAAATTCAAAACCTTTTTTTGTCATAGCATCATACGAGCCGGACATTATTTTCCCAAGCCCGGTTGCATAGTCAACCATAGCCTTTGAATCAATTACACCACCTCCTGACATACCCATGGCATAATTACTAAGGGTGTCCATCATAGAGGTAAGGGCATCAATATCCGTGAAATAGGTTGATAATTCACCAGCACCCGCAATCATGGCTTCATCACCATAGATGCCCCCTGACTGTATATCCAAAGCTTTTTTTGTGACAGCATCAAAAGCATTTTCCAATGCAAGGGTATTAGCAGAAACAATTACTGTTACATCATCCGCATTGCTCTGAATGGCTGCGATCTCGTTGATTGCGCTGCTTGTGTCAGCGGTAACATCAATCTCAAACTGTGAAACATAATCTTCATCCATCATATTGCTGAGAACAGTTATAAGCTGTAATTCAGCGTTTAACTGTGTATTATATGCGCTTGTAGTATCAGAAATATAGCCGATTGCTTTTCGTATGCCAGCAACACCAAGAAAAGCAGAAGCGGCTTTTGCAATCATACCCTGCAGGTTACTTGCTTCATTTACACCTTCCTGGATTTCACGATTAAACTGCCCCTGTTCGTTTACATTATCCCTGATATACCGTTCTGTACCGCTGACAGTCTGCGATAACCTCAGATAAGCATCATTTGCAGCAGAAACATCCATATTCTGCATTGCACCGTTAAGATCATTCTGCGCCTGTAATGCCTGCGATAATTGAGAACGTAATTGTTCCAGTTCTGCATTGGCAGTATCCGTTCCCAGATTTACCGGATTATTTTCTATCTGCTGAATACGATCACGTACATTGTCAATCCTTACTGCCATGCTAATCAGATTTTGGGATGCTTCCGGAGGGAAAATATTAGTATTGTAAGCCCGCCTGGCAATATTATCCTGTGTATTGCTCAGCTGCTCCAACATAGCATTCGTGCTTTGAACTTCCTGTTGAAACCGGTCAATCCCCGTACTCGTAAATACGTCCAACCCATCCGTTTCCCACTGTACCGGAATTTCAATCGGTTCAGGGGGCGCATTGGGCTGTATCTCCGGTCTGATAGGTTCAGGATTCTCCACAAGCGGATCCGGAAGGACAGGGATTACATCAATGTTCATCACATTTTGACTACCTGAATCAACCATTGGAGCAGAAATTCCAGTATTGGTATTTTGCATGGCTGCATTCAACTCATTAACTGCCATGGTAACCTGATTGATTTCATCCTGTGCACCTTCAAGAGATGACGTGTTAATGTCAGCGTTCATACTATGCTGCATATCTTCCATGCCCGAAATTGCAAGGTTTACCGCATTGATGATACCATAAATCACGTTGGTAAACTCATCATTGAGTTCTATACCTGTCTGGATGCCTGACATTACCGTCACCTTCCTTTCT
>Ga0153950_1001130_pt1 | contig 11795 bp, 12 predicted proteins | sample TSNJ034MetaG_FD_104737 | JGI IMG/M metagenome (GOLD analysis project Ga0153950, IMG submission 104737) | Attine ant fungus gardens microbial communities from New Jersey, USA - TSNJ034 MetaG | ecosystem: Host-associated > Fungi > Mycelium > Unclassified | place: USA: New Jersey, Wharton State... | reverse complement strand
TCAGCGGCGTGTTGCTGTTGATTGTCAGTGTATTGATGACCATCGTCATTTTGCTTCAGCAAAATAGAAGCGAAGGATTAGGTTCGGCCTACGGCGATATGGGCCAATTTGAGGGCCAGCGTGGCAGAAGTTTGGATATGGCTTTGAGCCGCTATACCAAAATTTTGGCTATTGCCTTTGCTGTTTTAATTGTGGTGTCAAATGTCGTCATCGCTTTTTTGAAATAACAGAGTATAAGAGGCTTTATACGGGTTGTTGTATGATGCAACAGCCCGTATTTTTTTGTCCACCTACATTGATTTTTAGCCAGTGAAATGCTATAGTGCAAATAAGATATCACTGTGTACAAGCGGGGGTGTAGAAAGCGATAGAAATAAATTTTTATCCTTTAAAGCAGCATGAGGACAAGGATATCGCCTTTGTGGTAATGATGGCGAAATACTGTGGTCAATGGCTGTTCTGTAAGCATCGGGAGAGGACTACCTATGAAATTCCCGGAGGCCACCGGGAGGAAGGGGAATCCGCGCTTGAAGCGGCCCGGAGGGAGCTTTATGAAGAGACGGGGGCCCTGTCGTTCGAAATACAGCCGGTGTGTATTTACGGTGTGTGCAGGGCGGGGGAGGAAGAATCCTTGGGGATGCTGTATTATGCGGAAATCCATGAACTGGGAGCTTTACCTCAAAGCGAGATAGAGGCGGTGGAGCGGTTTGACGCACTGCCTGAAAGCTTGACCTATCCCTTCATTCAGCCCCATTTATACCAAAAGGTCACGGCGTTTTTAGAGAATATAGTTTGATAAAAAGGAGAGTAATTTATGGCGAAGTATACAATTGGTGTGGATTACGGCACCCTGTCCGGACGGGCGGTGCTGGTGAATGTGGCTGGCGGAGAGGAAGTGGCTTCGGCCGTATATGATTATCCTCATGGCGTGATGGACCGCCAGTTGCCCACCGGGAAGAGGCTGGGTCATGACTGGGCTTTACAGCATCCCCAGGATTACTTGGATGTGCTGGCCCACACCGTCCCGGCGGTGTTGCGGGAATCCGGAGTCAACCCGGAGGATGTTATCGGCATCGGCACCGACTTTACCGCCTGCACCGTTCTGCCGGTGATGGCGGACGGGACTCCACTGTGTTTTATGGAAGCGTACAGGGATGAGCCCCACGCCTATGTGAAGCTATGGAAGCACCATGCCGCGCAGGACAAAGCCAATGCGCTCAATGAGATTGCCCGGCAGAGGGGTGAGTCCTGGCTGGGCAACTACGGCGGGAAAATTTCCTCTGAATGGGCTATTCCCAAGCTGTGGCAGATTTTGGACGAGGCCCCTCATTTATATGAAAAGATGGATCGGTTTATCGAGGCGGCGGACTGGATTATCTGGCAGCTTTGCGGCAGGGAAACCCGCAATTCCTGCACTGCCGGTTACAAGGAGATATATAATAAACGTGCCGGATACCCCTCCACAGAATTTTTTAAAGCCCTGGATCCCCGCTTGGAGCATGTGGTGGAAGAAAAATTAGGTATTGAGATTTTGCCCTTGGGCGCCAAGGCCGGGGAGATTACTGCTGAAGCCGCCAGGTTAACAGGACTCAAAGAAGGTACGGCTGTCTGTGTAGGCAATGTGGATGCCCATGTCTGCGTACCTGCCGTGCGGATTGACGGGCCGGGCAAGATGCTGGCCATCATGGGCACCTCCACCTGCCACATGGTCATGGGGGAGAAGGAAATCCAGGTACCCGGCATCTGCGGGGTCGTGGAGGACGGCATTCTGCCGGGATTCTTTGGCTATGAGGCGGGCCAATCCTGTGTAGGCGACCACTTTGCCTGGTTCATTGACAACTGCCTGCCCGCCTCCTATTATCAAGAGGCCCAGGCGCAAGGCAAAAATATCCACGTGTATCTGCGGGAAAAAGCCCAGGTACAGCGCCCAGGTGAAAGCGGCCTGCTGGCATTGGATTGGTGGAACGGCAACCGCTCGGTTTTGGTGGATGTGGACTTGACCGGCATGATGCTGGGCATGACTCTCCAGACCAAGCCGGAGGAGATGTACAGGGCCTTGATTGAGGCCACCGCCTACGGTACCCGGAAGATTATCGAGACCTTCCGCGAAAATGGAGTGGAGGTGAGCGAGTTTTACGCCTCCGGCGGCATTTCTCAAAAAGACCCTATGACCATGCAGATTTACGCCGATGTCATCGGATTGCCGGTCCGCATTGCCGGTTCGGCGCAGGGCCCCGCCTTGGGCAGCGCCATCTTTGGGGCTGTGGCGGCGGGCAGCGCCCAGGGAGGGTATGATAATATTTTTGAAGCCACCCGCAACATGGGCAAGCTCAAGGACCAAGTATATATGCCCATCCCTGAAAATCAAGAGGTCTATGACCGGCTGTATGCGGAATACAATATATTGCATGATTATTTTGGCCGGGGCGCCAATGATGTGATGAAGCGTCTTAAGGAACTAAAGAAACAAGCCTGAACAGGCGGGGGTGAAATATATGCTAAAAAAATTAAAACAAGAGGTTTTGAGCGCTAATCTAGCACTGTCCCGCTATGGCTTGGTGACCTTTACTTGGGGCAATGTCTCCGGTATCGACAGGAAAAAGGGGCTTGTGGTGATCAAACCCTCCGGAGTCGCCTATAAGGAGATGGCTGCTGACCACATGGTGGTGGTGGACCTGGATGGCAAAGTGGTTGAGGGGGAGTTGAAGCCTTCCTCCGATCTGGATACCCATCTGGAATTGTATAGAAATTTTGAAAATATCGGCGGCGTTGTGCACACGCACAGCCGGTGGGCTACGATTTTTTCCCAGGCTGGATGGGGTGTGCCCGCGTTGGGCACCACCCATGGGGATTATTTTTACGGGGAGGTCCCTTGCACCCGGCTTATGACACCGCAGGAGATTGCCGGAGCCTACGAATTGGAGACCGGCAGGGTGATTGTTGAGCGGTTTGCGGATCTGAACCCGGATCAGATGCCCGGCGTGCTGGTGCGCAGCCACGGACCATTCACCTGGGGCGCGGATGCTATGGACGCGGTTCACAACGCGGTTGTACTGGAGGAGGTAGCCATGATGGCGTGGCATACCCTTATGCTCGACAACCGGATTTCGCCTATGCAGCAGGAGCTGTTGGACAAGCACTATTTGCGCAAGCATGGGGAAAACGCCTATTACGGGCAGTAATTTGCGCGGGGACTATGTGATGAATTATGTTGAATTGACGGAACAGCACTATCCTGTAATAGCCAAGCACTATGTTGAAACCTACAACGCGCCGCCCTGGAATGACAGATGGACGGAGGAACTAGCGGAAGAAAAGTTGCGGGAGATGATGGATTGCAGCGGCGCGTTCGGGCTTATCTGCTATGATGACAGCGGTAGCTTTTCGGGAGTGATTCTGGGCAATATTGAGATCTATTTTGACTGCAAACAGTTTTTTATAAAGGATTTCTTTGTTCCTTTATCCTGTCAAAATCAAGGGATTGGATCGCTGTTGATGGGGGAGCTGGAAAAGCGGCTGCGGAAAATGGGGATTCACAAAACCTATTTATTTACCGCAAAAGGGGAGCGCACGGAAGGCTATTATCAAAGGCGTGGTTTTGTCCGCTGGGACGACATGATCCTTATGGGGAAAAAGCTTTAATTTTTGTCCTTTTATATCCTTTTTGCTGAAGATATGTCCATTGACAGTCCAAGGGGAAGGGTGATATACTAATAACAAACCGTGCACGTGCACGCAAGAATGAATGTTGTTTGAAATACTGGAAAGGGTGTGACAAATGGAATACATATTGGGCGTGGACATCGGCACCTCAGGGACCAAGACGGTGCTGTTTGACCGGACGGGCGCTTCTGTGGCCTCCCATACGGTGGAGTACCCTATGTACCAGCCGCAAAACGGATGGGCGGAGCAGGACCCTGAGGATTGGTGGAACGCGACGGCCGCGACGATTCGAAAGGTCATTGAGGTAAGTCAAATCGATCCGGGGGACATTAAAGGGATTGGCCTTTCAGGCCAGATGCATGGGCTGGTGATGCTGGACGAGAACGACAAGGTGCTGCGCCGGTCCATTATCTGGTGCGATCAACGGACGGCTAAGGAATGTGAAGAGATTACCCAAAAGGTGGGGGAGAAGCGGATGATTGAGATCACCGCCAACCCGGCTCTAACTGGGTTTACAGCCTCAAAGATCCTGTGGGTGCGCAATAATCAGCCCGAAATTTATGCCCGTTGCCGTCACATTCTTTTGCCCAAGGATTATGTGCGGTTTATGCTCACTGGTGCGTTTGCCACCGAGGTCTCCGATGCCTCAGGCATGCAGGTGCTGGATGTACCGAAGCGCCGGTGGTCCCAGGAGGTTCTCGCCAAGCTGGAGATTGACCCCAATTTGTTGGCAAAGGTGTATGAATCCCCTGAGGTCACCGGCCATATTACGGCTGAGGCGGCCAGCCTCACCGGATTGAAAACCGGCACCATTGTAGTGGGCGGGGCCGGAGACAACGCGGCCGCCGCGGTGGGCACCGGCGTTGTGGAGGATGGCAAGGCATTTGTTACCTTGGGGACCTCCGGCGTGGTCTTTGCCCACACCGATCAATTGGCCATTGATCCTAAGGGCAGGGTACATACCTTTTGCTGCGCTGTGCCGGGGGCCTGGCATGTGATGGGTGTCACCCAGGCGGCGGGATTGTCCCTCAAATGGTTTCGGGATGAGTTTTGCGCCGCCGAGGTGGAGGCTGCCAAAGGCATGGGGGTGGACCCCTATGTGTTGATGGACCAGCAGGCGGAAAGGGTGCCGCTGGGCTGCGACAAGCTGTTGTATCTGCCGTATTTGATGGGGGAAAGGACGCCCCATCTGGACCCCAATTGCAGGGGCGTGTTCTTTGGCCTCAACGCCATCCATACCAAATTCCACCTGCTCCGCGCAGTCATGGAGGGGGTTGCTTATTCCCAGCGGGACAGCATGGAGGTTTTGCGGGAGATGGGTGTGGAGGTCAATGAGATGTTTGCCTGCGGCGGTGGCGGCAGAAGCGGCATCTGGCGCCAGATGCTGGCGGACCTGTTTGCGTGTCCGGTGAAAACCCTGGAATCCAACGAAGGCCCCGCCCTGGGTGTGGCGATCTTGGCGGGTGTGGGGGCTGGTTTATACAGCAGTGTGCAGGAGGCCTGCCGGCAGGTGGTTAAAGCCAAGGCGTCCCAGCCGCCTATAGGGTCAAACAGCCGCCAGTATGAGCAGTATTATCAGGTGTATAGGTCGCTCTATTCCTCTATGAAACCGGGATTTGACGCCTTACAAAACATACGGCAGTGAAAGGAAGTGCGAGAATGCCTATAGCGATACAGGAAATTACCAGTGAAAACTTTGTGAAATATGGCAGGGTTATTGAGGGCTATGACTTTGCCCCATTGGTTCAGGCGATGGCTGAAACGCCGTTGCCTCAGGATACCGTCTACGTTCCCTCCGATCCGGCGCTGGAAAAGCTGGCGGTGTTTGAGGAATTGTCCCAGGGCTTTTACGGCGGAATGCCCATTCAGATTGGCTATTGTAATGGCAATAACCGCCTGCTCAACGGCTTGGAGTATCACCGGGGCTCGGAGGTCAACATCGCCTGTGGGACGGATTTGATCCTACTGCTGGGGTCCCAACAGGATATTTGTTGGACAGCCGATGGGTGCTCCTATGATTCCGCCAAGGTGGAGGCTTTTAGGCTGCCCGAGGGGATAGCGGTGGAGATGTACGCCACCACCCTTCATTATGCCCCCTGCAACAGTGGCCCGGATGGATTCCGCTGTGTGGTGGCGCTGCCCAAGGACACCAACACAGAGCTCGCCGTGAGGCCTGTCAAGACAGTGGAGGATAAGCTTCTAGTGGCCAAAAATAAATGGTTGCTGCTCCATCCAGACGTTGTGGGAAATTCAAGTGGATACGCCGGGATAACGGGTGAAAATATTTCCGTATAAATCATTTGAAGCAATTTTAAATTGATAGGGGAGCATGAAAGGGCTGAGGGATATTCTAAATAAGAGTATCTTCATAAGGCTTCCCCATTCTTCCCGAAGTCTACTTTAGGAGGTCATGACAATGAGCAAAGACTGGACGAAATCTACAGTAAAAGCCGGCATTTCCTTTGGGACCTGCCTGGCAATGATTATCTCTTACACCGCGTGGAAGTCGGTGCTTTGGGCCATTATACATGGCCTGCTGAGCTGGGTGTATGTGGTCTATTACTTAATCCGGTATTAAGAGAATCATTCTAGAATTAATAAGGTAAAGGAGTTATGTATTATGAAAAATATTCCAGAAGTCAAACTTGGCATAATTGCCGTCAGCCGCGACTGCTTTGTCATTTCCCTGTCGGAGAAGCGCCGCGCCGCGGTTACAAAAGCTTATGAGAGCGCCGGCGGTTCGGTGTATGAATCCAAGGTGACGGTGGAGAACGAACAGGATATGCTGGATGCGGTGGCCGATGTAAAGGGCGCCGGATGCAACGCCTTGGTCGTGCTTCTGGGCAACTTTGGCCCGGAAACCCCGGAAACCTTGGTGGCCAAGTATTTTGAGGGCCCCGTCATGTATGTGGCCTCCGCGGAGGAGACCGGCAAGGATTTGATCAACGGCCGTGGCGACGCCTACTGCGGTATGCTCAATTGCTCCTATAACTTGGGGCTGCGGAAGCTCAAGGCCGTCATCCCTGAGTATCCTGTGGGAACCGCTGCGGAAATTGCCGGAATGATCTGTGACTTTGCACCGGTGGCCCGGACCCTTATCGGCCTCAGCGGTCTGAAGATTATTACCTTTGGCCCCCGTCCCCAGGACTTCTTTGCCTGCAATGCCCCCATCAAGCCTCTATATGACATTGGGGTGGAGATTCAGGAAAACTCCGAGCTGGACCTGTTGGTATCATATAAAGCCCACAGCGGGGATGAGCGGATCAGGGCCATTGCGGAGGATATGGCCCAGGAACTGGGCCAGGGCAACCGGTATCCTGACCTGCTGGAGAGAATGGCCCAGTTTGAGCTGACCCTCTTGGATTGGGCGGAACAAAATAAGGGCGCCAGCAAATATGTGGTGTTTGCCAACAAGTGCTGGCCGGCCTTCCCCAAGGAATTTGGCTTTGAACCCTGCTATGTCAACAGCCGTCTGGCATCCAGAGGCATCCCGGTGGCCTGCGAGGTGGACATTTACGGCGCTCTCAGCGAGTACATAGGCGCCTGTGTCACCGGCGACGCCGTGACCCTTTTGGACATCAACAACAGCGTACCCCAAGATCTGTACGACGAGGACATTAAGGGCAAATATGACTACACCCTCCACGACACCTTTATGGGCTTCCACTGCGGCAATACACCGCTGTGCAAGCTATCTGAGGGCGCCATTAAATATCAGCTCATCCAGAACCGCCTGTTGGAGGATGGCGGTGAACCTGATTTCACCCGCGGCACAATGGAGGGGGATATTGCTCCCGGCGGGATCACCTTTTACCGTTTGCAAAGTGCCGCAGACACCTCCCTTCACGCGTATATTGCCCAAGGTGAGGTTTTGCCGGTGGCGACACGGTCCTTTGGCGGCATAGGCATCTTTGCCATTTCTGAAATGGGCCGGTTCTACCGCCATGTGCTTGTTGCCAAGCGTTACCCCCACCACGGCGCGGTGGCCTTTGGACATATCGGTAAAGCTTTGTTTACCATATTTGATTATCTGGGGGTTGAGGATATTGCCTTCAACCAGCCCAAAGGGATGCTTTATCCCAAGGAAAATCCTTTCGTATAATTTGATAACAGCAAGTAAAGGTGCGCATCCACAATTTTGTGGGTGCGCACCTTTTGCATTTGTCATAGATTTAGTTCAAATATTCCGTATTTTATAGGGATTGCAAAATATGTGTATAATAATTAAAATATTCGGATATATTTTGTTGATAAATGAGAAAAATATGGTATAATTATCCTAAATAGTAAACATATGCTATATCAAACAACGAGGAGGAAAATTTATGAAAAAGTTTATCGTCCGTTTACTAACACTTACCGTTGCATGTGTGCTCCTTTTTTCTGTTGCGGCGATGCCCGTTGATGTGGCTGCGGCGTACCTACCACCAACAGCCAGCTTGAGCGACCAATATAACAAAATGACAGGACATCCCGATAACGAGGAAATTGCGTTCGATTATGATGGATCACTGCCAAATTCTGTGAATAACTATATATATATTTATGCCCCCGATGGTTCCACGTATTATACATTTATGGAGAACAGTGTACTGAATACGGCTATTGGGCGGGTTGATCAAGATAAGTTGGACAATGGGTTCTCTGGAATTGCGTATTTGTTGAATAGAAGTTGGCTGGATACACTGGAATTGGGTGTTTATGAACTTGTGTATAGCTTTGCTGTGCCAGCGATGTTTTCTTCTTCTACCGGCACAACAACTGGTGAATCTGGTAGCCTGTACTTTACCGTGCGTGATTCTACAATTGACCTGTCTGGCGGTCTGCCGGACGGAACAGTGGGTGAGGCGTACAGTGCCACTCTGACCATTGAATTAGCGGATGAGGTGTATGGCGCTCCCGGACCCTATACCCTAGAAATCGTTACAGGATATAATCTGCCCGATGGCCTTGCGCTTTATGCCACCAGCAATCTCAAGGAATTTGTAGTCATGGGAACACCGACCACAGCGGTAGTTAATCACGCTATTGATCTGGTGGCGACCGATGGTGACGGCATAGAAAGTACCTTTAATCATACTGTAACGATTCGCCCGGCAGAAGCGGAGGAAGAGAATCCTCCGGAACTCAATCACCCGGAAACCAATCCCCCAACAGAAGAGGAACAGAATAAGGGCCGCGTTAGAGTGGGTGAGGATTGGTATGGGGTACCCACCCCTATAGAAGGGCTGCCGGATTATTTTGTATTTAACGAAGCAGAGGGTGAGATTACCTGGAACCCGACGCCTGTGAGAGGCCGTTGGATATTTGAACCGTCTTTTTTGGAGGGGACCTTTACGGACGGTTCCGTGGCGACCTTTAAGCCCTTAAAGTCGGGAATTACATTTGTGACGTATTACTCGCTGGAATATGAGTGGAAAACTGTACCCGTCACCATTGTTTTACCTGAGGAAAATGAATAAAATTTGGCGTGTAAATTATCGCGTTCAAAAAAATATGCCTGGCTATATGGCCAGGCATACTTTTTTTGCGAAAGGAAGGAGTCGGAGGATATCCCTATTCCCATATATTTTAGGTGAGCTTATGTGCGGTTCCATTTTTCAAATAAAGGGCTTGGTCGCAGAAATCCGTCAGCCGCCGGGTATCCTGGCTGGAAATGATCATGGTCATACCGGCTTGCCGCAATTCCTCCAGATATTCAAATACCTGTTCCGCCATTTTAGGGGAGAGCCCCATGGTAGGCTCATCCAGCAGCAGCAGCGCCGGTTTTGACATCATGGCGCGGGCAATGGACAGCTGTTGCTGTTCGCCGCCGGAAAGGTTCATGGCCGGCAACAGGAATTTATCTTTAAGCACTGGGAAGCGGCTTACCAATTTGTCCAATTGCTGTACACCCTTTCCAGGCCGGGTATAGCTCCCCATCAGCAGGTTGTCCTTTACCGTCATCATGGGAAAAACCCGCCGCCCTTCGGGAACTAGGACAATGCCCAACTTTACCCTGCCCCGCACATCCATTGATGTGATGTCCTTTTCAAGATAAAGGATACGTCCCTCAGCCGCCGGCAGAATGCCGGCCAGGCAGGAAAGGGTGGTGGACTTTCCCGTCCCATTTACCCCCAAAAGGGCAAGGGATTGACCCCTTTTTATAAAAAAGTTTATGCTGTGCACCGCAGTCATAGCGCCATATTGAATACATAGCCGGTCAACCTGCATCAAAACGTTTCCCTCCAAAGATAGCGTCTATGACCTGGGGACTCTCTAAAACCTCTTTTGGGGTTCCAGTACTTATAATTTTTCCCAAATCCATTGCGTAAACCCTCTTGCAAAGGTGTTGGATAAAGTCCATATTATGCTCAATCAATATAATGGTCAACAACCTATGTTGCCGGACTCCAGCCAATAAATCCGCTAAGGCGGCCGTTTCAGTTTCATTGAGTCCGGCGGCCGGCTCATCCAGCAATAAAACCTTGGCTCCCGCCGCCAGTGTGCGGGCCAATTCCACCCTTTTTTGGTCCCCGTAGGGGAGGCTTTCAGCGGTCAGTTCCCGCTTCTCCCACAATCCAAGCTCGTTGAGTAAGGCTTCATAATCCACGTTTCGTTGATGGGCGCCCAAAGCGCCGGCCTGTATATTACCCTCCACGGTGAGATTCCCGAACAATCTTGGATTTTGAAAGGTCCGCCCTACGCCCTCCTTAGCCCTTCGATACGGGGGGAGGCGGTTAAGAAGGATCTTTCCGCCGCCCCGCATCAGATAGATTTGGCCGGAAGTGGGACGGTCAAAGCCGGTTAATAGGTTAAAAAGGGTGGTTTTCCCTGCGCCGTTGGAACCGATAATGCCCACTGTTTCATTGGGGGATGCGCTGATGGATACCCGGTCCACCGCCACAATACCGCCATAGCTCTTGCAGAGGTTTTCACACTGGATCATGAGGTTGCCCTCCATTTTTTGTAGCGGATAATGGTTACCACAATTAATGCCAGTGAATATAAAATCATCCTAACCACCGACAAGGTTTGAAATACGGCAAAGAAACACTCCATGAGCATAGCGGCCAGCATGGGCCCGAAGATGGTGCCAGGGCCTCCCAGGACCACCGCCGCCAACATATCAATACTTCGGGTGAAGGTGAAGTCCCTTGGACTGATAAATCCGTTGAGGCCGGAATACAGTACGCCGGCCAAGGCAGTGAATGTGGCGCCCACCATCAGGGCAATCACCTTGGCATGACGGGTATTGATCCCTATGGCCATGGATGCCTCCTCATCCTGCCCTACGGCGGAGGCCAGAAACCCTGGACGGGATTGCTTAAAGACCACGGCGCACACGAGGCACAGCAACATCAGTAGCCAGGTGAACGGTGGGGTGGTAAACCGGGGAATATTATAAAATCCCGCCGCGCCTCCCAGAGAGGAGGTGTTTTCCAAGGCTACCCGGACGATCTCCCCAAGCCCCAGGGTGGCCACCGCCAGATAATCCCCCCGCAGACTCATCATAGCATAACCCAAAATAAAGGCTCCCCCTGCCCCAATCAAGACGGCCAAAATCAGGCTCATCCATATGCCAAGCCCCGATGCTGTGGCAACGGCGCAGGTGTAGGCTCCCGCCGCCATAAAGACGGCGTGCCCAAGGCTGAGCTGCCCGGCAATGCCCACGCATAAGTCCAACCCTGCCGCCATACAAGCGGCGATCATCATTCGGGAGGCAATCTGGCTTTGATAGGCGCTACCACGGGACAGAAGGACCCCCAGTCCTCCTATAATAACTACCATCCAACAACCCCAGCGCCCTGGCTTAAAGCGTCGTCGTATGTTCATAAACGTGTTTTCCCCACCTTTGAACCCGCTAAACCTCCCGGTTTAAACAGAATAACAACAATCAGGATAATAAAGGCAATCATGTCCTTAAAGGCCGTATTCCAGACCGCGCCCACAAAGGTTTCCACCAAACCCAGGGCAAACCCTCCCAACAGAGCGCCGGGAATGCTGCCAATACCGCCGACTACAGCGGCTGCAAAGGCTTTCAGGCCTGGTGTGGTTCCCATTAATGGAGAGATAAGATACATGGACCCATAAGCCACCCCCGCCACCCCCGCCAGAGCGGAACCGATGGCAAAGGCCAGGCTGATGATTTT
>Ga0153950_1001127_pt1 | contig 11830 bp, 11 predicted proteins | sample TSNJ034MetaG_FD_104737 | JGI IMG/M metagenome (GOLD analysis project Ga0153950, IMG submission 104737) | Attine ant fungus gardens microbial communities from New Jersey, USA - TSNJ034 MetaG | ecosystem: Host-associated > Fungi > Mycelium > Unclassified | place: USA: New Jersey, Wharton State... | reverse complement strand
TGTCAACGTGCTTGTATACAATTTCATGTTAAGCAGGCCGCATACGAAAACCAATGCGGCGGACATAACGAACGCGGCAATATCCACAAGCGTCAGATTCCTAATCATAATCTGTTTGTTTAACAGGTTGTGGGCGCTGGACAAAATAAGAAACAATAAAATTACGTTGTAAATAGGGTAAAACGCGTCGAAAAACAGTTCCGCGACCGCCAACAGCGGAAGGAAAATTATCAGTGTTTTCGCGCAGGCTAGGTAATACTTTACTCTATACATATGGGTTTACCTCAATAATAGCTCTTTTCTCTTTATTCTTCCTTCGGTCCGCAAGCATGCGCTGAGTATTTATTGCCTCACTTTTTGTTTCCTTGTTCAACTTATCGAATTTTTCAACCACTTTCTTAAAACTGACGTCCTTCATTTCGCAAAACTCGCTTATCAGCCCAAAAATGTACTCTGATATATCTCCTAATGTAAAATCCTGAAGCAGCAGCATACAGAAAGGTATTGTAAACTGATAATCCGGAACAATGACCGTTTTCGTGAAGTCTACGAAATCCCCGTAACACTTAAACTCACTTAACAGGTAATTCAAGTAGTCTTTGTCGAACAAGGAACGCGCCACAAGCTCCTCCCGCAGTAAGTCAAGAAAAATATCAAGCCGCAGTTCCTTCACAATCTCGGGTGGGTCTAAGTATTCCAGTATTTCTATGAAGGTGACAAGACAATATTTAATGTCCACAGTGGTCGTGCAGGAAAAAGCTAAAGCGCTTGTAAGCGTAAACACACTGCCGGCGCTTAAGACGGTATATAATGAGGAAAGCCCCATGCCCACGCTTGCCGCGACGCCCTCTATCATTAGCTTGATGTTGATTATCTCTCCAAAAGCCGTTTCGACGAATTTAGTACCGATGGTGGCAATTGTGACGCTCTGCAGGCCTTTTGACGCCAATGTAGTGTTTACGCCTTTTACGATACTCGCCTTGGTTTTGGTAAGAAGCGCCGTCTGCAGATCTCCGGTGCGGCCGTCCCAGACGTCGATTAAAATCCCATCTCTATACTTCATGTTAAAATACATTTTTGAAAAGTCGCCGCACTTAAACTCAAGCATAATGCGCCTGAAAATATATTGCAGGCTCAGTGGAATATAACCCATATCCACCAGGCATATCTTCATAAGCGTTTCAGCCTGTCTTTGAATTTCCTGCTTTCTTTCCCTGTAAGGCTCCAGCTCAGCCAATATATGTTCAATGTTATTGCTTCTCTCGAAAGCCTTTATCAAAGCACTGCGGGATTTGATTACGTTTAGCTGTGTACCCGACATATTAATCGCACCCTTTGAATTACATAAATAAACTTACTGCAAGGCATACGGACAGCGCCATATGCCTTGTGCAGCAATTCCGTTTTAATAAGCTATCTCGCTCGCGGAAAAAGCGTTGAAGCGTTCGCTGTTTCCGCTGCGAGATAGCAAGTAAACCATGGAATTGCTCTTGGTAGTGAAAATCGTACTATGCGATATTTGCAGCGTTGAGCGGCGGTGTACCGGAGCTCTTTTCGATGTCGCTGACAAGCTCGCTTAAACCTGCGGCCGCGGCAAACTCAAATTGCAAATGCGAAGAAGTTATCGCGGCGGCGTATAACTTGGCAACCTGGCTCTTATCAGCTTCCGTAAGCGCTTCTACGCGGTTTGATGCCGTAATAGGCCCGAATACAGCATATTCGGGAAGCCTTGAGAAGAACGGCACAGGCACCTTTCCGCGAACACGCATAACATGATCCTTGCCTTCTTTGTCCTTGTACTTGAAGCTGTCGGTTGAGGACACCGAGTAATCCTTTTGCTCGGCGCCGAATTCCCTCTTGGCGTGAGCCGGTTCCAGCGGCCCAGCCGTATAGCGGATGTATTTGGATTCGGGTGCTTTCATAGCGTCAACCTTGCCTCTGTGCTTGATGGCGATGGATTGTTTTTCCTGCGTGTCGATGACGCCGTTTTTCGTCTTGCTGCTCGCTGTAGAAATGATACCGGTTACCTCAATACCGGGCTGACCTGGTACTTTACCGCCCATTTCGGTTAATACGAAAATAGGCACTTCTTTCATCGGTTTTATGATTTCGGTTACATCGCCGCTCGTTCTGTTGAACAGGACGCCGATAACTTTCTGGTTCTGCACCTCGGGAACGCGTACATCGAACGTTCCTTTGGTCTGGAGCTTGTTAACAATATTGTTGAAGGCAGTCATGTTATCTCCCGTTTTAATAAGCGTGGGTTTTCCATCGCCACCCGGTTCGCCGTACTCGTTGTCGTCAATAACGTTTGAGGAATTGTATTTCTCCATAAAAGATTTTACATAATCATCGTTGTTTACGACGAATGTTTTATTGAGCAGATAATCCCTTACCTTTGTATCAACGCAATAAGCGCCAACGGTTGTGGTGTTCGCCGTCGCCATAAGGTTTTCCCACCTTTGGTTTACCATACCGTCAAGCTTGTTTCTTGACGCAGTCGGCAACGAGCCCGCGAGGTACGACGTTACGTCTTTCTTGTCGCTCGACGATTTTGTTTTCGCCGTCGCGTTAGACAACTTATTGTCGCCGTCTGTAGAAGCAGGGGGGTTGCTACCGCCGCTGCCGCCGCCGCTGTCGCTGGTCTGATAGGGATTGGACGACATTACCGTGCCGCCTGCCCCTTGCTCCTTGCCGACTTCCTGGATTTTAGTGATAGCCGCTTCAAGGATTTCCTCGTTGGTTGAGCCGGCGCCCAGCAGGAACTCATGAGATTCAAGGTCTACCTGCCGGAAATAATCAACGATCTTGTCGTTGATCGCATCTTCTGTTCCCTCTGTCATAATGATTCCTACCGATGCGAGTAAAGCAATTTTTTCGTTAATATCCACTGTCTTTTCCTCCTTAAATGAGATTATTTTTTAAGCATCCATATTCCAGGATGGTAAGGCTTTGTTGTTGATCGCGCGCTCGCTGAGTTCATAAGTAGCAAAACAGTAACGCATCCGTGCCTGACATGGTTCGCTCACGTTCAACGGCTTAGCTATCCCGCGTGCCGCTAATTCTGTCGCCAGCAGACCTCTGCCGTGTTCGATGAATTTTGATGGTATTGAACATGCTCTGAATTGTTTTGCTTCGCTCTCCGGTGATGTGTAGATTATTTCAGTAGGTCGCAGGCCAAGGGCATCCGCACGGAGAACCTCCATCGCTTGTGCGATTACGACGTCCCGCGTGTAGTAGGGGTAAATTTTCTTGAGGGCTTCGGTAGTTTCAGTATCCTGATAAGCTTGCAGTGCGTATATGTCCTTTACTGTAAAAAACTTATACAGATCAACTTCGCTTAAAAGAAACCGCACATACCTGTCGATTAAGACCTCTATCCGCAAATCATCTTTACAACGCCAGATGTCTTCAAAAACCGAAAACTTACTGTCTACGATCAGCACCGAAGCCAAGCAGTCGGAGTCTGGCCGTATGACCTTCAATCGTTCACCACCGCCTTAGTCATGGTTTGATAGAGGAATGCCATCAATCAACAGCTAACAACACATAAGCCCTGAGATAAAGTGTTTCTCACTTACCTTTGCATTGCAGGCTTGTATATTTTTGATTAACCGCCAAAAATGAAGCGCCTCTTTTTCCCATTACGTATTTTCTCTGAAACAGCCGGACGCAGGCCCGTTAATCATGCTCAGTCCAAGGTTGCATGGGCGAGCAGTTCCGCAAGCGGAACGACCAGTGCGAGCACTGAATCCGGCTGCCCGCGATGAATTTCAAAACTCACCGCGGATATATATAAATGAGCGGGGGATACCGCCCATTGTTGCCGCTTTTTCTGAGGTGTAAATCACGCTAATTGCCCGGTCGCTTTTCAGTGTCGCTGTCCATGATGTAGTTATGGGTAATCGTGGCTTCCATAATGTCGGCGTAATAGGGATGCGTTGGATACAAGTCCTCAAACGGGTTCCTGTAATCCGCCGCCTGGAAAGGCTTCCTGTCCATTACCACATTAAACGCGAAGACGGTTTCACCTCTTGTCATTGGACCCTGCGGGTTGAACTCGCCTTCTATATACCTGAAATAACCAAGTGACGCTGATTCGTAAACATACTCCTTATACCACATGCTATCGGGTATATCGCTGTAGCTCGCTTTTACATATTGCGGTTTGATGTTTCTTATCCTGCTTAGAACTGTGGCGGCTTCGGCTCTGGTGATCGGCTGGTCGGGCTTGAATACCCGCGTTATTTGACCGTTGATTGTTTCCTCGTAACCGCTAATGATATTCAACTGCATCATGGCCTCTGCTGGCTGAAAATACCAGGCGTCGGTCGAAACGTCAGTGAATGACGATGTTGTATAGGTTCCGTCCTTGAACGGCTCAATAAAGTTTCTGTATATGAGCGCCCCGAACTCAGCTCTTGTCAGCGCCCTGTCCGGCTTGAACTCGCGCCGGCCGTCAACATCGTAGCCGACAATATAGCTGGTGTGCTGCCCCTCTGAAAAAGTCGCAACGTAAACGAAGCCGTTCGTTATCTCAACCTTGATGGAACTGCCAATGGGGTTTGGCTCCTGTTGGCCGGTATCCGTCTTTTCAGTTTCGTCCACTATGTAATACCATGTGTTCGTTGCCGAGTCCTTAATAAGCTCTAATACAGTTCTGTAATCAGATGTGTTCGCTCCGTCGCTGTTTTTATATGTTTGCAGTATCGTGAAATTATTCGATTTTCCGGGAACTGTTATGTTGGAATGTTCGTCCGGATTGCTTTGGCGCACAATGTAGACCGATATCGTAATCTCATTGACCGCAACGGCGATTGTTTCCGCCTTTGGGTATGAGGTTCTATTTGGCTCCGCAAGCGTGTAGCCGGTTGGCAGTATCAAATCCGAGGTTAATACCGTTTCTTCAGTATAATTCTTCAATGTTTGAGTTCCGACTTTCTTGGCGCCGTCCATATAGCTAACGGTTATTTCCTTTAACGAGGATTTCATGACCTTAACTGTCAGCGTGCTGTCGTTATATACCCTGTACCTTGAAAACGCCGCGTATAACTCATAACCCTCCGGCAGCTTCAGGTCCGAAGATTCTATTGTCTGACCGTAGTCAACTGATATCTCCTGCGTTCCGATGACATTACTCGTCTTTTCCCAGTCTACATACTTGATTGTTACCGTATAATCGCCGTACTGATTTGAACCGTCAACCTTTTGTACATCAACATCGATGGTGGAGTCCTTCGTTACGGTGTAGGTGAAGCTTCTATTAACGAGTTGATAACCTGTGGGGATGCTCAAGTCGCCTCTTGTAATTGCAGATCCTTTTTCTCGTATGAGGGCGTCCGTTTTGATTACCCGGTCGGTTTCGTTGTCTATATAACGGATTCTGATGTTGAAATCATTCTCGCCGTCAACGGTTATCGTAACGTTAATCGGGTCGGATACATTGCCCGCAGCGTCCTTTAAATGGATAACGGCTTTTTTTGTGCCCGATGCGCTTGTGTCAGGCGCGTTACCCGAAAAATACGCTGTCAGCCCGTCGATACCGGCGTTATCATAAACATAAGCCAAACATTGCATTGCGCTAATCTGCACGCCTTTCTTTATTGCAATGTCCGTCCGCGCCGTGCCTATGGGCTTAGTTGCGTCGAGATAAACAGCCTTGCATACGAAGCTTACGTCAGTTAGATTTGTCAGAGTAACTCTGCCGTTTTTTACATCTACGGTGGCTTTGCTCTGGTTTGTCCCCAGATCAACGTCCACAAGCGAAAACCCGTTATGCATTGTCGGGAGGACGATTGTTACGTCGTCTTTGGTATTAAATTGGACAGGCTCGCTTCTCGGCAATAAGTCTTGGTTATTTAGCTTATTTGCGTATTGGATTGTATAGGTGTTTGTTCCGTAAACGGTATAGCTAAAGTTGATGGTCGTGTAGTTCCCCGTTGCGTCCCTCGCGGTTATCGGTACATTAAACGCTCCGACCTTGCTTGTAGTGACATTTCCGGTCAGGGTTACTGGAGCGTCGGAGTTGTCGGTCACAATGAACAGCTTTTCCAAATCAACATCATCGCCGCGCTGGAAGGAAGTCTGGCCGGCTACCTGGATAACCGGCGCAACAACATCCTTTAATTTGAATACCACGTTGTAGTTACGTTCCTCAGCGTTATTTATCACAACAGTACCTGATTTTTGATCAGCGCCGTCAACAGAAACTGATGTCAGCTCATATCCGGCCGGGAATGAGAACTGAAGGCTTTTGCTCTCGCCAAGGGTAAGCGGCGCTACAATCGTATCCCTGATGTTATTGCCCGTCGCGCTGTCTTTGAACGAAACGGTATATCGCGCCTTGCCGACAACCGCAACCTCGCCCTTAATGTTCGTCTTATTCCCTGAACGGTCGGATAATTCAATCTCGACGTTGTGCGTTCCTATTACGGAGGTGTCAGGCGGCGAGCCTACATACTTCATCGAAATATTGGAAACTCCGCTGTTGTCGTACAGGTTTGCCAAAATATCGGCGGGATCCGTATCACCGTTCTGTTCAAAAAATGCGTATTGCTCGATTGTCGCTTTGGGTGATTCTTTATCGTTGTAAAAATAAACGATGCTATAGCTGCTCTCTGCCGGGTTCTGCACCGTTACCGCGCCGTTAGCGTGTGTCGCCGGTTGACTGTTGACCACACATACATCAAGCTGATAGCCGTTGTAATTTACCTGCCCGTTTACCGTAAACGCGGTCTGAGGCGAGTACACATTTATCACAGGCGGTACAATAGCCTGATTTGTAACCTTGTCTAAATACTGAACCGTATACACATTCACCGCCGATGCCGATACATATGGAGCGCATATGCTGAACATCAGCGTAAGAACCAGCACGAAAGTAAAGAAACGTTTACTCCTCGTCATCGTAAAACCCTGCTTTCTCATCATATATATCCCACTCATCCGCAACCCATCTGTTTTTCCAGCTGATGACGCCGAATGCAACCGTCGCAGCCAGTGTGGCTAAAGACACCGCTAACGTTGCAATCATTACAATCTTAGTTTTCATAAAATAATAAACCCTCTTTCTCAGCCCAAATTTTCAAATCGCTAATTACTGCTTTATTCAAGTCGTTCTGGGTGTGGGGGAAACAAACTGAGAGTATCGCGCCGTTACTTAGCGGTCGCTCTTGAGAGGACGAAAAGGTATATCCGGTCAGCTCGAACAGCTCGCCGTCGTCGATATCATGAGCGACGATTCCCGTCTGAGCCGTCGCAAGGCAGATCAGATCCGCTACTGTCAGCGTAAATTCCTGCCTTTCAAAGGAGCGTGTGTCTATCCCTCTGCCGAAAGCAGCTAGGAAGGTTCCGATTGCGGATTTTTCTGAATCCGTAACAAATCCCCAATCGTCGTAATCGTAAATACTATAGTCATCTACTTCTGCGGGCTGTATTTTTAAAACCGTAAGCAGGCTTTGAGTATCCGCCCATTTAACGCCTAATAAATGGTTGGCCTTGCCCACGGGAGACAGGTAACCGGACTCTATGCACCAAATGGTGTAATCCTTCATGACCGGCTCGAATCTCTTGTCGCTGTACTTGTCATACCCGTATTTTGCTTTCAGCTCTGCCGATATTTCTGGCGGCTGTTGTTCGTACGGATACATCAAGCGGTATAGGACGTAGGAAAATACGCCTCTGTCCGCAGGGATAGACGACAAGTCGATATGCTTGCCGGTTACGCCCGGGCTTGCCGGATGCAGTGCATCCTGCTCGCTCATGCGTCCTGCGTAAGTGGATAAAATATATGGCAGCGGAACATATACCCTTGTATACACATCCGCGCTGGCGTTAACGATTACAACGGACTGGCTTATTAAGAGCGTCGTGATTAGTAATAATGAAATTAAAGTTTTACGCATTGCCACACTCCTTTGATTTGAGATATTCGTACAGCTTCTTATAGGGTGTGCCGAACAGGAGTATGCTTGTTAAGAGCTCCGAAAAGTCAGGGGTATGGATGAGTGCAATATTATTCGTTACGAGTTGCCTCACAAGCAGGCTGAACTTTATGTCGTCGGCGATGTTCTCCATGCTTCTGTAATAAAACTTTGCGCTCTTGCCTCCGTATATTGATTCCGCGGCTGAAATGGCCGATACAACCGTATATCTGGTGTGGATGTCTATAAAATGGTCGATATATCCGTTCATATCACCAATTCTGATTATCCCCGCATAGGTCTTAGGCAGGTTATCCGCTGTCGGAACAACCTTGAATACCGTATTTTTGTCCACCTTTTCCAAAGCTGGCCGTTCCGCTTGCTCGGTACTGCCCGTCAAAGCAGACAGTGTGTAGGCGCATTGCATAGGGTAGCAGTATATATCCTGGTCAACAGTGGAATGCCTAAACAAGACGCTCTCATTCTTGACTGAAGCCGCCGCGCCTGCCGCCTCGATTACGCTGCCGTATCCGATTTTTTGTCCGCATTGCGTCTCGACAAGCCTTTTTCTGGTATCAACCCGAATAGCCTTGTGATTATCGCGAATATTAACGCCTAAGTTCTGCGCGATTTCATAAAACATCTGAACAAAATCCAGATAATTTACGACGGCGGTATCCACCGTTTCGATTATAATATCGCGTTCGAGGTCAGCTATTTTGAAAATTAAAAACCTACCCTCGTTGAATTTGTAATTATTGAGAGGCGTAATCCGTTTAAGCAGCTGCCTTGCCAATGGCGGCAATATCAAAAAAGTGTTATGCTGAAGCGGGTATTCTCCTTGCTCAAGAACGGTTACGGTATGCCCGCTGTCAAGTTCTTTCAAATGAATAGCCGCGAGCAGACCAGAAAAACCACCGCCGATTATGATAGTATCAGCCGTATCATTCATCGCGCCCCTCCAACAGCCGTATTTTCGATATAATTCCATCTGCCAGGGTTATATTCATTCGCACGTTGATACCGTCGCAGTTAAGCAGCGCCCCGTCGTTATCGCAGGATATTATCGAAATGTCATCGTAGGAGTCCTTCAGGAGATTGATCAGAAATAAGTTAGTTGAGTATGTGTTGTCCAAATATCGTTCAACAAACTCACCCGATTCACCGTATGTGTATTCCTCTACGATGTATCGCGTTAAGTTTTCTATCGTCGGCTCAATTGTAAGCGGTTCCTTCTGCTTGCTGCATCCGCTTAATAAAAGGATTATGCAGACGGTAAAAATAGACTTTTTCATTTTGTCACCTTCGTTCAAATTTCTTTTCACATAAATAACGAAAAAAGAGCCCCCAAATAACAAAGGCCCCTAAAAAAAGTTTTAAATTCATTAACCAATAACCGCTTATATAAAGATTCTGCCTTGCGCCCTCATTAGCCCTTTTTCACGCAAATAAACCTGGTATCTGAGCCCGTTTTCAATTTGCGCAAGCTTAGCGCGTTTCCCGGCAATACCCGCGTAGCCTGTGCCGCGTCTTGATTCGCCGGCTACATAAAACAGTCGTTGGTTGCTGCTTACGTCTCTTAAAAAGTTTCTGTTCCTTGCGAGCTTGTATTCCTGGGCAATCAGCTCCGCCTTCGCGTTTAACGGAACCATAGCGCTGCAGAAATTCTCGTAATCGACTTTACGCCGGGGTGAATACTCAGTCGGGATGTTGCTGCCGTTTTGCCTGACATTTTGTAGCAGTGCCAGAATTTCAGATACGTTTTCCGGTTGGTTAATTACATAATCAAGAGTATCCTGATCAGGCTCCAAACGGTACAAAAGCTCCGTGTAAGTAAGCGTCGAGCCGTTAAGCTGGGTAGCTTTCAAATCCTCGATCAACTTAATAGGGTATACGACAGGGAGCATGTAATCTTCAAACTGGCGGTAAACAGCGGCGCAGGGATGGTCCTGCTTCGCGGCGGCGTATTCGGGGTTATTGAACAACTCAATCAACCTCTCGGCTATTTTATCGTCCATAACCTGCTTAAGCGCCTCTGCGCTGAACGGTGTCATGGCCGCAAGTTCTGCTTCATGGAACATTAGGAATTTCATTACGCATCACTCCTCCTGAATTGAAAGATTAACTATATGGGTCTGTAGATATGGCGTCATGCCGCTGGTTTGAGGTATGTATTTTTTTATCTTGAATTTCATAAAATTTTTCGTTAGTACACTTATGCTGTGTTTGTATTTCTTGCAGAGCACGAATTACTGTTTCCAAATCAATCTTCTGAGCAAGAAAATCAGTGCATGCCAAGCAGCTGCAATCATCAAGATGCCTGTGATAAAATAACATCAGTTCATCAGAATTGTCATCAAACCGCCTTGGATCAGGAACATAACCGATTTTTGAAAAATAATTCTCAATCGTGTCTATTGCTCCAATCTCACTCAGTCTTTCCTTGAATTCATCAAGCAAACTCCTAAGTGCTTCTGTATCATACTTTGTGCCGCTCGAAATGTTGGTCATACATATGTTATAAAGAAAATAACTATAATCCAGCAAAGCAGAAAATGGATTTGTCGCGTGGTCTTTATAATCCCATTTATATTGCTTTTCAGCCGCAAGCTTTTCAAGTTCCTCGATTGACACATAACCTTTTCTGTAGGGGAAAGGGTAGGCGATAACACGTCCGCCTTCACCCAGTCTTATTAACTTTATTTCATCATAAGTGAGTTGAGTCCACTCTTTAGCTTTGAGCTTCGAGATGTATTTTTTCATTTCTTGTTTTTGCGAAGGCTTAAACCATGCTATCAGCGATTCAATGGAGTCAGCGGAAACAGTTTCTCTGTAAGTAAAAAACCTTTGACCAACATTGTGAATATAGCTGCTCCCGTCTTCGCTTTGTTCTATATAAAAAGTTTTGTTTATATCCATAAAATGCCACCTTTCGCGTCAAGCACCTTTATAAGCTTGAAATACTAAAATAATTCTCGCTATAAATAAAATGACATTATTTACATAAAAGGATTGATTACCCAACCGGATAACTGCGACAAATCCTTATACTCGGAATCTACCAGCACAGATATTTGCCCCCTATAAAGCTGCGTAAAGCCTGATCTGCCGTCCTTTAGTGTTACGATGCGGCCAAGAGCAAGCTTTTTTTTGTTGCTGTCGCGCATATTGGTAAGCTGGTTTATTCTTTTAAGGAGCAGAAGTGAGGAATGCTTGCGGTTTATAATGATATAAGGACCTTTTGTGCCAAGTATGTCTTGTATTCCGAAGGATTCTTCACCATATTGGAACATCATGATTGAATCAACATCCTTAATATTCGAACACCCTGTAATAGTTGCCGCATGAAGCTCGCGAAGCGGCATGGTGTCGCCGTTGTTATCCACCACGTAAAATCCGTTATTGAACACAACGGTGTAAAGCTTCTTTGAGTAGTCCGACTTTAGAACATCTCCTTCGGCAATGTTCTTGCCGTCAATCGTAAAAACATTCGAGCAGCGCCTTATTGAGTTCATCAGTATAATCGGCGAGCCGGGTATGTTACGAAGGATGACCGAACCGCTGTCAAGCAGATTGGGTGCGTCCTTAAGGCTGAATAGTATTGTTTTGTTGCCTTTCTTTGATTTTCCCTTCAAAGTGAAATACATTCTGCGGGAACCTCCTTATAACAAAGCGCCTCCAAATCGACCGGTATGATTGCTTCAAGGCTTTGCTTAACCTTACGCAGCTTGTAATCGGATAAGTTGTGTATGCCGAGATACTTACTTACAACCGCGCTGTTAATTGAAATCAACCTTACCGTATTCTTGAAAAAGTAACCGCTTGTTCTTGTGATTGGCGATTTTCTTGGCCTTACTTCGTTGCCCGATTCCTTGAGCGGATCTTGATATGAGATAAGCCGATAATCG